>VFSW01005705.1_pt1 | contig 18397 bp, 18 predicted proteins | sample 5358111 | NCBI WGS metagenome assembly VFSW01 (sample SAMN11554181, study PRJNA540505) | mine drainage metagenome | isolation source: sediment from site ElyBrook_90M | place: USA: Ely Copper Mine, Vershire, VT | collected 2017 | reverse complement strand
CGGGAAGATGCTGTTGTCGATGCGCTGGCCGAACTCGGTGCCCTTCGCAAACTCCGCATCGAGATGCAGCGTCTGCGGATTATGCGTCAGCGCGCAGAACAGCAGGTTGTCGGTCTCGGTGATCGTGCGTGTGATCGCGTGCTTGAAGACCTGGCCTGGCTCGAATTCCTCGAAGTATAGTCCGGACATCTTACTCCCGCTCCTTCATCATCGATTGCGCGACTTCAAGACTTACCAGCCGCGCGATCAGAATTGCTACGTATAACTGGCCGAACACCGACTCCATCACCGACAGGCTGCGCGCGCCTTCCGAGACCGGAGAGATATCGCCGAAGCCGGTCGTCGTCAGGCAAACGAAGCTGTAGTAGATGAAACTGTGGAGCGACGCGATGAGCGGCGCGGTGTGGCTCACGGTCTTTTGAAACAGCGCGGCGCTGAAGGCCCCCGGATTTTGCAATTCGACGACTGCAAAGGCATACGCGAACGCGACCGCCGTCAGCAGGTACGCACAAATCGCGGCGCTGATCGTGTCGAGTGTTACGCTCTTCACGATGAACAGTCTCGAAACCAGTGCGATGACGGTCACGGCCAGGAACAGGCACGAAAAGATCGCGCTGATCACTTCGACCGTCAGGCTCGGCGTGAACAGCAGCGCCAGCCGGCCGCCAAGCGAAGGGAACAGCAGCGCCACCGCGACAATGAAGTAAATCCTGGTCGCGCGGAATGCATACAGCGCGGCGAGCAGCACCAGAGACATCGCCGCAGTCGCGACATTTTGCGCGAAGGCGTGGCCCGAGAACATCGGCTGAGTAACGAGCAGCAGCAGGATCGCCGCGAGCAGCGCGGTGAATCTGCCGGGCCAATTGTGATGCGCCAGGCCCAGCCGATGCCACAACGCGGAAGGCCTGTGCCCGCTGGTGGTTTCGCTCATGATGGATCGGTTTCGCGCAACGGCACCGGCAGTGTCAAGGCGAGCACTCCGCCGACAACCAGCGACGCCGCCATCACGATCATTCCGCCGGCGAAACTATGCGTCGCTTGTTTGACGGCGCCGACCACGTACGGACCGGCAAAGCCGCCGAGGTTTCCGATCGAGTTGATAAGCGCGATCGAGCCCGCCGCCGCGGTGCCGCTCAGAAACTCCGGCGGCATCGCCCAGAATGGTCCGAAGGTTCCCCAGATTCCGGCCGCTGCGAGCGACAACGCGCCCAGCGACAGTACGGGCGAACGAGTCGCCGCGGCGAGCATCAGTCCGGCGGCGCCGGCCGCCGCGCAAGCTGCGAGATGCCAGCGGCGCTCGCCGCTCAGATCCGACGCGCGGCCGACAAACACCATCGCAAGCGCCGCACCGACAAAGGGAATCGCCGACAGCAGGCCGATTCCGAAGTCGCTGCGTTCGCCAAAACTCCGGATGATCTGAGGTAGCCAGAACGTTACACCATAGAGTCCAAATACTATTGCGAAATATACTAGTGAGAGTATCCAGACGGTCGAGTTACTAATCGCTTCAACAAAACTGTGCGAGCGTTTCTGAGTACCACGTCGCCGCTCGTGCTCGAGTCTTTTCAATAGTGCGGCGCGCTCGTCAAGCCCAAGCCAGACGGCGTTATTCGGCCCGTCAGGAAGAATGCGCAATACCAATACTCCACAGACAACAGCGGGCAGGCCTTCGAGAATGAATAGCCACTGCCAGCCGGACAGTCCCGCCAATCCGTGCAATTCGAGCAGCGCGCCCGATACGGGACCGGCGACGACGCCGGCCAGCGCGGTCGCCGTCATGAATAGTGCTACCGCGCGCGCCTGCTCGCGCGCCGGGAACCAGAACGTGAGATATAGAATCACGCCGGGGAAGAATCCCGCCTCGGCCAGTCCAAGCACGAAGCGCAGGGCGAAGAACGATGCGGCGCCGCGGACCGCGATCATCGCCATCGCGACGACGCCCCAGCTGATCATGATTCGCGCAATCCACAAGCGCGCACCGACGCGCTCGAGAATCAAATTGCTCGGCACCTCGAAGATCGAGTAGCCCACGAAAAACAGTCCCGCGCCGAGGCCGAAGACTGATTCCGTGAGTCCAAGCTCGCGGTTCATCTGCAACGACGCGAAGCCGACGTTGATTCGATCGAGGTAGGCGACGAGATAGAGCAGGAACAGGAACGGGATCAACCGGCGTCGCGCCTTTGACAGCGCGGCGTCGGCGAGCCGCGATTCGGCGTCGCCATCGCGAGGGCGGCCGTTGGCGTCAAGGTGATTTTGCTCGAGGTGGGGCATGGGCGAACCAGTCGCTGGTCAGTGCTCTACACGCGGGCGCGTCGAAAAGCGATTCGTATTTTAGTTCGTCGAAGTGTCGTTAGATGTCCCAAAAAGCGACGTGACGATTTCGGAGCCGGACCGACCTTGAGTCCATCTCTTTATACGTTGAGCGCAGTGACGCAGGCCGATGATCAGTTCGCGCGATTTGGTGCTTTGCTGGTCATGGCGGCAAGGCACGGACGTTGCGTATCGGTTGAGGGGCAATCGCAGCTAGCGGAGTCAGTTTTGCATCCGGCAGGTTGACCTGTTCCGACGTTTTCGCGGTGAAGGAGAGATGCGTCCCTGATGGACCAGATCATTCGACAGTCTTTAGCCGGCAAGAGATTCGGATTGATGGGCTTTGACGCCGCCGAGGCTGACTCGATCATCGCAACATTGGGCACCGCCCGTGGAATCGGTCACGTGATCGGAGCGCAACCGCTCATTCCCGGGCTCAACTCCTTCGCTCCATTCGACGCGTGCTTTATTAACGCTTCGGCCGCCGCCGCTGGCGATGGGCCGTCCCCGATCGAAATGATCGCGCGCAGCCGAAAGCCGGCGGTGATCATCGGCTCCTTCGACGACCTGGTGACGGGCTTCGCCGCGGTCTTCGATCTCAACCGCGAATGCATGTTGCGGCCGTGCAAGCCGGACGAATTGTTGCTGAGGACACACCGCGTCCTCAGATTCGTCGAGACTGCGGAGGTGGTGCTCCAAAGCGTAACGCCAAGCGGGCCCCGGCGCATAGTGTTGGCCGACGACGACGCCACTACGATCGTGATGCTTTCAACGATACTCAAACACTTCCATTTCGAATGCGACATCGCGCACGACGGCGAGCAAGCGCTCGAAATCGCGCGCAAAAATAAACCAGCCCTGGTGCTGCTCGACGTGTCGATGCCGCACATGAACGGGTTCGAGGCTTTGACTGCGCTGCGCGGCGATACAGCAATCAGGAGTACGCCGGTGATTCTCGTCAGCGCGCATCGCGACGAAGCCGAAGTGGTGAAGGGTTTCTCGCTCGGCGCCGATGACTACGTGACCAAGCCTTTCAACTCCGGCGAACTGATCGCACGGATCGGCCGGGTTCTGCGCGATCCGGGATGACAGTAATGAACCGACGGGTTGTCATCTAGCGGCCGCCTGTTTTACTGTTCTCGCGTGTTTCGACTCGATGGAAAAGCGGCGGTTGTCACTGGCGCGGGCTCGGGCATCGGCTTGGCGATCGCATCGCCCTTCGCGCAAAACGGCGCGCGCGTGTTCGCCCTCGATCGCGACCTCAAAGCAGCCGGCGCCGCCGTCGACAAGATTCGCGCGACTGGCGGCACCGCATCCGCCTTCGAATGCGACGTCGCACTCGCCGACTCGGTGGAAGCCAGTTTCGCGCGCATCGATACAATCGACATCCTGGTGAACAACGCCGGCATCGCCCACATCGGCACCGTCGAGAATACTCCCGAAGAAGACTTCGACCGCATTTATTCGGTCAACGTGAAAGGCATATTCCTCTGCTCGCGGGCGGCGGTGCGCCGGATGCTCGCGAGCGGCGGCGGTGTGATTCTCAACCTCGCGTCGATCGCATCGCTGATCGGACTCACCGAGCGCTTCGCGTACTCGATGAGCAAGGGCGCGGTGCTCACGATGACGCGCTCGATCGCGGTCGATTACGTCAAGCGCGGCATCCGATGCAACTGCATCTGCCCCGCGCGCGTTCACACGCCGTTCGTTGACGGATACCTGCGCACGACATATCCGGGTCGCGAAGCCGAGATGTTCAAGCAGCTTTCTGAATATCAGCCGCTCGGCCGGATTGGCACGCCCGAAGAGGTCGCGGCGCTCGCGCTCTACCTGTGTTCGGACGAGGCCGCGTTCATCACGGGGCAGGCGTATCCAATCGACGGCGGCGTGCTCGCATTCTGATGAAACAGTACGGCCGCACGATCAACCTCAAGAACGACCCGCGGATCATCGAGCGCTACCTCGAGCATCATCGCGCGATCTGGCCGGAGGTCGAGCGCGGGCTCAAGTCCATCGGCATCGAGCGGATGCTCATCTTCAAGCTCGGCCGCCAGCTCTTCATGTTCATGGAGACGACCGACGCCTTCGATCCCGAGCGCGACTTCGCGCGCTACGAGGCGATCAACCCGCGCAATCGCGAATGGCAGGCGCTGATGGCCTCGATGCAGGAGCCGGTCCCGAACGCGCAGCCCGGCGAATGGTGGGCCGAGATGAAGCTGGTCTTCACGCTCTGACGATCTTCAAATGGTTTGGGGGCAGAACCAGAAGAGGCGGAGATTGTTTTGCAAACCGTCGCGTGCGATATCGATGTTCGGCTCCGTTCTCCCGCTAATCGCCGCAAGCGTAGTTCTGCTGCTCGCAATACCGCCCGAACCCGCATTGAGCGCGAGTAACAGAGAGCATTTTCCTGAGAAGTCGATAAGTGGCGTCAGCGCGTACGCGTGGGACTCGAAAGGCAGCTCACTTGTCTACGCGACGAGCGACGGCTCTCTATGGTCCGTGAGCGGACCAGGTTTCGCGACGCCAATTCGTATCATCAGAATTGCTCTGCCCAAGGAGCAACACATTGAGCAAATCGTTTGGTCGGCGGACGGACGGAGGATTGCGGTTGTGAGTCCGCGCCCGAAGGACCTCTGGGATACGATATGGCTCGTCGATATCAAAACATCCCAGCTTTGCGATTTGCTTCCACCAGGTGCTCCGTTTGGCGGTCCGGGCACGCGCGCATTGCGGATTAGTTCATGGTTACCAGATGGGCGGATCGCATTTGTTCTACACTGCGGCACTGGTTGCGTGGGCTTACACGCGGTGCAAACTCAAGGGAGTGAAGAATATTGGGATTTCTGCGATGCCTCTGGGGCTATCTTTTGGTCTCCTACACGGAAAAATGCAGTTGTACAAAACGATGCTGAAGGTATTGGACCAGTCGGGCTCGGCCTGGTGTCGGCTTCAGATGGAGTCGCGGTAGCAAAGGAAACGACATACTATCGCCCGCGGAAAGAATGCGGGTCGGTTTTCAAAGGAGCTGTTAGATGCGGCACGTGCGGACCATCGCAAGCCGAACCAGATTTCAATTCATGGTTTCCGGACGACGAGACGGTTCTTTACACTGACGCGGGTTTAAACGGCAGCCAGTTAAAGCTTTGGAATACCCTGTCTGGATCGAAAAGAACCTTGATCGCTAGTGGCTCGTCGGGATCCGTTTCACCCGACGAGCGATATGTCTGTTTCATCTCTCACGAGCACGGGACGACCGCAACCATACGCAGCGAACGAGTTTTGCTCGCGATACTGGATTTGCGAAGCGGCAGAATCGTAGCTTCCCGAGAGATCCCTGCCGCGCTGCCGCCAGTTCAATGGTCACCTTCTATGAGTTATCTGGCGATCATAACCCGTGATGGCAAGTTGTTATTCGCGAGCTATACGCCGGAGGGAATTCAGGTTCGTCAGACCGAAGTGACCGCGGTAGAGTTGTCCTGGTCGCCCGATGGAAAATATCTGGCCGTTCGGGACCGTTTTTACGATCCAGCAAAGCTAACCATTCTGAAGGTTCCGCTTGACGCCATGTCTCCCGCGCGCACAGGGCCAGCGCCGTCACATTGAACGATTCCAGAACGCGCAGCCCGGCGAATGGTGGGCCGAGATGAAGCTGGTCTTCACGCTCTGAAAGGCTGTGAGCGGGGAAGTCTTCAACCCCGAGTTGAAATCTATAATACCAGGTATTATACTTTTCTTATGCGGATTCGTCGCGCCGTTTGAGGCAGCGTGCGAATATTCAGAAATAAGTCCTTCACCCGCTTTGCCAAAAAGGCAGGACTCGATGACGCGACGCTCCGTAAGGCCGTGGGTGATGCCGAACGTGGATTGATCGACGCCAGGCTCGGAGGCGGCGTGATAAAACAGCGGGTCGCGCGGCGAGGGAAAGGAAAGTCCGGCGGCTTCCGTACAATCATTTTGCACAAAGCGGGAGTGCTGGCGGTTTTCGTTCACGGATTTGCGAAGAACGATCAAGGCAGCATCCAAACTAACGAGTTGGCGGCGCTTAAGTTGCTCGCATCGCAGATATTGTCTTACGACGACCGAGCGATTTCCAGGGCGGTTGAGTCTGGAACACTGATCGAGGTAGCGCGCGATGAAAAAAAAGACAAAACAGCATCGTAGCCCTGTGATGGCCTCGATTCACGAAACGGCCGAAGGCCTCCACGCGGCCGGCCTGATGAACAAACTGACGATGCGCAGATTCGACGAGATGTGGCTGACGCCCATACCTCGCCTGAAGGCCAGGCAAATCCGCAACCTGCGTCTGCGCGAGGGGGCGAGTCAGGCCGTCTTCGCCCGCTATCTGAACGTGACGACCGGTATCATCAGCCAGTGGGAGCGCGGCGAAAAACAACCCCGAGGAACTTCACTGAAGCTCCTTGCGCTGGTCGCGAGAAACGGGCTTGACGCAGTCGCCTGAGCCGCGCGGCACTCTTTCAATTCGGCTTGACGAACTTGAGCGTCATGCGGTCGCTCTCGCCGATGGCCAGGTACTTGTCGCGATCCTTGTCGCCCTGCCGCAGGGTCGGCGGTAGATTCCAGACGGGTTGATTGCGCGGATCTTTTGGATTCGCGTTGATCTCCGATGTGCCCGCCAGCTTGAAGCCCGCCTGCTCCGCGATTTGTATCATGTAGTCCTGGCGCACGTATCCGTTCTTGGCCTTCGGATCCTGCGGCTGCGACGGGTCGGCACGATGGTCGGTAATCCCCAGGACTCCTCCCGGTTTGAGCGCGCGATAGAAGGCTTTGAAATAATCCGGCGTGGTGCCGCGTGGAAGCCAGTCGTGGACGTTGCGAAACGTCAGCACCATATCGGCGCTGCCCGCCGGTGCGATTTCGGTTTGCGCCGGCGGTTGCAGCGTCGTGACGATTACTTTGCCATAAACCGCGGGCTCGGCCTTGAGCTTGTCCTCGAACGACTTGGCGCCCGCTCCGCCGCCGACCGCTTCGTAAAGCTTGCCGTGGTCTCTCAGAAACGGCGCCAGGATTTCGGTAAACCAACCAGCCCCGGGCGAGACCTCGACCACCGTCATGTCGGGCTTGATTCCGAAGAAGGTGAGCGTCTCGAACGGATGCCGATATTTGTCACGCGCCTTGTTCGCGTCAGAACGCTGCGGTCCCGCGATTGCCGCCTGCAGCGCGGCCGCCGTGCCGGCGTCGTCCGCGATCGCCGAATGCGTCAGCGTGATTGCTGCGATCGCCACAGCCAGCGGGACGAACAACGTCAATTTGATTCGGTGCTTCATTTCTTTCTCCATTCTGAACCGCCGGGAAACTCGAACGCGTCGAGCGACGCGGGAAGCATCTCGATGCTGAAGCCGGGCGCGGCCGGCGGCATGTAGTGGTCGCCGCGCATGACGACCGGGTCCTTGAAATGTTCGTGCAGGTGATCGGCGAATTCAATCATGCGGTTGTCGAGGCTGCCGCTCACGCAAATGTAATCGATCAGCGAGACGTGCTGGCCGTATTCGCAGAGCCCGATGCCGCCCGCATGCGGACAGACCGGCACGCCGAACTTCGCCGCTAGCAGCAGCACTGCGAGCGCCTCGCTCAGTCCGCCGAGGCGGCAATTGTCGAACTGGCAGAAGTCGATTGCGCCCGCCTGCATCAACTGTTTGAACATCACGCGATTCGCCGCATGCTCACCGGTCGCGACGCCGATCGGTTTAATCGCGCGGCGAATCGTGGCGTGGCCGAGCACGTCGTCGGGGCTGGTGGGCTCCTCGATCCACAAGGGATTGAAGCGCGCGAGCGGGCGCATCAACTCGATTGCCTCGCCAACGTCCCACGCCTGATTCGCATCCATCATCATGACGGCGCGCGGTCCGATTTCTTCGCGCACCAGCGCCGCGCGATGAACATTGGCAGCCGAGTCGCGTCCCACTTTTATTTTGAAGCGGGTCCATCCAGCGGCGAGCGCCTCGCGGCACAGCCGGCGAACCTTGTCGTCGGGATAACCCATCCATCCGGCGGACGTGATGTAGGCCGGGTAGCCGTCTTTGCGCATCTGCGCTTCGCGTTCGCCGCGCGTCGCGAATTTCGCGCGCAGGATGTTGAGCGCGTCGTCACGCGTGAGCGCGTCGGTCAGATAGCGGAAGTCGATGCACGAGACGAACTGTTCGGGCGTCATGTCGGCGACCAGTTTCCACACCGGCTTGCGCTCGATTTTCGCGTAAAGATCCCAGACCGCATTTACGATCGCAGCCGTCGCCAGATGAATGGCGCCTTTCTCCGGACCGATCCATCGAAGCTGGCTTTCAAAGGTGAGCCGCTCCCAGAAGGCGCCGAGGTTGGCGACGAGGTCGTCGTACGTCGAGCCGACGACGAGATGCTGCAGCGCGCGGACCGCCGCGACGACAACTTCGTTGCCGCGGCCGAGCGTGAAGGTCATGCCGTGGCCTTCGAGGCCGTCGCGCGCGTCGGTAGTCAGCACTACATAGGTCGCGGAATAGTCGGGGTCGGTGTGAACGGCGTCGGAGCCCGCGAGCGTTCGCGAAGTTGGAGTTCGGATGTCGCGGACTGAGAGCCCGGTGATAGTGCGCGCCATGATCGCTTCCTCTGCGCCGCATGGTAGCATCGCGCGACCGGCGATGACGACACAATTGCCAGCCTCGATCCGCGACTTGCGCCAGTCATGGCCGCGTCCGTCGGCGCCGCGTCCGATCGTCGTGATCGGCGCGGGCAGTATCGTTCGCGACGCGCATCTGCCGGTGTACAAACGTCTCGGCTTTCCAGTCGCCGGCATTTTCGACGTGAACGCGAAGGCCAGCGGCGAGCGCGCGGCGGCGTTTGCGATTCCGCGCGTGTTCGAGTCGCTCGATGAAGCGTCGTCGATGCGCGACGTGATTTTCGACGTCGCGATTCCGCCGGAAAATATCGCGAGCGTGCTCGAGCGGCTGCCCGTCGGCGCCGCGGTGCTGATTCAGAAGCCGATGGGCCGCGACCTTGCCGACGCGCGCCGCATCGTTGCGATATGTAGTGAGCGAAAGCTGCGCGCCGCGGTGAATTTTCAGCTCCGCTTCGCACCCAACATGCTCGCGGTGAAGGACGCGCTCGCGCGCGGCGTCTTCGGCGACGTGCTCGACGTCGAAGTGCGGATCAATCTGCACACGCCGTGGAATTACTGGGCGTTTCTCAAAGGCGCGCCGCGTCTCGAGGTGCTGATGCATTCGATTCACTATCTCGATTTGATTCGATCGCTGATCGGCGAGCCGCGCGGCGTCTATTGCAAGGGCGTGCGGCATCCGGCGATGCCGGATTATTCGGATACGCGCACGAGCATCGTGCTCGACTACGGCGACACGATTCGATGCAGCCTGACGATGAATCACGCGCACACCTTTGGCGCACGCTACGGCATGTCGCAGTTGAAGATCGAGGGCACGCGAGGCGCGGCGATCGCCGAGATGGGTGTGAATCTCAACTATCCCGCGGGCGAGCCCGACACGCTCGAGATCGCGAGCGATGAATCGAACGGCTGGCGCGAGATTACGCTGCGCGGTTCATGGTTTCTCGAAGCGTTCGAGGGTCCGATGTCGAACTTGCAGCGTTTCGCCGCCGGCGAGGATCCCAAACTTGTTTCGAGCGTCGAGGACGCGCTCCGCACGATGGCGGTGGTCGAGGCTTGCTACGAATCAAGCGCGCACGGCGCGACGCCGATTCCCTCAACGCGTTAGAATCGCGATCATTGCCGGCAGAGGAGCTTCACACCGATGGCCGCAGAACATGTTGTTTTTTTGTTTGACGTCGATAACACGCTGATCGACAACGACCACATCGTCGCCGACATGAAGCGCAATCTCGAGCGCGACATCGGCAACGAGCAGCAGCAGCGCTACTGGGATTATTTCGAGGAGCTGCGCACCGAGCTCGGCTACGCGGACTATCTCGGCGCGCTGCAACGCTACCGCGTCAATCATCCGCGCGACTTCGGAATTATCGCGGTGTCGTATTTTCTGATGAACTACTATTTCGCGAACCGGCTGTTCCCCTGCGCGCTCGACGTGATCGAGCAATACCAGCAATACGGCGAGACGGCGATTTTGTCGGACGGTGACATGATTTTTCAGCCGCTCAAAATCGAACGCTCGGGACTGCGCGAGGCGGTCGATGAAAAAGTGATGATCTACATCCACAAGGAACAGGAACTCGACGACGTCAAGAAACGCTACCCCGCCGACCACTATGTCCTGATCGACGACAAGGTGCGGATTCTCGACGCGGTGAAAAAGACCTGGGGCGCGAAGGTGACGACGGTGTTCCCGCGCCAGGGTCATTACGCGGCTGACGCGAAGGAAGTCGCCAAGTACATGACGCCCGACGTCACGGTGGAAAGAATCGAGCAGCTGCGCGAGTACGATTTGGCGCGGCTGCGCGCCGCGACCAAGGGTTAGGCCTGGCGCCGCGCGCCGAAGCGCCGGTCGCATGCGCGGGTTGACTCCATCTCAATACGGCGATTGAATTGAATAGTTGGAGCGATAAGGCATCTCAGGAGTTTTAGGCGAGATGCGAGTATTTTCATATCGCCTGTTCGCGCGGCACTTGCTCATTTGTGCGGTCTGCCTGCTGACTATTGCGCAGACGACTCGTCCGTCCTGGTCTAACACTCTTCTCGAGTTGCATGCGGTTGCGAATCAAACGCAGGGTTTCGCTCGTCACGCAGTCGAGGAAGTTGGCAACCGGCCAGTCGCGGACGCGGGTCTCGCAACCTCGTTATCGACGTTCGACGCGAAGGAACCGAAGGAGCATCAGCTCGATCCGGTTGTCCTCGACGATGTCGAAGCCGGTCTTGACTGGTACTGCGAGCATCACTTTCATCGCCGAATCCCACCGCGCTCCGGCGACGACGATAACTAGCCCCGCCCGGACATAAACTTCACGTCTTCACCGTGCCTGAGGCGCCGCGCCGCGCGCAGTTGAGTTGCGCTTGAATGAGCGGCGGCAGTTTCGGCGACGGGTACGAGAAGACGGTCGAATGAACCGCAACCTGAAAGTCTCGCCGCGCTCGAGCGGCGAAAGGACAGAGGTTATGCAATCCATCTTCGTCAGAAGTACGAAATGCACAGGCGTCTTCGTAGCCTTGATCTTGAGTCTTATGCTGGCAGCGCCGGCATCGGCGCAAGTCAGGCCCGGCGACGTCATCACCCCGGACAATGCCAACAAGGTCAAAGACCTGGTCTCCCCAGGGGTCTTCTACAAAGTCCAGCAGGGGATGCAGATGAAAATCGTGCCCTCCGATCGCGTCGATTGGCCACCGCCTTACAAGGACGCGACCGAGAAATATTCCGAGCAGGTCCGGCTATCGCCGGATGGGCGCACGGTTGAGAACTATGTGGCCGGGCAGCCGGTCCCGTTCCTCGACCCCAACGATCCTGAGGTCGCGACCAAGATCATCTGGAACAATGTGTTTCGGCCGCTGCAGACCGATGACTACGATCTGCGTTACTTCGCGTGTGAAAATGTCCGGAGCGGGCGCAACGCTCCCTACCGGGTGATCGACGAGATCGATGTAGGTCACTACGCCGGCTACAACGAGATTGGACGGACCGAAGTCGAACCAATGCCGATCGATCAGGACTTCAAGAAGACCGGGCGCTACTGGTTGTTCGGGCTCTACCCGATCATGTCGCCGGAAGGCATGCGCGGCGCCGGCTTTCTGCGCTACCGCTATGCCAATCCGAAAAAGGCCGATGACATCTGGTCGTGGAATACCGGCGACCGGAGGCTGCGCCGTCTGGACGAGGGCATCATGAGCGACGCGGTAACCGGTGCGGGGCTGCCGAGCGAGGGTGGCGGGAATATCGTGGTGTTCGATCCGGATCACTATTCCGGCTTCAACGCCAAGGTTGAGGAGTACAACTATCGCTTCCTGGGCGCGAAGAACATGCTCGGCGTGGTCCACGCGGCGCATTCGCCAGAAGTAACCTGCATGACAGACGGCGGCGGCAGCGCGTGTCCGGAAAACTGGGAGACACGCCGAATGTATATCGTGGAAGCCACCCCCAGGCATTCGAACGCCTCGCAGGCACTGCAAGCGCGCACGGTGCTATACATCGACAGCGAAGTATGGTTCCCGCTTTACGAAGACTCCTACGATCGGCAGGGTCAGCTGTGGCAGGATCATATCTACTGGCTGACTTATCGTGATCGGCCGGTGCCTGACGCGCGCATCGCGATATACCCGTTCAAGCGCTCATTCGTGGTAGGGGCAGCGGCTACCGATGTGCAAACCGGAATGTCGGCGATGTGCTATCTGCCAAGTCGCAACACTCCGGAAAAGGAATGCTGGTATATCAATATGGGCGCGGTGGACCGCACCTTCTTTGATCCGGATGCGATGGTGAGAGCGGCGCCGTAATCAGACCTTCTGCGAGCCTGCAGCGGGGCTGGTTTGTCTCGAAGGCAAGCCAGCCCCCACGACAGTTGGGAGTCGTTAAACGGACGGCGACGTTGAAGACGTGCCATGTCGTAGCGGCATGGGACAGGGAGCTCTGCGAATGCAATGCTCATTGACGACGCCAAAACGAAATACTCGAATCCGGTGCAGATAAGATTGAGTCATTTTAAACTCACATCGGTTCGTTCGGGCTTACCTAGAGGAGAGCTGGCGGAGGCCTTGGTGAATTAATAGTCGGTGCCGACGCGATTCAAGGCTTGCTTGAGCTCGGCACGCGATACCGGCTTGCCGGCTGAGATCCGGGCTATGAGTTGCCGGTCCTGCTTCGCCTGAACGTAGTAATTCTGCTGAGTGATAGGTTCTTGCGTCCAGAACTTCGCCTTGAATTCGTCCATCTGGTCCTGTTTCTTGAGCTCGTTGATGAGCGCAGTGCTGTGAGAATTCGCGCTCGGTCCAGCAAGTGCGGCGGCGGGAACGAGCAGTCCAGCGGCGAAAACCATGATTCCCAAAAATCTGATGTTCATGACACACCTCGCTTGTCAAATCTCTTTAACATTGGCGACGCGACGGGCTTGGCGTTTATTCAACCTGTCGCTGCTCAGAACTAATCCGTGTGCATGGAGCCTAGGGTGCGCCGGGCGGCGGCCGCGGCGCGGATAATTTCGAGTGCGATTGTCCAATTTGAATTGATGGGTACTTTGAGTCGTCAACCCTACTGAGGAGATATGTCTACAATCCAGGTCAGAATGCGGCCGCAAGGGCTGCGAATGACGGTCGCGGCGTTGCTGCTTTTCTCCTGCGCCCGAGTGATGCGACCGCTCGCCTCATGGACTCCCAGTACATCTCCTGAGATCGCGGTCCGTTTCCTGCAGGTCAACCGGAACATTGCGTTCGAAGTTGGCACTGGCGAAGCAAAGCCGCTTCGGCCATCAGTCTCACGGATTGGCCAAGTTCTGGTCTCGCCAGCTCTGAGCCTAGCCGCTTTTCAGGTCGATCAATCCCGTCTTTTCGTTCGTATCTGGCCCAAGCTTCGACGCTCATTCCTTCGAAAGATTCCGCCCTCGACGCCAGACACCGGCCACTAATTCGGTAGAACTTCCGTTCTTGCGCCGCTGAAAAGGTAAGACCTTTTCGCGCGTGCCTGTGTTCGTCGAAAAAGTTGTGACTGCAAGAAGCCCGACATGCTTCATCGTGAGCATGCGGTAGGAGAATAGATCAATGAACAGGACATCTAGCTTCAATTGGCCGACGGTCGCTGCGCTCGCGTTGGTGATTGCCTTTGTTTCCGCGCCCGGGCCCGCGGGTGCCCAAGTGAAACCCGGTGATACAATAACTCCCAGCAACGCATCAAAGGTCGAGGATTTCGTTAGCCCGGGGAACTTCGCTCTGGTCAAGCAGGGCATGATGATGAAGATCACTCCGACTACGCATCTGGATTGGCCGCCGCCCTACAAAGCCGCCACCGAGCAATATTCGCCGCAGGTCTCACTCGGCTCGAACGGCGAGCTCAAGAATTACGTCGCCGGCCTGCCGTTCCCGCTGGTCGACGCCAATGACCCGCAGGCAGCCATCAAGATCATGTGGAACTTCGAATTCCGTCCACTCTTCAGCGACGACATCGATGCGCGCAACATCGAAGCTGTAAGTCACAGGGCCGGCTCATCCAACGAGATCGAGCACTTTACCTTCGGCCACTTTGGCACTTACAAATACATTGGCCGGACGGAAGTTGCGCCGATGCCGGTCGCTCCCGACGTCCTGAAGACAGGTATCGCGTCTCGTTCCGGTGCTTTTCCGATCCTTGCGCCTCAGGAGATGGCAGGCGCCGGAATAGTGAGCCAGCGTTCTGTTCTTCCGGGAGTTGAAGACGCAGTTTGGGAATATAGCCGTGAGACTCGAAGGTTGCGGCGTCTGTCTGCGTCGGAGCTTTCGGACGCGTTCGGAGTGGCCTCGGATGGCTCCGCAGGGACCCAGTCCGGAGGTGCGGCTGGCGCCACGACCTATGCCTCCACTTGGGATCCCGATTCGGCGTACGGTTTTTCCGCGCGCATCCAGGACTACAACTACAGGCTGCTCGGCGAGCAGCCGATGCTCGCGTCAGTCGATGGGAGTTCGCCCGCGACGCCATGCACGCTCGACGGCGGCCGTTCGGTCTGTCCCGAGAAGTGGCAAATGCGGCAGGTCTATGTGATTGAGGCGACCGCGAAGCGGCGCTCGCCCGTCGGCGGCCAGGTGATCGTCCCGCGGCGCATCCTCTATATCGACTCGGAAGGATGGTTCATTACAGCGTCGGATCTGTATGACAACAACGGCCGGCTGTGGAAGACGATCGCAAACTTCCACGCATATAGCGATCGCGCGACCCCCAACGCCAACGTCTCGATCTGGCCGTTCAACCGCATCTTCCAGACCGCGACAGTCGAAGAAGACGTGACCGACGGCTTTTCGACGGTCGTGTACACGCCAGGACTCCACAGCCACAACGGTGTCTACGTGAACATGGGCGCGGTGGATAGAAACTTCTTCACGCCCGCTGAGATGGTCCAAGCCAGCCACTGAGACGCGCGCCACCGCGTGAAGTTCCCGCTGGTTGCGAGTCGGAGGCGCTTGCCGAGGTCAGGCCAGGTCGAAGAACAGGACTTCGGCAGGCGCGCCGGCGGTTATCGTCACTTTATCTTCGCCGCTGATTGCGGCGCCGTCGCCTTCCGCGAGCGCGGTGCCGTTGACTGTGATTGCGCCGCGCGCCACTTGCACCCATCCGTGACGGCCCTGCTTCAGGTCCGTCGTGACGGTTTGTCCGCGATCGAGCTTTGCGACCGAAAGTGCGGCGTCCTGGTGGATCTTCACCGACTGGCAGCCCCCGTCGGGCGTGCCTACCGGCGCGAAGCCAGTGTGCGCTTTCGCGTCGTCGATAGTTTTTTGCTCGTAGCCGGGCTTGATGCCGGGCGTCGATGGCATGATCCAGATTTGCAGGAAATGAACCGGCTCGGTTTTCGAGTGATTGAATTCGCTGTGCGTGATTCCCGTGCCCGCGCTCATCCGCTGCGCTTCGCCGGGCTTGATAACCGAGCCGGTGCCGAGGCTGTCCTTGTGCTCGAGCGCACCTTCGAGGATGTAGGTGATGATCTCCATGTCGCGATGCGGGTGGGTCGGAAAGCCGGCGCCCGGACGGACGCGATCCTCGTTGATGACGCGCAGCGTGCGAAATCCCATCTCGGCCGGATCGTAGTAGTCGCCGAACGAGAACGTGTGGCGGCTGTCGAGCCAGTCGATCTTCGTGTGTCCGCGGTCGGCCGACTTGCGCGGCGTAATCACTCGAGTCGCCTCCTCAGGCTGCCTTGGCAGCCGGTTTCATCTTGAGCCGAATCGGCATGTGCTTGATGCCGCCGACGAAGCTCGAGCGCAGCCGCTCGACCGGGCCGGCGGGCTCGACGTGATCGAGCCGCTTGGCCAGCGCGCTGAAAATAATTTTCAGCTCGAGCCGCGCGAGATTTGCGCCGAGGCAGAAATGCTCGCCGATGCCGAAAGCGATATGCGGATTCGGATTGCGGCTGATGTCGAACTTGAAAGGATCCTTGAAAACTTCTTCGTCGCGATTCGCCGACGGGTAGAACAAGCATACCGATTCGCCGGCCTTGATTTTCTGGCCGCGAATCTCGGTATCTTCGGTCGCGGTGCGCGAGAACTGAATCACCGGCGTCGTCCAGCGCACGATCTCCTCGACCGCCGAGTCGATCAGCGCGGGATTGCGCTTGAGCTTCTGCCACTCGCCCGGATTGTCGATGAAAGCCTGCAAGCCGCCGGTAGTTGCGTTGCGCGTGGTCTCATTGCCGGCGACAACCAGCAGGAAGTAATACGACAGCATCTCGAACTGCGGGATCGGCTCGCCGTTGACCTTGCCATTGGCGACGATACTGGTGATGTCGTTGGTCGGATGTTTCATGCGCGACGCCACCATGTCGCTGAAATACTGGAAGAGGCCGAGGCGCGAGCGATCCATCGTCTCCTGCGCGGTGGTGCCGGCCTGGAATTCAGGGTCGCCGCCACCGATCGTTTCGTTGGTCCATCGGAAGAGCTGCTCCCAATCCTTGTGCGGAACGCCGAGCAGCTCGGCGATGACGGCGAGCGGAATCTTGGACGATACGTCGGTGACGAAATCGCAAACGTCGCGCCCGGTCACGTCGTCGAGCACTTCGCGCGTGATGTTCTCGATTTCAGGGCCCAGCGGACTCACCCCGCGCGGCGTGAAATGACGGCTGACGACGGCGCGATATTCGCCGTGGTCGGGCGGATCCATGTCGAGCAGATGACGGAACGGCGGCGTCGGGCTGTCCTCGAAGCCGTCCTCGTTGACGAAGATCAGCAGGCGCGGGCCGTTGAGGAACAGGCGCGGCTGTTTGGAGATCTGAATGATGTCGGCGTGCTTGGTGATCGCCCAGAACGGGTCGGTCTTGGGGAACTCGCACCAGAAGACCGGTTTGTGCTTGCGCAAGTAGGTCCACTCGCGATGCGGGTAGCCATTTTTCATGTAATGGTCGGGGCCGATGATGTTCAACGATTCGAGCGAGAGTGCCTGTTCAGTTTCCATTGAGGAGCGTCTCCGCGATTCCGAAATTTCCGTCTCGATGCAGCATTCTGAACTGTCGCGCGAGCTGAGTCATCTAGTCGTCGCTAACCGTAATCGCCTGGCGGGGGCACAACCGCGCCGCGAGCTTGAGCTTGTCGCGCATGCGCTCGGGCGGCTTCTCGAGCAACAGGTGGCTCTTGTCGTCGTCGCGCACCTCGAATACTTCCGGCGCCGCCTCCTGGCATTTCATATTTCCCTCGCACAACTTCAGATCTACGACGACCTTCATGATGACAAATCTCCTTGCGCACGGAACGCAGCCGGCCACGCGATCATATAAGAGGATAGTTCTTGCGACTAGGAGCGGACGGCGTCGGCGAAAACGGCTGACCCGCGGGGCGTCGCGAGTCTTAACTCATCATTTTGTCAATACGACATGACTTATAGATAGCAGAAGGCCGGAATAGCGCCGCCGTGGTGCTTTGAGGAACGCACGCCTTGACCACAATCCTTGCGCAGCGTCTCTCTTTCCTGCGATACCGAGTGTTATGTCGGTTCGCTCGAATCGCATCTCGGAGGATGGGCAATGTCCTACGATCTGATTGTCAAAAACGGCACCGTTATAGACGGCACCGGCGCATTTCGCCGCCGCGCCGACGTCGCGGTCAAGGACGGCAAGATCGCGGAGATCGGGAAGGTCACTGACACCGCCAAGGAAACGATCGACGCGTCCGATCTGATCGTGTCGCCGGGCTTCGTCGATCCGCATACTCACTACGACGCGCAGATCTGCTGGGATCCACTGGTCAGTTGCACTTCGTGGCACGGCGTGACGACCGTCGTGATGGGAAACTGCGGGGCGGGCATTGCGCCGTGCCGACCGGCGGCGCGCGAAGTGGCGGCGTGGGACCTGGTCAACGTCGAGGCGATTCCGTTCGAGGAGTTGTCGAAGGGGATTACGTGGGAGTGGGAGACGTTTCCTGAATTTATCGCGGCGGCCGAGCGGCGCGGCGCGGGAATCAATCTCGCGTTCCTGGCGCCGCTGACTCCGTTCCGGCATTACGTGCTCGGCGACGAGTCGATGG
>VFSW01005704.1_pt1 | contig 18397 bp, 18 predicted proteins | sample 5358111 | NCBI WGS metagenome assembly VFSW01 (sample SAMN11554181, study PRJNA540505) | mine drainage metagenome | isolation source: sediment from site ElyBrook_90M | place: USA: Ely Copper Mine, Vershire, VT | collected 2017 | reverse complement strand
GAGCTATGGGACGGATATATCGAGCTTGCAAACTCCGATCCTGATTTTGGGAGCAAAACTGTGTTCGTAGGCACAAAGGAGCGCGACATAGCTTCGCTCGGAGGCGTGGAGAGCAGATCGCGAACACTCGACACGAACAAGTTCGTGGAAGAAAAGTTCGACACGAACGGGACAAGGTACATAATTGCGCAGTCGTTGACTTTCGACGCATTCGTATCCTTCTATGACGTCAACACCACAAGGACACTTGCGCTTCGAATGCTCCCCGGCCCCATGCAAAAAGAAACACTTCTGCCTATAACGAAATTCATAAGCAGGGCAAGAAGAAAGAACATCGAGATGAGAGTGATAGGACTTCAGAACGGAAACAGGGATGCGCGAGAGATGATAAATGCAATACGCAATGCATCGAGAGCCTCTCTTACCGAATTAGATATCTTCGGCAACCAGACAAGGCACATATGCTTTGACATGAAAACCGGGATGTCCTATGATCTACTGCTTGAGAATAGGCACTATAGGCCAGGGGAGCTAAACAATGCAATGACATTTGAGCAGTTCATAGAGGCGCAGGAGTTTTCAAAGCAGGTATCAGACCAAGTGTACCAGAAAACTGCAAGCGCAGCAAACCAGAACAAAAAATAAATTGCAAAACCCGAAATCAATTATTAATAATCTTTCTAGGTTAAACACTAATTGAATCTGTGGGAACATGGCTACTATCGACGATTTTCTAAACCTTGACATTCGCGTGGGCAGGATAACTAGCGTCCAGGTCCACGAAGGTGCAACCAAGCCGATGTACATATTGAGAGTAGATTTAGGCCCCGAGCTGTGCGAACGTACAATAGTGGCAGGAATCCGCGACCACTACATGATGGGGGGACTTGAGAACAAGAAGATAATATGCGTAGTGAATCTAGAGCCAAGGAAGATAGCCGGAGTCGAATCGCAGGGAATGCTTCTTGCAGCAGAGGACGATAAAGGGAATGTCGTGCTTCTTACACCAGATTCTGAAATAGAAGAAGGGAGCAGGATAAGATAGTGGTGAAATGGCAATCATACTTGGTATAACTGGATTGCCCGGCTCTGGAAAGACAGAATTTGCAAAGCTGCTAAAGAAGAAAAAATTCCATGTATTCGAGATGGGAAGTGTAGTGCTAAGTATGATGGTAGAGCAGAACATACCTCTGACTAATGTAAAAGAGCGCGAGTTCGCCACAAACCTTCGCAAAAAATACGGTAAGAATTTCGTTGCAAAGGAGACTGTAAAAAGAATAAAGAAACTCAAAAGCCCAAAAATAGCGATAATAGGTATCAGAAGCAAATTCGAAATAGATCTATTCAAGAAGCATTTCAAGAACATACTGATAATTGCACTGATGTCACCCGCAAAGGTCAGGTTCGTAAGAATGAAAAAAAGGGGAAAGAGCTCAGACCCTAAAAATCTCAAGGATTTTACATATAGGGAGAGAGTCGAGAAGAGCTGGGGTTTTCCAGATGCTATAAAATCTGCGGATTGCTATATTTACAATACCGGTACTCTAAGGGATTTGGAAAAAGACCTCAATGAGATAATATCAAAGTTGTGAAAGTATTCCAGTTTCAAAAGCCAAATTCTGGTCAGTTAATATGAGACTTATACTCCTAATAGACATGGACTATTTCTTCGTGGCATGCGAGGAGCTTCGCCATCCGGAGATAAAAGGAAAACCCGTAATAGTGGGGTTTGATCCAAAAGAAGGGAGGGGAAGAGGAGTAGTCAGCACGTGCAACTACGAGGCGAGAAAGTTTGGAATACACAGTGCAATGCCGATATCGATTGCATACAGGATAAAGCCTGATGCGATATTCCTGCCGATAGACTATGCATATTACGAAAAAGTCTCGAAGAGCGTGGTTGAGCTTGCAAAGAGGTATTCACAGAAATGCGAGCAGGTGAGCATAGACGAAGTATTTCTCGATGTGTCAGAAAAGATCAAGGATTACGACGGCGCTTCGGAATACGCAAAGGAGATAAAGCGTGCAATAAGCGATGAACTGCACCTTCCATGCTCGATAGGCGTTAGCGTGAATAAGCTGCTTGCAAAAATGGCGTGCGAAGCCGCGAAGCCGAACGGTATAAAGCTGGTAAAACAAGAGGGTGCAAAGGCATTCCTCAGGGACATACCTATAGGAAAATTATATGGCGTAGGGCAGAAGACGGAAGAGCGACTTAAGGCAATGGGATACAAGACAATAGGAGATGTTGCAGATTCAAATTCCTCAAGGCTATCTCAAGTGTTCAAGAACTTTGGAAACGAGATATACAATTCGGCCAATGGGATAGACGATTCCGAAATCATAGAGAACTGGGAAGTAAAATCTATAGGAAGAGAAAGGACATTCGAGGAGGATACTGCAGAAAAAACACAGATAGAGGAAAAGATCAAAGAGGTCTCAAAAGAGGTATTCGAGGAGTTAAAGGCCCAAAACTTCTATTTCAAGACAGTAACTGTAAAAATAAGGTACTCCGACTTCACAGAGCATCTCAAAAGCAAATCTCTGCTGCATCCGTCAAATGATTTACAAACAATAATAGATACTGCGATAAAACTATTTGAACAATCTGCAGAGGAGGGAAGAAAAGTGAGAAAAATAGGCGTGAGAACTTCTACTCTTTCCGAAAGGAAGGGCCAGAAAAAGATATTCAATTCCTAAGCGACAAATGTAAGATATTTATACCAAGATAAAGCAATAGTTCTCTTGGCGATCAGATGTCTCTTCAGCATGGTGAGTACAAGATCTCACTTGACAGGAAAGATAGATCTGCGAATATCAATTTCATCTCGCATGCACACTCTGATCACACTTCTGCTGCAAACACAAAGTCAAAATTCATTTCAAGCAAGGCAACGGCGAACCTGATAAAGGCAAGAAAATCCATTTCTATAGATTATTCTGAATCAATCCCCGGAATCAGATTGCTTAACGCCGGGCACATACTGGGATCAAAGCAACTCAGAGTTGAAAACGAGCATGCCGGTTTCACAGTAACGTACTCCGGAGACTATCAAGTCGAGCGCTCGTGCGTTGCAGAACCAATAGAAATAAAGGAGACAGATTATCTCATCATAGACTCAACATACCCGGATCCTGAGGTAAAATTCGAAGAAAAATCAGAGATAATATACACGATCCAAAGATATGTGAGGGACAAACTTGACAAAGGCATAATCCTCTTCCAGACTTATTCGCTTGGCAAGGCGCAAGAACTTGTCAAAATCCTAAATGAGATTGGAGTAACCCCAATAACAAACAAGGGAATATCTGCGCTAAATGATGTTTACATAGATCACGGTGTAAAGCTAGAATACGTTTCCGATCACGACAAGGAAAGCGAGGAACTCAAACAGATGCATAATGGCAATTTCGTTCAGATATGCGATCATTTCAGTTTTTCCGAATACCGAGAACGAATATTGGGGGTGCATGGAAGAAGAGTTTTTACCGCGATAGCCACGGGATTTGCGCAAACAATGAAATTCAATACCGATGTTCAATTCGGGTTGAGCGACCATGCGGATTTCAGCCAAGCCCTAGACTATATCGATGCGTCAAATCCAAAGCTCGTATACACGTTCGGTCCAAACTCAAAAGTATTTGCACACCACCTTGTCAAACAAGGGTACAGGGCCAAGCCTTATGCTGATGCAATAGAGCAGCTAATTCCTAATGCGCAGAGCACCGAGTAGTCGGTAATAAAAACCCAAATCAATAATATACAAATATGGCTGCCGACAAAGATCCAAAAGTAATACTCGTGGATGAAAATGACAACCAGATTGGTGTAGCCGGAAAACTAGAGGCGCATAGCAACGGAGGCAGGCTGCACAGGGCGATTTCAATCTTCATATTCAACTCAAAAGGCGCTACGCTTCTTCAAAAAAGATCAGCAGCAAAGTATCACACTCCATCAAAATGGACCAATACGTGTTGCAGTCATCCGAATCCCGGTGAGAGCGTCGAAGACGCGGTACATAGAAGATTAAAGGAAGAGATGGGCTTTGATTGCGATATGGAAGAGAAGTTCAGTTTCACCTATCATGCAGATGTGGGAAATGGCCTTACAGAAAATGAATTCGACCATGTGTTCTTTGGCACATACGACAACGATCCAAAACCGGATCCGAAAGAAGCGCAAGGCTGGAAATGGATAGATATTAAAAAATTAAAATCAGATATCAAAAGCAACCCGAATGATTACACTCCTTGGCTGAAAATAGTGATAGACAGAGTTCTGAAAGAAACTGCAAAATGAATTAGCGTGGATTAAATGACAAAGACAAAAATAATTGTCACTTACGGCCCCAGCCTTGAGGACAAGAAAGTCCTAAAAAATGTGCTCAAATATGTAGATATAGTAAGGATAAACTTTTCCCATGGCGACCAGAAATCATGGGTTAAATATGCAAACAATGTACGCCAGATATCAAAACAAATGGGCAGGGAGATAGCGCTCCTTGCAGATCTTCCTGGCCCTAAGATGCGAATCGGAAAACTAGATAAATCAATCACGGTAAAAACATCGCAAAAAGTCACTTTCTCAAGCGACCAATCAGATAAAGATGCAATACCTGTAGAATACTGGGACTTCCACAGGGATTGCAGAGTAGGAATGATTATATCAATAGGTGACGGATATCTGAAATTCAAAGTAAAGGGCATAAACGGCAGAAAGGTAAGGTGCACGGCAATAAGTTCGGGGATTTTGGAACAAAAGAAGGGAATCAATCTCCACAATACTGAAATATCCGCGAAAGTGCCTACGGACGAAGACGTCAAACTGGCGAAGTTCGCAGCATCAAACAAGTTCGATTTCATAGGGATGTCGTTTGTGAGATCTGCTGATGATGTTAACGCACTTAAGAAAATACTTCCGAATGCATTCATAATAGCAAAAATAGAGAGGAAGGAAGCTGTCTCAAGGATCAAGTACATAGCCAACGCTGCAGACGCAATAATGGTGGCGCGCGGGGACCTGGCGCTCGACATAGAGATAGAAAAGATACCAATAGCGCAAAGGGCGATAATCACCGCATCGCAGATTGCACACAAACCCGTTATAGTTGCAACTCAGGTGCTTGCCAGCATGGTGACAAGCAACATTCCCACAAGGGCGGAAGTGAATGACATAGCTGGTGCTGTGATAAGCGGCACGGACTGCATAATGCTAAGCGATGAGACAACAATAGGGAAATATCCACTCGAGGCAGTAAAAGTGCTGCACAACACCATCAGAAACGCAGAATCATTCCTTGATCGCTCCACAAACAACAGCATAGACCTAAACGAAGTCAGCGGAAGCATAGCATTTGCTGCAGCGGAGATAGCGAACAACTTCAATGCAGACTGCATATTCGCCCCGTCGCAGACCGGTGCGACTGCGATAAGGCTCTCTTCTCTCAAGCCAAAATCTCCAATAATAGCAATGGTAGTGTCTCCAGAAACAAGAAGGAAACTCTCAATCTACCACGGGATTGAGCCAATAGCAATATCCAGATACCCAAACACCGATACGATGTTCAAGATAATCGAAAAGGAGGCGCAAAAAAGAGGATTCAAAAGCTATGTTGTGGTGTTCGGAACGCCGAACAAGCCTGGCTCTACAGACACTCTGCGCTACATCGAGAAATGATTGTAGAAGATTTATAGCCATAAAGCTACATAAGATCTAGGGAAATGACGAGGCATGCTCATGAAACTACAAAATGCAATGGAGTTTCTGGTAACCTATTCTTGGGCCATCCTAATACTTGTGTTGATTATCGCCGGGCTCTATTTCCTAGGCATATTCTCGCCACAGACCTCCCTCTCGCAGCAATGCCTCTTCCCATCAACATTCAGCTGCCTCAACTACCAGCTTTTCTCAAACGGCTCGGTATTCATAAACATACAGCAACTCTCGCTAGACACGATAGTGGTAACTTCGCTTAGTTGCAGTGCGAATTCCACCGCGTCAAATGTAATCGTGCCATCGAACCAGATTGTGCTATCCTCTGGTAAAAACTTCACGTATACTTTGCCGTGCTATGGATCCAACGGCGCACTTTTCGCAAGTTCTGTTGGAACCGTGTTCAAGGGCTATATCCAGCTAAATTATACTGACGTTCAGTCCCAACTTCCTTCAATTTCGAAAGGAAGGCTCATAGCCATAGTTTCTAAATGACCAAATCGCTAAAATCTAAATACTAGATTCGGAAAGATGAGATCATGCATGCTTCAAACATATACAAAGCCGAGAAAGGCCTTCTGCGCATAAACTTCGATGTTGTAGACGGGAAGATATCAAGCATGATGATAACAGGGGACTTCTTCCTCATACCCGAACCAAAAATCTCATCGCTTGAGCGGATTTTGGACGGGAAGAAGTTTGAAAAAGAAGAAATCGCAAAGGCCGTATCAGAATTCTACAAAACTGGCGTGCTTACGCCTTCAGTAACGCAGGAAGACTTCGTGAACGCGATAACCGGTGCAAAATATGAAAATGAGACTGCTTGATCTGGAATATCCTGAAAACCCATACCTGAGCCTTGCAACAGAGGAGGCGATCTTCATAAACGTGATAAAAGGCAGCGCGCCAAATACATTTCGGTTCTACAGGCACAGGAACGCCATAATACTGGGCTGCTTCCAGCTTGCCGAGCAGGAAGTAGATATGGACTTCGCGAAATCGAAAAACATAAGCATTGTCAAAAGGCCAACTGGCGGAGGCGCAGTCTATCACGACATGGGAAACCTTAATTTCTCGCTTATCACAAAGGACGAGTTCAAGATAGGCAATGATGTGCCTAAACTGTACTCGACGATGATGCAGGGAGCACTGCAAGCGTTCAGGAACCTCGGAATAACTCCGCAGCCAGGAAAACTCAACGATGTTTCTACAAACAACAAGAAGATATTGGGTGCAGCTGCCACGATAAGATCAAACTCGCTCCTATTTCACGCATGCGTGCTTGTAGACGTGGATCTACCTACGCTTGCAGGATCTCTCAAGGTTCCCGGGATAAAACTTAAGGACAAAGGCGTTGCAACCGTTCTGGAAAGAGTCACAAATGTCAAAGCACTGACAGGAAAGGATATAGACAGCACCAAAGAGGCCCTTCTCAACGGCTATTCGGAAACGCTCGGCATAGAATTTGAAAAAGGAGATCTGAGCCAAGAGGAAAAAGATACCGCGCAGCATCTTTACGAAAACAAGTACAAGAAAGACGACTGGAACCTTGGAAGAGAGATAATAGACATAAAATATTCTCAGTAGCCAAGAAACTCCGATACGTATTCCGCTACTTCTTGAGGATTTGAATAATGCGGGACATGCTTTGCGCCATCTATAACCTTTAACTGGCTATTCGGAATATATTCCCGCATCTCCTTTCCGACCGCCAAATCTATTATGTCATCATCGCTCCCCCATATTATCAGTGTAGGTTCGGTTATGGAATTGAGTTCTGCATGCGTAAATTCATGATTGTCGGAAGAATGCGCCAGTATGTTATCAAAGACCCAGGTTCTCGAGCTGTTGAGATACGATAGTTCCTGCAGTATCCTCTCCCTTCTCTCCTCAAACTTAATCGGATTCTTTCTCATATCCTCAAAATAATCTTTGGAACCAGCAACATCCTCAAAAATATAACCGCTGCTCTTTCCACCGCGCAAAACATATCCCAGCGTTATCCACCCGCCATATGAATGGCCGAAAACATAGAAATCTTCTAAGTTCAGGGCATTTATTACCTCTTTGAGCACCTGCACCTGCTTTGCAACAGTATAATCGATCTGCGGAGCATCTGATTTTCCGTGCCCCAATAGATCCATCAAATAAATGTTAAGGTCCTCAGGAAGATAGTTTACGAGTCTGGTCCAAACCTTTGTCGTCGCTCCCAGACCGTGTAAGAATAGCACGCTCTTCCCGTTTCCTTTATGGTGCTTGCAGAAGATTTTCCCCAGAGAAGTGCCAATGAGGCTGTCCTCAAAATCCTTGTCGTAGTCCATGCGAACACTACTTTTCCTTCTTTCCATAGAAGAAGTGTATGGGCCTGCCCAGCCCAGCCTCCGCGGCCTCCTGCACCGCCTCGCTGTATGTTGGGTGAGGGTGTATCGTGTCTGCTATGTCTTCTAAAGTCGCGCCCATTTCTATAGCAAGTGCGGCCTCGCTTATCATAGAGCTAGCTTCCTGCGCAACTATCTCAACTCCCTTCACCAGATTCTGCTCGTCATACGCTATCTTGACGAAACCCTCCGCCGTATTGAGCGCGATGCTCCTTCCAAGTGCCGTTAGCGGAAACTTTACGATCTTTATTCCCTGATTTTCCGTGATGTCTCCCGCAATCGCTATCTCAGGGTCCGTGAATATGACTGCAGGTATCACAGTATTCTCGAACGCCGAGTTCTGCCCAGCTGCAACTTCTCCGGCAATTACTCCCTGCCTCATCGCCCTATGCGCAAGCATAGGTTCTCCGGACACATCTCCTATGGCAAGTATGTTCGGATCGCTTGTTTTCATCTGATTGTCAACTGTTACAAAACCCTTCTCATCTGTCTTTACTTGCGTTCTCTCAAGCCCAAGGCCGTAAGTGAAGGGGGATAGACCTACAGCGACCACTATAATCTCCGCATCTATCCTCTTTCCATCGCTAAGCGTTATGGATGTTGAATCGTGCGATGCAGGGGAAGCCCCTGTGAATATGTCGATGCCAAGAGTTTTCATCTTCCCTTTTATCACAGCCACTGCGTCTTTGTCAAATTTCGAGAGCACATCGGACCTTGCGATTATCGAGACCTTTGATCCGAGCTTTCCAAACAACATCCCTATTTCAACTGAAACATATCCTGCCCCGACTATCACGATGCTCTTTGGTATCGTATCGAGCATGAGTGCCTGCTTGTAGTCGATAACATTCCCTCCAAACTCGAATCCCTTCAATACCGAAGGCTCAGAGCCGGTCGCTATTATCGCCTTCTTGAAATCCAGCACGACCCCGTCTGTAAGCTGCAGCCTGCTTGACGATACAAAAGTTGCTGTTCCCTTGAACACGTCTATTCCATACGACTTGCAGAGGAATCCCACGCCATTCTCGAGTTTCTTCGATACTCCCATTCTCCACTCGAGCATCTTCTTCGGGTCTATGCTTATGCCGCTTACTGTTATCCCGAAGTTTTCAGAATTCTTTGCCTGGTAGAATATGTCGGATATGTGTATCAGCGTCTTTGAAGGTATGCAAGCATAGTTCAAGCAGTGCCCTCCCAATTTATCCTTCTCAACCACTGCAACGCTCAGACCGAGTTGCGCTGCCCTTATCGCAGCAACGTACCCTCCAACACCTCCCCCTACAACTGCAAGGTCTACAGATTCAGGAAGTTCTCCCATTACCATTGGCTACACCATGTCAAGAAAGTCCGTGTCCTCCAGGTATTTCTTGAATGCATTTCCGAACGCTACGGCTTCTGCACCATCAACAACTCTGTGGTCAAACACCACCGAGAAAGGCATTATCTTTCCTATCTTCACCATCCCGTCCTCTACAACCGGCCAGTCCCTTATCAGGTGAACTGCGAGTATCGCGGCATCTGGATAATTTATTATAGGAACGGAGAGAAAGCCTCCACCCAGGCTGCCTATGTTCGTTATAGTGAAGCTGCTGTCGCGCATCTCGTCCAGAGTTATCGTGTTGTCCTTTATCTTGTTTCCAAGCTCCTCTATCTCCTTTGCAAGCTCCAGTATGCCCTTCTTGTCAGCGTCCTTTATCACTATGACCTTCAGGCCGTCCGCTGATTCTGCGGCAAGGCCTATGTTGAAATACTTCTTGAGGAGGACCTCCCTTTTCTCGTGGTCATAGCTGGAGTTGAAGCGCGGGTTCTCCTTTAGGGCCTCTATCGTCGCCTTTATTATGAAAGGATAAAATGTCAGCTTTATTCCGAGTTCTGTCTTGATCCTCTCCTTCTCCTTGTGGACTATCCTGTAGAGGGACGAGGCGTCAATAATGTCCATGTGCACTGCGCTAGGTATGGTCCATGCAAGTTCCATGTTCTTTGCAATGGCTTTTCTTGTCTGCGAAAGCGGCACACGATCTATTTCGTGCGCATGCTTCTCCTCCAGCACTTCTGAGAATTTTTCAACGTGAATTGCAGGCTTTGTCTGCTCTTTCACGTGGCTTCTGAGGTCGTTTTCCAAAACTCTTCCATTTGGTCCGGTGCCTGTAACACTTGCAAGGCTGATTCCAAGGCCGCGCGCAAGTTTTCTCACAGAAGGAGTTGCAAGAATCTCATGATCTGCTTTGGGCGCGCTCTGTGTGGACTGTGCATTCTGTGCCGATGATTGTTCCTGCCCTTGAGCATTCTGATCCGAAGGGGCCTCTTGTTCTTGGGCATTCTGCGCCTCTGCGGGAGCTTGAGCCCCAGTATTGCCTGCAGGCGCAGACTCTCCAGGATCCAGTATGTAAGCAAGAGTGTCCCCTACTTTTATGTCGGTATTGTCCGGCACGTTTATCTTCACGATTCCTCCTCCAGGTGCAGGCACGTTGACGACTGCCTTATCCGTCTCTATCTGCACTATGGACTGGTCTTCTTTTACTGTGTCGCCGTCTTTCACCAGCCATTTCTGCACGTGGCCCTCTGTGATTCCTTCTCCGACATCAACAAACTTTAACTCCTTCATGCTTTCACATCGACAAAACTCTGTCTATCGCATCGCTTATCTTCTTCGCATTCGGCATATAATAGCTCTCGTATGCCGGGAACGGGTAAGGCAGGCTGAAAGATGCGACTCTAAGTATCGGGGCGTCAAGTTCGTATAGCGCCTTCTCTGCTATCCTTGCCGCAACCTCGGCTCCGACTCCGAAACTTAGCGCAGCTTCATGCACTATGACCACCTTTCCGGTCTTCTTTACGCTGCTAAGTATCGTAGCTTCATCAAGGGGATTTATCGTCCTGAGATCTATTATCTCCGCATTAACGTGCTTCTGCTCGACGACATCTCTGACTACCGGCACCATCGGCCCATACGTTACGATAGTAATCGCATCGCCTTCCCTGACTATGCTGGCCTTCCCCATCTCGACTTCATAAGGATCCTCGGGAACCTCCTGCTTGAAGAGCCTGTAGAGTTTTGTCGGCTCGAGGAATATGACAGGATCATTAATGCTCGTCGCTTTTAGGAGCAGGCCCTTCGCGTCATATGGGTTTGAAGGCTCGACAACAATGAGTCCTGTTCCATGCGAGTAGAGCGCTTCTGGGCTTTCCGAGTGGTGCTCAAGGGCCCTTATCCCTCCACCTACAGGGGTTCTTACCACCATCGGCACGCTTAGTGCGGATCTTGTTCTCTCCCGATATCTAGATGCGTGGTTTATCAATTGGCTATATGCCAGATACATGAATCCCGCAAACTGTATCTCCGGCACCGGGTGAAGGCCGCCAAGCGCCATTCCTATCGACGTTCCAATTATACCTGACTCGGCAAGAGGCGTGTCTATCACTCTTGCCTCTCCATATTTCTTGAGCAGGTTGTCTGTCACCCTAAACACTCCACCATCGGCTCCAACATCCTCGCCAAGCACCACTACCTTGTCATTTCTCTCCATGGCTTGATCGAGCGCGTTGTTAAGTGCAGATACCATATTCATTTGCATAAAATCATCTCCAGAAATTATTCTTCACAGCATCGTCCATCTCCTCCCTTATCATCTCCGGAACGAAGCTGTAGAGATTCGTGAACATGCTTGTGGGATCTCCTTTGAAAGCTTCTGCCTCCGCAACGCCGTCGTCTATCAGCTTGGCCTGTTCATCTATCATCTGCTTTTCAAGTTCGTCGTTCCACAGGTTCTTGTTGGTCAAATATAATTTCACTCTTAGTATCGGGTCCCTTGGCTTCCACGCTTCCACGTCCGCAGGGTTACGGTATTTTGCGGGATCGTCGGCAGTGGTGTGTATGCTCATCCTATATGTCAGGCACTCGATCACTACTGGTCCTTTCTCGTTTATGTTGGCTAGCGCATCAGACACGGCTTTGTAAACTCCGATAACGTCGTTTCCGTCTACCTGCATTCCAGGTATTCCTGCTGCAATTGCTTTCTGCGCAAGCGTTGGCGCTATGCTCTGCTTGCTTCTAGGGACAGAGATCGCCCACTGATTATTCTCTACAATCACGACAAGCGGAACATGGAGCTCTCCTGAGAAGTTTATCGCCTCATAGAAATCCCCTTCCGAGGTTCCGCCGTCTCCGACGAATACAACAACTGCAGAATCTGTCTTAAGATATTTGAGCGCGTATGCAAGGCCGACTCCATGCGGCATCTGGGTAGATACTGGAACTGCAACCGCAAGGCTGTTCGATCCTTCAGGAGCCTTTCCGCCCTCTTCAAATCCCCTCCAGCCGATGAACAGAGTCTCTATCGGAAGGCCGCGCGCAAGAAATACCCCGTGCTGCCTGAAGCTCGGCACAAGATAATCGTTCTTTCTCATGGCAAGCGCAGTGCCGATCTGCGTCGCCTCTTCGCCAACCAGCGGCGCGTACGTTACTATCCTCCCCTGCCTCTGAAGGCTAAGCGCTTTTGCATCGACAGCGCGCGCAAGGCACATGTCCTTGTACATCTGGATTATCTTGTTGTCGTCAAGATCCTTTGGAAAAAGAGCTGCATCCACGTTTCCCTTCTCATCCAGCACCTGCAGGTAGTCGATAGTGCCATCAAAGACTTTTTGCAGCAAGGAATCACTGCTAATAAATGCGACTTAAAGTATATAAAAACTAATTCCTTTTACTTGCCGTTATATGCCGCAAGCGCATGCAGCTTTTCATGTCCTAAGCGCCCTGCGGTATAAAATCTTACTAAGTATCGCCTTCTTGGAATCGCTATCTCCAACTCTATCCAGCTTATAGTCAACGAATTTGTACAGGTCCCTCTTCCACAGATCCCGCATGAAAGTCTCAATCACGTTAATAGTTAATCCCGATCTTTCCCAATCATCAACTAGCAATATCGGTCCCCGATGCCGCTTCAAAATTTCTAGGTCTGCCTTTGGAATATATATTTTATTTTCAGCAATTTTTCTTCCCCTAACGTGCGAATAGCTCATCAATGCATACTTTGGCTTCTTACCCAGATCCTCAAGAGCGGCGAATACACCTGCACCCACGTCTAAACCGCCAGCCATTATAGGGACAACTAGTATATCCTCTGGTATTTCCTCTATGGATGGTCCACCGAGTTTAATTATTTTCCCACCAAAAATGCGGGCATAAACGTCTTTAGCTTCAAAGTCAGCAAGACTAGCATAACCCAGCGTCTCCACATCGTCTTTTGCTGCTCTAACAAGTTCTTTGAAGAACCATCTTAAATTATCGAGCGCGTGTGCGTCCCTGACCCCTTCGCCTTTCGAGAAAATGCTGTACCACTTCTCACGGATATCAGAGTGGTTTAATTTTTTCTTGAAAGACTCGTATATTGTTTCATCAGGCCTCTTGACAGAATCGAGGGCTCCATCACTAGAAGTGGCGGTTCTGCTGCCCATTTTTCTAACCAAATTTCTTAGCGCCGCACTCACATTGGTTGCAAGCGGCCCGAAGAACTTGCCCTGCTCTTTATCTACAACTACGCTCATTACTATCTAGAAATAAGCTCTTTTCATGCCTATATGTATTGCTCATAATTCGTATGCCAAAACGAGGATTTGATAGACGTTTTCTTGTTTTTGGTAGGTTTTCCTAAAATCTGTCTACAACGACATTTGCCTATGTTTTTATAGGGTTCACTTCAACCTTCTCTTTCATATTCGCATTATGCAATTCTGCACCACGAATCCTTCCCCTGGTAAGTATGTTTCCAAGTATGGACTGGTACGCCTCGCAAGAAGTCCAGTGCACAGGATCAATTCCGCTTGCTATCTTTGCCCTTGCATCATTCGCTGCTTCGCATCTCCATATCGGGGCAAGATCGTATCCAGACTCTCGTATGTTTCCTATCTTGTAGTTCCACATTATCGAAGGATATACATTTCCAAAGCTGTCCATGAACAATGATGCATCAAGGCTCCTGCACTTCATCGGAGCCTCTCCTGTGCTTGCAAACCTTGCAAGGCCGTCCACGAATTCGGATTCTACTATGTTCATCATTCCAAGATCGTGCTTCATGTTCGCTTTTGCATTCAATATCTCTTTCACTGCAATGTTTCTGTCTGCGGCTATGCTCGTCTGCGCGTTATGGTAGTAATTATCAGAAAGCTGCGCGAGATTCAAGTGGAAGTCGTTGTACCTAAGGTCTGGCACCTCCCTCCTCACATCTTCGTACGTTCTTTGCAGATTACCTTCGTTTATCTTGCTTATGGTGTAGCCAAACACGACATTCAATGCAGGATACTCCTTTTTCATCTCTCTTAACCTTTTGAACATTGAGACCGCTTTGTCAAAGTTGCCTATCACTCCCCTCACCTTGTCGTGCATCTCCCTGTTGCCATCGAGACTTACGGTTATTACGATTCTTGGTATCCTAAGCTCTAGCATCTGCCCTATCTTTTCAACTTCCTTTTCCTGGTTGCACAGCGAGTTTGTCGGTATGGTCAGCATGTAAAGTCCGTCGGAGTTGTGCTTGAATGCGCTTGCCACGTCCACAATATCGCTTCTCAAAAATGGCTCACCGCCGGTGAGGCCGATCCACCTAAAAGATCTGTTCTTGCGCGAGAACTCCTCTATCTCTTCAAGCTTGAGCTCGTCCTTTGGCTTAAGCTGCCAGATATTGCACGTGAGGCACCGCGACTGGCACCACATAGTGACTGCGAAATTCAGTTTGTAGGGCCTTGCAAGACTGGAGAAATTATTCTTAATCGCCTCAATTCCAAGCCCCAGTAGCTTTGCCGCACCAGACATTCTATCCTATAATAATATCATGGAAATAATATTAAAGCGATCTTGACAGCGCACCTACCCATGGAAGTATACCGTCGTATTGTAATACGTGCCAAAACTGCTATCATTGAACAGGTTGTAGCTGGAAAATCCTTGCTGTTGATATACCCTAAATATCGGCTTGAGATCGCACCGTGCTGCCAGGGTCTCATTGTACTGCTCTATGACATAGCTAGGAGTCACAATGCTGTTGCAACTGCCAGGGTCGAAGCTCGGCAGGTTTCTGGAGAAATTCGTGTACTCCCATACCGGCGTCATATAGACGTATATTGTGGCATTGGTTGGAAGGCTATTTATGAAATTTGCCGTCTCTATAAGCGGTGCAACGTATTCGTACTGCGACAGATCCACGAACCTTATTGCAAGGATCGAATTTGCGAACAGCACTGCAACTCCGATTGCAACCACTGCGACTAAAATATACCGAACTGCCTTTATGCGTCCTGCATCAGCGCCACGCTTCTTTCTTTCCATATCTCTTCCGAAATCCATCGCATCAGCGATTGCGAACGCTATGATCAGCGTAAGCGCCGGCAGAAACATGAGGGCAAAGCGCGAATACGAATATCCTATCGGTGCGTATCTGGTTATGCTGACCGTGCCGTAACTTAGGTAGAGCAGCGTCGCGACAAACCATAGTACCGGCAGCCAGAGCTTGTTGCTTCGCCTCAGCAGCAAATAGAGCGCGGACAGCACCCCAAAATACCCGAACAAGCCTATCGTCTGATAAAACGGGTAGTTGAAACTGCCGGCATCAAAAAGCCATTTCCATGCAAATGCGCCTGCCGCAGAGAAACTGCCAGTAGCGTGTATCACTCCCGCTATCCGGCTTGCGTTGTCAAGCACGCCAAATGGGAAAACATATATAATGTACTCCTGAAATTGGGGATGCGCCCAAGGAGTACTGCCGTATATGTCAGAGTTCAACGTAAAGATGTAAAACGGCCCGAATCCCCCTGCAACTCCCAACGCCGCGATCACTGCAAATGCAATGATTAGCCCAAATCCAAAATACCCTATGTTAAATGCCGATCCAAGGTCCCTGAATTTTATCGCATAGAAAGCCAGAGCTATAATCGGAACTACCAATATAATTATGCCCTGTGAAGTTGTCAGGATGCTTATGAGTCCGAAGAATCCGCAGAGCATGTAGTACTTGTTGCTTCTGTCATTTTTCCTCTCCTTTATCGCAATTGCAAGGCAGTACACGCAGAGCGTTACAAAAAGCGCCATCGGCCCGTTATCCCCGACATACGAGCTGTTTATCACCGCCATAGGGCTAAACGAGTAAAGGAAAGCGGCAAGCAGTCCCGCCTTTTTGTTGTATAGGAGCTCTCCCATCTTGAAGAGCAGGAATATGGTCAGCAAAAAACAAACCACTCCGAATAGCGATGCGGAGAGCCTGCTGGGCGAAAGCAGCACGAAAAAGAGCGCTATCCCCGCATCCAGTATGTACTGCTGCGCAAGCACGCCGTTGTGCGCCACCATCCTGAAATTGCCTACCGATAAGTAATGCCCAAAATCCGTATAGAGATAATTGTCTGCGCCGTTTATCGGGCTCGGCCCGTAGAAGAAGTAGAGGGAGAGGAAGAGTCCAAGAAGAAGCACAAGCGCTAAAGCAACTGCATAAAAATCTACGGCGCCAGTCCTATCCACGATCTATCCTCTTTTCTCAACTAAGAAATTCCCGATTGCAAGGTTCTCGGCTCCGGTATTGAGGAGAGTCCACAGAGCGTCTTGCGGAGTCATGACTATCGGCTTGCCGTGCTTGTTGAGGCTTGTGTTCACAACAGCGCCGATGCCGGTGTGCTTTTTCACTCTCAGCAGCAGCTCCCTAAACAGCTTGTTCTCCTGCCCAAGCATCTGTGGCCTTGTTGTGCCGTCTATGTGCGACGCTGCGGCAAGCTCCTCCCTCCTGCCTGCCCTAACATTGTACCCTATAGTCATGAATCTCGATTCGCCCTTGCAAGGATCCAGCAGCCCTTTCGCGTCCTCCTGTAGCATTGAGCTTGCAAACGGCTGGTAATAAGGCCGCTTTTTTATCAAGAAGTTTATCTTGTCCCTGTTGCATGGGTCGCTTGGCAGCGCTAGCACGCTCCTGTTCCCAAGCGCCCTTGGCCCGTACTCCATCCTGCCCTGGAACCACAGCATTATCCTGTTGTCTTCGCACAGCAGGTCTGCGCAAGCTCGCGCTATGTCGCCAACCTTCTCGTAGCTGATTTTCTTCTTTGCTGCGTATAACTTTAGAACGCGCTCTATCTGCTCGTCGCTATAAGACGGGCCGAGATAAAAATCCCGAATCTGCCTTCCGGCTATCTTGCCGTTGTTGAGGAAATCTATGTAATAAGCTGCGCCCACCGAGAGCCCGCCATCGCCCATGTGCGGGAACACGAAGAAGTTCTTTATCTCAGGCATCTCATTTAGCCTCATGTTTATTATTATATTCGAGAATACCCCTCCGGCAACTGCAAGGTTGCGCATTCCGGTTTCCTTCAGATGCTGCCTTGCGATCTTGAGCACTTCCCTCTCCACATGCCTTTGGACTGCATAGGCAAACGCCTCCCTGTTATATTTCCAAAGAAGAGTGTCTTTGAAGTATTCGGCAAGAAGATACTCATATTTCTTTCCCGACCCGCCGACCAGCTGCCTCGCGCGCTCATCATATCTGGATATTGCATCCAGCTCCTTTATCTCCGAAGGATACGAATAGGCAGCAAGGCTCATTAATTTTCCTTCGTCTTCACTGTAGCGCATGTCGCATGCTATCGTCGCGGCTCCGTAGAGTATGCCAAGGCTCGCACCAGCCCTAAATTCATTTATCCTCTTCATCCTCCCGTCATCGCACTCGTACACTGTGCCGCTAAGTCCATCACCTGCCCCATCCAAAGTTATGACAAGTGCTTCCTTGAATCCCGATGCGAAGTATGCAGACGCTGCGTGGGCAAGGTGGTGGTCGACGAATGCGATTCTCTTTTTTTCCATGCCAAGCGCCCTAAGAGAGCTTCTTATTTTCAGCGATCCAATGCCGCTTCCAGCGACATCCCAAAACACTCTCGGCTTCTGCTCCTGCACCGCCCTAAAGACAAGGTTTGTCAGGTGCATTCGGATCCTGCTCGGCTTGTCCACCTCCCTTCTCCACAGCTTCCTGCGTTTCACCTCTAGCGACGGGAAGATTCTTGCAAATAGTGCGCTGCCTCCGATCCAGGGTATCGCGACGCTCTCGATATCTTCAAGATCCCCCTTATCTGCAAGATAGCTTATCGAATGCCTTGGAAATCCCACATCGTTCTTGAGCTTTGTAAACCGCTCCTCGTTGATTGCGCCATTTACATCGCCGCGATAGACCAGACCTGCCCCTGCGTCGTGCGCGTCATGTATACCAAGAGTCGACATATAAACTGCCCCAGATGAACAGAATAAGAAATGGTCATTCAATATTAAAAACTTTCATATGCATATTAT
>VFSW01005703.1_pt1 | contig 18397 bp, 17 predicted proteins | sample 5358111 | NCBI WGS metagenome assembly VFSW01 (sample SAMN11554181, study PRJNA540505) | mine drainage metagenome | isolation source: sediment from site ElyBrook_90M | place: USA: Ely Copper Mine, Vershire, VT | collected 2017 | reverse complement strand
CGATAAAGGCGCACGCATTACGTTTGGCTCCTTCAGCTCGCCCACTCCGGGGAAAGTTCTTTCCCTGTCGTACAGCATTGTTCAAACTTTCGCTATTGATTCGCCCATAACCTCCTGCTCAACAGCCCCATCGACAGCAAGCCCAGCCCCAGCAACCAGAGTAGCGGCAACGAGCTGGCTGTTTCGGGCAGGGATTCGGTGCTCTCAGGCGCGCCGGCAGCCGCAGTGGGTGTTGGGTCAGCTACAGCGGGGGTGCTGGCAGCCGCTGCAGTGGCGCAGTGTTCAGAGATCATATTCACTGCGGTGACAGCAACGGTGTTATCAGAGGAAGCCGAGCCCGCAGCCGCATTCGCTTCTTGCCCGATGACCTCGACGTCATTCCCCACATGTGCCTTCAGGTCCACGGCGCTGCTGGTGATTTTGAAAATCTGAGTTGTGCCATCCTCCGCTACGGTGTAATTACCGTCGGAGCCACCAAGGCATCCCTTAACGCTGGCTTGGCTGGTGTTGCTGCCGGGCGCTGGGTTCTGTCCGACCCCCAACGTGACCAGCAGAACCGGGACTACGATCAGTAGAAATAACTTTTTCATAAGATCCTCCTAAGACTATCTCCAGGGTGGCGCTTTGAAGATTTCACTTAGGATTTGATTTTGCCGCTGATCCCCAACGCAGTACTCTCGCATTGTGCACGTGTCGAGCTTTCGGGCGGGGAACCTGGAGCATCCAGAGTGGAACACCAAAAATTTTATTTCGGATGCACCTGATTTTCTGTTCAAAACGGCTCACATTCGATTCGAGGATGTCCAATCTTCGTTTTGTGAGGGCAATTGCATTTACTTGCGGAGCACGGTGACTGTCCGAATGAGACTGTCCCGAGCCCGACTTGCAGGCATCGAGTCCAACTGTAGGTAGCTGAATACGCGGCGAGAACCTATCTTTTTGCTAACCATTGTGCGGGCTCACAGGCTTGTCCACAGCATTTGGCGAAGATCGGCCCGGTGGATGGATTCCCGGAACGATGCTATCAGTGGGTTTGGTGGGACACTTCTAAGCGCCAAAGAAATAAAAGATAAAGAGATGGCGCGGCGGGCGGATTGGGGGGACTTGATGCGTTGAGTACCCGCCTGCGCCACCAGAGAAACTAAGCGACCGTCGAGGCCGCTTAGGTCCTTCACATCTTTTCCGCCTACGACATTACAGCCACACAATATTGGGTGACTGTTCAAAACTGCTCAATTCCTGAAATAAAGCTCTGCGCAGCGGACCATCCCGGATTCTCTTGAGGGCAAGCTCATGGTCCAAACGAAAGGGCCAGCATCGGATTGCTGGCCCTCGGGGAGAGCTGATCGAACCCGTCATTTGCTGCAAGTCTCACTGATCATCTTGAGATCAGTCACACGCCGGTCACCGTCGCCAAACGCCTCACGGGCAAGTACAGCCCGTAATCACATCAGTGTCCAACGTGACCGCGCCATTCCGCGCCAGCGCCCTGCCTTGTAAGTTCACGCCGGTGGTTATTGTGATTGACGTCAGCGCCATGATGTTTCCGTTGAATACGGAGTTTGTTCCCAGGGTCGCTGAGCTGCCGACCTGCCAGAAGACGTTGCAGGCCTTGGCGCCGTTGGCCAGGATAATGTGGCTGTTGCTCCCCGTCGTGAGGGTGGACGCGATCTGGAAAATGAACACCGCATTCGGATTGCCTTGAGCGTCAAGCGTGAGGTCCCCGGAATCTGCAAGCGACGAGGTCGACGTATAGACACCAGAAGTGAGTGTCTGCCCAACCAAATCTCCGGCTACCGAAGCGCCGCCTGCACGTCCGGCAGCATCGATATAGCCAGCAGTCAAGGTGGCCTGGGCCAGGGCTGCGACGGCGTCGGCAATATGAATCGTCCCGCCCGCCAATCCTGGCGGAAATCCAGTCACAGCCGTACCCGGACATACTCCAACATCCCCGGACACTATAGTGGAACCAGTGTTCGTGACGGTGGTTCCAGCGAGGACCGAGAAATTTCCTATGTTAGGACAAAGAGCTACCGGCTGCGTTCCGCCGCCCGCGCACGGACCGGTGGTAAAAGTCTGTTGCAGTGGCGTAACCGGCACTCCGCCCATGTCCAAGGCCCCGGCGGTGACCACAATCGTGTACGTGGTCTTCGCTGCCAGGTTAGCCGAGGGTGTGAAAGTGGCCATCTGAGTGACCACGTCATAGGTCACCGTGCCAGCCACCCCTTGAATGAAAAACGTGCTGGGATCGATGGTGAGCGGGTTCATTTGCTCGTCAAACGTTACCTGGATCGTCTGGTTCAGCGGCACGCAAGTGGCGCCCGCGACAAGATTGACGGCGACAATGTTCGGGGCAGAAGTGTCTTTGGTGGCGCGGGTGGTAAAGGAGAAATTGAAGGGTGCGGCAAGTGGAGTGCCGCTCATGTCCCTGGCCCCAACGGTGATGCTGGCATTGTACGCAGTATTGGGGGCGAAGTCGGGAGAAGGTTTGAAGAGAGCAATCTTGTTGATTGCGTCGTAAACAACTGCGCCAGTCATTCCTGTTATCACAAAGCTGCTGCTGTTGATGCTTGCCGGATCCATGGGTTGGTTGAAGACCACCCCAATCTCACGGTTGGTCGCCACTCCATTGGATTGAGGGACCACCATCAATACCGATGGGCCGCCGGAAGTCGGCGGCGGGTTGACAACACCACCACAGCTAAGAAGAAAAACCACTAACAGAAGGGCGGTTGCGACCTTGGAGAGCTGCCAGAGCGACATACAATTCCTTTCCCAGTACCTGGTCGAGTTCGGCGAAGTTGGCGCCAGGTAGCGAGCCACGCCTGTTAGGGCACGCGAAGCAAGCGTGAGAATAAGAATTCGGGGGCTCATCTGAGGCCTGAGCCTTCCTGAAATATTCATTGTGGATTATCCGAGTTGTACTCAAAGCTGTCTGATCAGAATCGCTCACTTCCGCAGTTTTTTTACGCAACGCGGCGATCTGCACGAGGCCGATGCGCGGCCCCTACTGCGCGGCATGTACTATATTGGGCAACCCGGGCTCTGCCATCGTCATCGAAACCGCGTCCAGTAGACGACGAGAATGTGCGGGGCCATGTCCAGATTCAAATGCTGTACTGTCGTTTGTTGCTTGAGTTCGATGTTGCTTGTTCTTTGCGGTTGTGGAGGGACGCCGAGCAGCAGCCCTCCGTCTTCCTTCCAACTGAGTGTCCAAGCCACCGGTGCTGGCGGAGGAACGATCAGCAGCAATCCAGCGGGCATCAAGTGCAGTCAATCCTGCAGCGCCAGCTTTGCCAGCGGGACCCAGGTAACTCTTACGGAGACTGCCGCCGCAAACTCAGCTTTCGCGGGATGGACAGGGGGCTGCAGCGGCGGCAAGCCAACCTGCGCCCTGACGCTCAGCGCGAGCCAGCAGGTGACGGCAAGCTTCAGCGCCGTCCAAAACGCAGCTGCGCTGACTGTGACACTGGCGGGAACCGGCACGGGCACCGTCGCGAGCAACCCTGCTGGAATTAGTTGTGCCCCAACCTGCAGTACTAGCTTTGCTATCGGGAGCCAGGTAACGCTCACGGAGTCAACGGGCCCGAACTCATCTTTCGCGGCTTGGACAGGGGGCTGCAGCGGCAGCAACCCAACCTGCACATTGATGCTCAGCGCGAGCCAGCAGGTGACGGCAAGCTTTAACGCTACCCAAAACCCAGCTGTGCTAACCGTGAGCGCGGCAGGAACCGGTATAGGTACGATCTCAAGCAGCCCTTCCGGAATTAGTTGTGCCCCAACATGCAGCACGAGCTTTGCCAGCGGGACCTCGGTGACGCTCACGGAGACAGCCGGCACGAACTCGTCTTTCGTGGCCTGGGCAGGGGGAGGATGCAGCGGAAGCAGTCCAACTTGTGCGCTGACAATGAACACGAACCAGCAGGTGACTGCAACTTTCAACACTATCCAAAACATCTCCGCGCTCAATCACATCATCTTCCTGGCGCAGGAGAATCGCTCTTTCGATCACTACTTTGGCGCACTTCGAGGATACTGGGCGCAGAATGGCTACCCGGACCAATCGTTCGACGGCCTGCCCCAGTTCAATCCCAGCTCAGGCGCGGCGCCGCTTGTGGGGCCAGCCCCAGCCATTCCCGGTTGCGATCCCAGCGCGCCGCCGCCCAGTGATTGCAGCTTTGATACCAGTAACCTGATCACTTCGTATCACCTGATTACTCAATGCATCGAAAACCCGAGCCCTTCCTGGAATGAGGCTCATGTGGATTGGAATTTTAACGACCAGGTTGGTCTGTTTCCACCTGCCACTCTGAACGGGTTCGTCTGGACCGCCGCGCACGACGCCCGGGCTCCGGTGCCACCGTCCCTGGTGCCACAGTTCAACGACGTTAACGGTATCCGGGCCATGGGGTACTACGATGGCAGCGACCTGAACTACTACTATTTCATGGCCTCGAATTTCGCCACCTCGGACCGCTGGTTTCACTCCGCAATGACGCGCACCCAGCCGAATCGCGCGTATCTTGTCGCAGGTACATCCCAGGGATATGCATATCCCAGCGCCACGGACATCGAAGACACACCGCTGATGACCGCGCCGACCATCTATCAGGAACTCCAAACCGCGGGTATCAGTTGGAGGATTTATGTCAACCCCCAGGGGAGCCCTTGTACCGGCCCTCCTTACGATCCTGCCTGCCTGCTCACCTTGAGCTCCTTGCAGTACTTTCAATGGGGCCAGACCATCCCGACCTTGTACCCGCAGAACATCGCTCCGATATCGCAGTACTTCACCGACTTGACCAATGGAACGTTGCCACAAGTCGCTCAGATAGAGCCGGCTTATGACGCCGGTTTCGACGAGCATCCATCGAACACCGACTTGGCGCCGAATGATATTCAACTGGGAGCCAATTACGTCTCCTCGCTCATCAATGGACTGATGGTGAGCACTTCCTGGAACGATTCGGCCTTCATTCTCACCTTCGACGAATTCGGAGGCCTCTACGACCACGTTTCACCGCAGCCTGCCATCAGTCCCGATGGCATCCAGCCAGTGGATTTGCTTCCCGGGGACGTTTGCACAACAACGACCGGCCCGACCTGCGACTTCATATTCACCGGTTACCGCGTGCCTTTGATCGTTGTCTCGCCATATACGAAGAAAAACTATGTCTCGCACAGCGTGGCCGATCTGACTGCGATTCTGAAGCTCATTGAAACCCGTTTCAATGTGCCGGCTCTAACCAAGCGGGACGCTGCCCAAATCGATATGACTGAGTTCTTTGATTTCAGCAACCCGGTTTGGATGACCCCTCCGAAGCCGCCAGTGCAGGCTACGAACGGTGCCTGCTATCTGACTCAGTTGCCTTAGGGAGGCGCAGGAGAGGTCACAAGTGAGTTCGAAAGAAACTTTGGAGGAACCATTTTCTTGGTTGGGATCCTAATTGACACTTATGAGCTTTAAGGCGAACGAAAACAGCAACGCAGAGCCGTTTCCGGTGTCCTCACTTGCGTTTCAGCGGTGGCGCGGCAGCGCGGTGCTTGTCGGCATGTGCTTCTTCCTCGCGCTGGTAACCGGCGACGTCGAGGGTCAAACCTCCTCTTCGACTCAGGCTTCCCCAGCCTCAACCGGCGTCGGGCAACCGGCCCCAGCGTCCAATGCCACGCCTGCGACCCAGAGTAGTGGAGCGATAACGCCGGAGCAACCGGCAGACGATCAGGGCGCCCTCTTCGTGTTCAAGAAGCAAGTGCAGGAAGTCATCTTGCACGCGATCGTCGTAGATGAGCAGCGCCGCCTGGTTATCGATCTCGACCGACCCGCCTTCACGGCATTCGAGGATGGAGTACCACAGGCGACTACCGCATTTCATCGGGACGACGTTCCGGTGTCGTTGGGCATCGTCATCGACAACTCCGGCTCCATGCGCGAAAAACGAGACAAAGTGAATCAGGCGGTGCTGAATCTAATTCGAGCCAGCGGTCCGAAGGATCAAACCTTCGTGGTCAATTTCAGTCAGGATTCCTATCTCGACCAGGACTTCACCTCTGATATCGGCCTGCTGCAACAAGCTTTGCAGAAAGTCTCCACGCAGGGCAGCACAGCCCTCTATGACGCCATCGTTGCTTCTGCGGTTCATTTGAAGAACAATGCCCGCGTGGAGCGAAAGGTTCTGCTGGTGATCACGGATGGCCGGGACAATGCCAGCCAGCAAACATTAAATGAGGCCATGCGCCGTCTGCAGCAGGAGAATGGACCCACGCTCTACGCCATCGGGTTGCTCGGGGACGAGCTTCACCAGTCGGATACGGGAGCACTGAAAAGTCTCGCCGCAAGCACGGGCGGGGTTGCTTTTTTCCCGAAAGACCTGGACGAAGTGGACGACATCGCTCGGACCGTGGCACGCGACATTCGCAGTCAGTACACCATCGCCTACAAGCCCACCAATCACAGTCACACTTCCGCATACCGCGTCATTGAGGTGAGAGCGCAGGCGCGCGGATACCATAAACTGACTGTTCGCACTCGAAGCGGGTACTACGCGGGTGAAGCTGTCCACTGAGTGCCAAGTCCCGGTCACACCCAACGCCTTGCCAGCCGCTAATCACACTTCATAAAATCTGAAACCACGTCGTTGAACGCGACAGCAATCTCTTTCCCACTTTCCCACACCTTTTCCTCAGCTTCTAGATTTTCCCAAATTCTCCTCACCGATTTGAGCCTTATTGACCAGACTCCGCCGCGCTAAGAGCAGACAGTAATGTCAGCGGGCTTCGGTGGATGGGAATCTCGCCCGAAAGGAGAACGCCGTGCACCGTAGATACCTATATCTCAGCTCTATTCTTCTGACTGCCTTCCTTGCTGCACCAGTTGCTATGATGGCCGCTACTTCCCCACAAGACGACAGGAAGGAAGAAAACAGACAAGGCGAAAACAACAAACGCTACTACGACAAGCAACACAAGGACTATCACACTTGGAACGCCAACGAAGACCGCTCGTACCAGCGGTACCAGTCCGAGCACCACGAAAAACGAGCGTTCGTTCAATTGAACGCCCGGCAGCAGGCCGTTTACTGGAACTGGCGCCACAGCAATCCAGATAATCGATGACCAAATCACTGTGCGCATTTTGTAACTCATTGATGTGTAGACGCCGGAGGTGCGGCGTCTACTGGCTGAGGAGCGAGGAGTGAGACTATGGTTTACACGATGACTAAGCCCTGCCCAATCTGCAAACGCCAATTAATCAAGCAAAAACCCACGGACAGTGTGCCGTGCGCGTGCGGGCAACATATTTGGCAAGGTTAGAACCGGGAGCGGCATGCAAACAGGCGCCAACTGTTCAGCATTTGGTTCGGAGATCCGGGTCGCAAACCGTCTGGCTACCAGATTCCCTTATCGCTTCCCGTGATCTTCTGTCCCACAGCGGCTGCAGTGGCCAGGCATGGCAACAAACTTAGCCGGACGCTGTTCTTCAGTTCCCGATTGAGCAGCAGAGTCGTCAGTTGTGAGCCATAGAGTTTGGCGGATTGCGGCATAATCGGGATACGCAGGAAACCTCGGTTGAAATGAATCTCATCGCCGCCGAATCTCGCAGCAACGGGTACGAATGACGGGAGATCCAGACCTTCGCCCCGGTAGCATCTCAGGTAGTCCGACACAATCGCGAGATAACTCGCTACGCCCTTCCAGATTCCGGCAGCCTTGGACGCAACGCGCAAGTCTTCGTAGTCGATGGCGCCCGTCTCCGAGAGCGTGGCAGTGTCGACGATGTCGCAAAGCCGGAAATAGAAATGGCGGTACATCCGCTGCAGGGAGGAAATAATCAGACGGTCCGCGGCCATCGGCACCGGAAACATGTTGTCTCCGAAACACGCGGGCCGAGCGCGCCCAGCCAAGGAAGATGCGATCGCGACCTGCTCTCCGGTCTGGCCCAATCGGCCCATGTGAATCTCAACCGCTTCGGGTAGTCCGGGTATAACGAAGTTCCATTTCCGCGCTAGGCGATCGCCCCAACTGCGCGAGGCAACCTGTGCATCGAAACGTTTTCTCATCAGGCGGAGCACATCAGCCGAGTCTGCGCTGGTGTAGAGATCCAGATCGCTGCCCAGATCCGGCCAGTGATCCAGCGATTTGATTACCGTGACGTCGTATCCTTCCGCTTCAAACGAGGTACAAATTCTCTGCAAGAACGATATCGCGTTCTCGATACGCGCCCGCTCAGCCGCGATTGCGGTTGCCGCCCAGTCTGCGCGGTTCTCGTCTTTGGTCTGGCGCATGATCTGGAGAAAGACTTCCAACCCACGCATAACCACGTGATGGGAATTCGCCAATGCCAACACTTCTGTAAATTCTTCCCGGCTGATTTCTGCCACTCCCAAATCCGCTGCCGTGGGCAGGAATGGTGCGCCGTCTTGCCTCGGCGGCAACAGAAGGCAAGAAAGGAGGATCAGGGACTTACTCGAGCCGAAGGGAGAAACAGCCATAGAAGAAACGGTCATAGTGTTCATAGCTCGACAAGAATTGATTGGCAAGAATGCATAAGTGCTATCGGGGTAGCAGCGACGCTGTTGTTTGAGTGGTGGCTGGCGCAGCAACCGAGGATTGCGGCGCTTCTGGCAACCCCGTGGGTTCCACCACTGGCGTATCGTCGCGGTGTTTCAGTTCGATCGGACCGGAATGCCGGCGTCGAGCCTGGCCTTCCTGAGCAATCTTGCCGTCAACTTTCTGGCCGCTATCGACGGCAACTGCAAGAAGGTGCTTCCCTTCGGCGGACCTTCGCGTCGCGAGTCCAACGCGCACTTTGGCGTCCTCGGCCTTCTGGGCCTTGGCGTAGAAGAATTGCGCGGTCTCGAGATCGCCGTCGATCTCCGATAGATAACCGACGTTGTTGAGTGAGAACGCGCTGTCTGGATCAAGAGAGTAAGACTGGAGAAAGTCTTGCCGCGCCGCGTGCCAATCATTTCGATTCGTCGCTGAAACCCCGCGCGCCGCGAGCAAGGCAGCTCGCGCCTGGGCCGTGGCCGCACTTTGCATGCGCTCTCTGAGTTTTTTCGCGCTATCTGCGGCCATCTTGCTGACCGGTTTTCCTCTCCAAGAGCGGTTCAGCGTAACAACGACTGGTTCCGAGGAATGCGAATCAGCGGCCGCCATATAGTATGTCAGCGCCTCGTCGTAATCTCCCCGCGATTCCTTGGCAACGCCCAGATTGTTCAAGGTGAACGTATTGCGAGGATCCATGGCCAGCGCTCGCTGCAGGAGAAGATCAGCTTCCGGGGCCCGGCTCTCTGACAAAAGTCGCATCGCCTCGACATTCATCCGATTCACTTGGAGAGGTGCGTCCTTCAGGCTGCCGACTGCGTCTCTCATTGACTTTCCTTCCAGGCGCTTCGCATTAGTGCGGTCGATAACCGCGTCCGTCGCCTGTTCCGACGCCAGCCCATAGAACTTTTGCGCCCGCTCCAGTTGGCCCTGCAGTTCAGAAATGTAGCCCAAGTTGTTTAATGTGAAAGGGTCCCCGGGATCGAAAAGATACGCCTTGTAAAAAAGCGTTTCGGCTTTTTCGTACTTCCGCTTCTGGATGGCTTCAACGCCTTCGCGATTGAGACGCTGCACCAGCGTAAGTTCGCTTCGCTTGGGGAGAATGAGTTTAAGGTCCCCTGCCCATGCATCCCGGGACCCCAGGCCCACCATGACGGCAATGATCGCGAGTAAGCTTAGTGGTCTACCAAACATGTTCGGTCCCTTATGAGCGTGGGTTGGATGCACTGGGGGGGAAAGCGTTGCCGTCCTGTGCAACATTTATTGCTGCGGGAATGTGCTTTCAGGCCACTGCTTTTCACTTCATACCATCCAATAGGCGGCGAAAATCAGGTAGCTAGGCATAAGGTGTCCTTAATGTGTCGTTTTCTAGCGGTAGCCATTCTCAGCAGTATGGCGTTTGCCCAATTGTCATCGTCCGCCGGGTCGAAGTCAGTGCGAAATCCGGCCGCTCAGCCTGCATCCGGACTGGACAGAGCGTTCGGAGGTCCACCTGACCTGCCCCCAATGCCCCGGGGAAAGAGCACGGTCATAGGGGGCTCAATTGGTGCAGTGGACCGGGTCCGTGACCAGTTGACGCTGAATGTGTTTGGTGGGCGGAAGCTGAAGGTTCTCTTCGACGAACGTACCCAGGTTTATCGTGACGGGCAAAAGACCGCGCTGCGCGATCTGCGCGCGGGCGACCATGTCTCGGTCGAGACAGTGCTGGACGGAACGACCGTTTTTGCGCGCAGCATCCACATGCTGTCGGAATTACCGGAAGGCGAGTGTCAAGGTCAGGTCGTGAACTATAATCCCACCAATCATGAATTGACTCTGCGAGACGCTCTCTCGAGCAAACCCGTGAAATTGCGCGTGCCTGCCGGTACTGCCGTTGTTCGTCTGGGGCAGGCAGCTTCTTCTTCTGTGGGCATTGGCTCATCGGACCTGGCCATCGGCACTCTAATCTCTGTCACATTTCAATCCGACAATAAGGGCCATGGTGTGGCAAGCCAGATCGCGATTCTGGCGGCTCCGGGAACTGCATTTGTGTTTGTTGGAAATGTTGCCTCCCTGGACGTGCACTCCGGGCGCTTGGTGGTGGTCGATCCACGGGACGACAAACGCTATGAAGTATTCTTTGATTTCGCCCGTTTCCCAGTGAGCCGCGATCTCCACGAAGGTACGGATGTGACAGTGACCGCGAAGTTCGACGGTGCCCGCTACGTCGCCACCGCCATCACAGTCGCAACTCCGGCAATTCCTGAGAAATAGCCCGTATTCCGGCCAGCTCTTCGGATCTGCGGAACCGTGACCGCATGATGATTTACAGGGTGGACGGACGAGGGTCTCGCGAACCTGTCCTGAGCGATGGCGACGCGTCCAGCCGAGCGGGGACGCCCGGCTCTCCACCGGCAGGCTTTTCCATTTCCTTGCCACGGAGGCCGTCAGCAGATAGCTTCTTCAATACTTGTCGCAGTATTTGTTGCGCGACATCCTGGACTGGCTGCGGAGGGATGATCGTCATCCCTGCCAATTCGCTCAGAGCCAGATAAGACGCACGGCTGCTGTGGAGAAAATCGAGCGGGTACTCCGGTTTTCGCGCGCGCGCCTGGACGGGATCCGCGTCCAGCAAGTAGCTGACATCTGGATGCGGAACGAACTGCAGAAGGAGGCGAACGTAAGCTCGCGCGATTCGATTCTGCAATGACAGGTTCGCGAGTTCGTCGTAGAGATACCGGTCAAAGATCACAACGTCTGCAGCCGCTCTGAGCGTTTTTGCCACTACTATCCGCAGCGAGATGAGATCCACGAGATAAAGACCAAATCGCAGCGCTGTCATGTACCAGGACTGGACGTTCTTGTCCCGCCGGTTTACTGGGTTGGTCGGAGTTCCGACACCTTTGTCTCCCCTGAATAGGGTGTGACCCGTCGTTTCCCGGATCCGCGTCAGGCTGGCAACGTCATTCCAGAAGGTAACCACCAGGACGCGGACGTCGATCTCATCTAGTCGGGCACGAAGAGCTTCGATTTGAGTGCTTTTGCCGGCACCGTCAATGCCTGAGAAGCTTACCAACACGCCCCTGTTTTCAGTGGTTTTTCGAATCATGCCCTGCCAGGTCTTTCCGGTGGTTCTTGCCTCGTGTCAGTGAGCGCCCGGTGGCCGGCTGGGACTACTGCTGGATAGCGCCACCACCGTTCCAACGGCGACGCCTGCACCCACGATAGCGCCAACTTTGATCAGGATGGAACGCACTCGTCTCTGTTTTGCGGGCGCAATGGCTGCTCCGGCTGGTTCGGAAGCTGCAACACCCGTCGTCTTGATGAACTCTGCCGCAGCCGTGCCTACGGGTTCCTGCGCGGCGGTTTGCTGCTGGTTGGGGGAGGGCGGCTGTCCAGTGGACTGGCGGTTGCTATCGGCCGTTTGCGAACGCACTGTCCCTGGACTGTTGGGAAGCGCTTCAGAATCGGAGGATTCTGTGCGGACCTTCTTGTCGCTGCTGCTATCGGAGTACTGAGACTGAACCGCGGCGGCGGATACGCCCTGCCGACTGGGGTTTGTCTCTTGCTGCGGTGATGTGGCTGCCGCTGCAAGTGGCGCAATCAATAAAAGCACGAGGCAGCCGGCGATTTGTCGCTTCAGCCAACGACCCGGGTTTCTCATCGCTGCCTCGGAACCGCGAGGCCATTCTTGCGCGTTGGACTGACCGGCTCTCACGCTGTTACCCAGCACACTGGGCGCGAGAGTTGGAGTCTGCTGGGCCGGCTTTGTCAGAAATCGGTGGAAGCTGTTCACCGCGTCTGTGGTGTTGTCAAAAGCCTCGAAAAGACGGCCTACTCTTGTGAGTTCCAGAATCGCCGCGGCTCCTGGAGGAATTGCCGCAAGTTTGACGTCGCCATTCCGCTTCATGGCCTCCTCCAGGCAGCGTAACAACACGTAGACTCCGGCGCTGTCGATGTGCCGTACTTTGGAACAGTCGAGCACAACACGAGGCCGATCCGACTGCAAGTAAGGCTCTACTTCGCGAAAAAATCCGCGGCCCTGTCTAACGCTCAACTTCTCGGGTAAATGCTTAACCGCCACAAGCCTTCTACTTGTCATATTCAGGAGCCCAAGCTCCAAACAACCCTCTTGCTTCCGCCGTTGCGAGGAAAGATGGCCCGATCTCAACAAACTCGGCCTTACTAAATACTGTAAATTGGCGGCCACGTAGGGTCTATCCTGTCTTGTCAGTAGAAGGCAGATGGGTTTGCGCTAGGAGGTTGACGCGCGGGTTTTGTCGTCAGGAACTTTACAGAAGGCGCGCGAGTTCAGCCACGGGATTGTGCACAACGTGGGTTAGCCGGTTGGACCCATAGCGGAAAAGGGTTGCCACATTGGTTCGGTACCAGCAGCACTCCGTCATCCTCGGCGATAGTCCGCAGAAGAACCGAAACCGAGGCGCGGTTTCGGGCGACGTCAGGATTGCCGCCACCAGTCGGTGATTTCCATCCAGGATCGTCAAAGGTTGGGTTTCGTTAAGGCCGATTAAAAGCACAGCACCCGGGTCGGTGTCCTTGCCAGGCCAGCTGCTCAGCGCGGTAATCTTCGATAGAAATGCGTCTTCGACGAGGTTGTGACTGCGGAAGGTGCGCAAGCGTTCGGCAACCGCTGTGACAGTAAAATTACCTCGCGCCAGCTTCCGCCATTGTGCCCGCGGAAAGACCCGAATCTGGCTCAGGTTTGCGGCCTGGACTTCCACCTCGAACCATTCCGTTCCCTCAGGCAGCTCTTTCCAAAGTGCAAAGTGCCGAATAAACAATAGAGCGCGCCGCTTAGCATTTTCGCCGGCGCCTTCGAGGTTTGGCGTTCTCACCAGTCCGCGTAGAGCTTCCTGATACTCGTCGAATGCGGAATTATCGAAGTCGCTCTTCAGGAATTCCGCAATCACCTCGTCTTCTGAGACCCGCCGAAGTATCCTGATCGCTTGAGGGAGCGCTACCTCCTGCACATTCTTCGCTCCGGTAAGCGAGTCGAGGAGGAACGGTACTGCGACAACCATGAGGAGAATCACCATCAGCACAAGTTGTACCCAAATCACTTGCTGCAGAGACGAATGGAACCGGCAAATGCCAACGACGACGGCGCCACTGAAGGCTAATTGCACCCAGCCTGTGTTGGCGATCTTGTAGGACATCTCGTAGGCAATGATCACAACGCTGAGGCAGTAGAAGACGGTGGTGACTGCGTACAACGCCAGCAGATAGGGAAGGCCGTGTTTTCCCGCTATTTCGAACTGAGGGCCGAAGAAAACTCTCCAAATCCCAGCAGGCGCCAGGCGCAGGCCGAGAGCTAAGGCGGAACCGATTCCTAACACCAGTAGCAATGAAGTCAGGAGGACCTTGTGATCTTTTCTTTCCTCGGCGCGAGTGCCCGCGACCAGGGGAAACATCGTATTCACTACCGCCGAGGAGAAGGCAAAAATCACTCGACCCACCAAGGCCACGGCAGCGTACAGCCCCGCGGCTGTCGGAGGAAAGAAGTGTTTCACTAACACGATGTCACAGTTGTTAATGAGCACCTGTCCGGCAAAAAAGACGATTGCCTGCAGTGCTTCGCGGAACGCATCAGGGATGTGCAGGCCGCGGGGAACCGCGGGCGCAAGTCTAGGCGCGGCAGCAAAATAGGCCACCGCAATGGCGGCGGCGTTGGCCGCAATCACTCCTGGGACGCCGAAACCCAGCATGATGAACAGGAAGGATCCACCCAGCCGAACCAGTCCCTCCAGGACAAGATTCGTGCCGAGACGGTTAAAGCCGTAGGCGCCCTGGATGTAGCCTCGCCGTGTTCCCAGGGGAACGTAAAAAGCTACGCCAATTGCGAGCAGGACGACAAGAATCGGGCTGGGCAACTTAAGGTAGTCCGCAATTGCTCGCTGAAACAGCAACAAGAACAGCGCGACGACAACGCCGCATGTCCATGCGCTTCGGTGGAAACCACGATAGACCGCGCTTTTCCCTTCCAGCGAGCTTTGCTGCGCAACAACTTTTGCGGAGACGATTTGAAAAGAAAGCGTAAGGGCCGATATCAGAATGAGGAGAGTGTACACGGCCGTAGCATGACCAAAGGCCGTCGGACCAAGGAATCTTGCACCGGCAATGTTGTAGGCGAAGTTGATCGCGGTTGCGAGCCCCGAAGCCGAGAGCAATACGAAGCTTCCCGACAGAACGCGGGCCTGGAGAGTCTTCGATTCCGGGTTCGGGGCATTCACAGCGCTAAGGGGCTCCAGCTAACTAACCGGCGAAACCTAAACGACAGACAAATCCCGCCTTCAGAAACTTGCCACTTTCTAATGCGGAATGCAGACGGATTCCGCTCACGGGGCAGCATTCTGATGCGAAAACCAACGATCAGGCTGCCTGCGGGCCGACGTATAGGCCTTGAATTGCTGGACTGGCTACAACCCAAAGGGTTGGCGTCGACTCTAAGACCAAGAACTTCATGATTAATCGTTACTGGGTAATCTCAGCATTGCTGTTTCTTGTGCTGCCGCAAGGATGCGCTCATCCCGGGTTGCGCCAGGAACTGCGCCGGAGTGCGCCGACTGTGGAGAGTACGCCACAAATTCTGGCAGTCTACGAACCCTGGTTCGGGCATCCCAGGCACATCTCTGTAGGCTATTCGTCGCAAGATCCGGCTGTGATCCGCAAGCAGATGGACCAAGCCAAGGCCCTGGGGATTTCCGGCTTCGTCGTGGACTGGTACGGGGATCGCGAGCCCTTTATTGATCGCAGCTATGCCCTGCTTCAAACCATTGCCGGCGAAAAGAACTTCCGGGTTTCGATGATGTACGACGAAACCGACGAAGAATCGGCCGAGGCGACGGACGATGCGTTTGCGGCCTTTAACAAGTTCAACGAAACCTATCTTTCGTCGAATGCGCCCGGCCGGCAGGCCTATCTCACTTACAACGGACGGCCTGTGATTTTTATCTTTCCAAAGGGTGGGCATACCAACTGGAATCAAGTGCGCGCCGCCACCGACAAGTGGGCCCACCCTCCGTTGCTGATCTACGAAGATCGCCCCAGCCACTTCGCAGCCGATTTCGACGGTTTTAATGCATGGATAAACCCCGGGAAGAAGGGGTGGGCAAAAGACGGAAGCAACTGGGGAGAAGATTACCTGAGCGATTTCTATCGCAAAATGCAGTCGAAATATCCTGACAAGATTGCCGTAGGAGCGGCCTGGACCGGCTTCGATGACAGCAAAGCGTCGTGGGGTCTTGACCGGCACATTTCTCAGCGCTGCGGGGAAACCTTTGCAGACACGATGAAGCTGTGGCGGCAGCACTACGCCGCTGATCGTGCATTGCCCTTCTTGTTGGTTGAAACCTGGAACGACTACGAAGAGGGCACGGCGATTGAGCGCGGGCTGGCCAAGTGCGGACCTGGTTCACAACCGCGCGCCGGGCAATAACCTCTAAGCTACCCGAAAAGGGTTTCTCCGATCTCCGATTCGGCGGTTCACGTTTACTTCAGCGGGGATCAGTTGCGGAGGGCCGTAGACCTTGTTGATGATCGAGAGGGGCCGGCTGCGCACCTCGTCGTACACGCGCCCAAGATATTCGCCAAGCACGCCCACGCAGAGAAGCAGGAAACCTCCCACCAGAAAGATCGCGGAGGCCACACCGTACCCTAAAGGATTCACCGCACTCTTCGAAAAAACGGTGCACAGCGCCAGAATGACGGCCAACGAGATGGCAAATCCCGCTAACCCGAAACTAAGCAGGAGAGGCTTGTCACGGACACTTGTACTCGGGACGCTGGCGTACTTGAACCGGCTCATGAACGTGAGTTTGCCTTCGCCGCCTCCCCGCTCCTGGCGGTCGTAGAGCACGACCCCGGTCTTGTAACCTACCCAGGCACGCAGCCCCGGCAGGTATCGGCTGCCTTCGCGCAAGGAGTTAATCGAATCCACCGCTTGCCGGTCGAGAAGGCCGAAAATGCCCGCATTGAGCGGGATAGGAAAGTCGGAAAGTGCTCCCAGCAAGCGATAGAAGAGAGGAAACAGCTTGGCCAGAACCTTGCGGCTTTCTTGGCGGCTTCTTCTTACGGCGGTGACTACCTGCGCCCCACCCCGCCAAGCAGCCACTAATTCCGGCACAACTTCGGGTGGATCCTGGAAATCGCCGTCCATCAAGACGACCGCATCGCCGTGCGCCGTCTGCAGGCCCGCGGAGATCGCCCCCATGTGTCCCCAGTTGCGCGACAGGTCTACCACCACCACGTGCGTGTCTTTGGTTTGCAGCTCGGTTAACAGTTTCAGGGACGAATCCCTGGAGCCATCGTTTACATAGACGACCTCCCAGGCTTCGCCAACTCCCTTCATGGAATCGGCAAGGGCGGTATGAAACAAATTTACGATTTCCTCTTCGTTAAAAATAGGCACCACGACTGAGATCATCTATGAGTCTCCCTAGAGTATGTCCCTAATACAACCGCGCTTCGCATTCTTGCGCTGTTCTTATCTATCTCCAGCTTGGTATTGACCGAGGTCGAAATATGTACGTCATTCAGGCTGCGCCTGAAAAACGCGCACTTTCCACCGCACTTCCGTAGGGGTCAAAACCGCGACGTAACGCGCGCGGACGTGCTGCGTTGTCAGAGCCTTTTCGTGATCCAGGATTTGCACGTCGTATTCAACTGTATCGACCAGTTGAAGGGACAGCCCTTCCGGCGAGTAAAAAATCAAGTGAAGATCGTGCGCGCCATCTCGATAACGTGTCTGAATCCCGAGCTTCGCTTGCTCCCGAATTGTGTCTTCTAGCTTCTCTTTGGCCAGACCCACGAAATCCGCGTCGAGCAGATCTGCCCGATTCTGTTCGAACGCGTGACTGAAACTGCCCCAGGCTTTCAGATAATCGCGAATCACCGCCGCCTTGGTCTGCTTTTCCAGACCTCGCGGACCTAACCAATCCGTGGGCTCTACGCGCACTGCAGGTTCGGTCGAACTCGAGACAAATATTGTGGCGAACATAAAACAGGCGATGAAGGCGGGGGTTTTCATCATTCTCTTCCCCAACGAATTTCATTCCCAAGGACAACCCCGGTTGCAACGGAGATTTTTGCGCCGTTGTAGGCGGGCATTTCGGCCCGTGCAATTCCCTGTTTGAGGGGCACGTCTACTGTGGATTCGCTGCCGTTATAGGTTTCCGTGAAGGTGACGATCGTTCCGTCCGGCACGACGTTACCGCCGCAGTCACGCACTGGGTCGGTTTGCACAGCGAGCCTCTGGCCAGACGGTCGAGCGCTCATCCTCAGGCTGCAGGGATCGCCCGGAACCTGCTGGATTACGCGTTTAGCGGTCACATTTCCAACGTGAGCGATAAACTGGCCAGTGCCTTCCTTGGCTGCGGAGTTCATCTTTGTCCAGGCAACCCCGTTGTGAGTCTGAGCAGTCTGCGTCTGCGTTGCACCCGCAGCGCCCCCTAGCTGAAACGATACTTGTGTCGGCGCCAAAGCCAGGTTCTGGAACGTGTCAAATACGTACACCACACCGCTGATGCCATCACGCAAGTCCACCGCGACGCGAGAAGGTTTAGCGAGAAAGCTCAACGCCGCCGGCTGTGCGGCGGTGACGTCGAACGCGCCGTTTTCCGTGGAGGAACCTGCCACAAGAACTGCCAGGTAATGGCCAGCATTATGGAGATCCCCGGGAGCAAACAACGTTGTCTCTCCTAATTGCACCTGGCGTCTGAGGACCTGCCCAGGGCCCACGATGTAGAGGACTGCTTTGCCGCTGCCGGTCCTTTGCATCGAGAACGCGCTGCCTGCTTCACCCGTTTTCGGAAAACGCAGGCTGCCGGCCTGCGCCAGAGCTAGCGGCATCGCGGCC
>VFSW01005702.1_pt1 | contig 18397 bp, 9 predicted proteins | sample 5358111 | NCBI WGS metagenome assembly VFSW01 (sample SAMN11554181, study PRJNA540505) | mine drainage metagenome | isolation source: sediment from site ElyBrook_90M | place: USA: Ely Copper Mine, Vershire, VT | collected 2017 | reverse complement strand
GGTATATATTAAATCAATATAAATCATCCACTGAAACCGGTTTTACATATTATCTTTAACTGCAATTACAATACTAAAGAACCCGGAATTTCATGAACAGAAAACCTCTCTATCAGATCCTGGCAATACCTGGATTGTTTCTATTATTCACATGTCTGTCCTGCAATGATTCAGGTTATAAAAAGGATTATAAGATAACTGACGGGGAGTACTGGCGCCGGCAGGGGCTGACCCGTATTATTCCGTTCTGGCAGAAACATGCAGTGGATTCAATACATGGAGCATTCTATATGAACCTGTCAAGGGAAGGCAATCCGCTGCCTCCACGGGATAAATATCCCTTTATGATAAGCCGCCAGATATTCGGATTTACCTCAGCATATCTCATGTCAGGCAATGAAGAATTTCTGTCTGCCGCCCGGGAAGGTGTGGAATATCTCTTAAAATATGGCTGGGATAGCAGGTATGGAGGATGGTTTGATCTCCTTGACGAATCAGGAGTGCCCGTGGCAACAACCAAAACAGTACCCTTCCAGTTATATACCGATGTTGGCCTGACGCTGTATTATTTTGCCACAAAGGATGAGAATGTTTTATCCCGTATCAGGGAATCAGTAAGGATAAGGAAGAAATATGCATTTGACAGCAGGTACGGAGGATATTATCAAACCCTCTCACGTGACTTAAGTGTAGCGGACAGTTCAAAAAGCAAGCATTCCCATTACGGCTATACAAGCTCTCTTCTTATTAACCTGATGATGGTAACACGTGATAAGGAAATTCAGGATTTTGCAAAGGAGCTGATGCAGATCTCATTCAGCCATCTGGCTGACTCCTGTTCCGGCTGGTTCGGCGGATTTCCGCAGCCTGATACCCGAACCTGGCAACAGCATCCTGTCTTTAAAAATAACAGGGAGGTAATCTCAGCAGGTGCCCAGCTTACGGCCGGCCTTTCTCTTTTACGCCTTTATGAGATTACGGGAAAGGATATCTACAGGGAGAAGGGGCTCCGTCTGAGCAGTCAGCTTATGAATTCAGCCTGGGATTCAACCCGTGGTTGCTGGTATGATACTTTCTGTAAAACAGCGGCTGACAGATCATCCGACACCTCATCAGTAACATGGTGGCTGCAAAGCTATGGCATTCTTCTTCAGCTTCATCTTTATAATATAACAGGGGAACCCCGCTATCTGGACAATTATAAAAAGATGGCTTCATTCTGGGACAACTATTTTGTTGATAAGGAATACGGCGGAGTATTTCAATCTGTCTCACCCTCGGGAGTTCCGATAAACGAAGGCAAGGCAGCGCCATGGAAAGCATCATATCACGAGATGGAAAATGCCCTCTTAAACTATCTCTATCTTAATCTTTATGTCAATTCAAAACCCGTGACCTTATATTTTCATATTAAGAACGCCGGACCTCAGTCAAAACACTTTGTATCTATAGCAGAAGATCCGACCGTGCATATAACAGGTGTAAAAATCAATGGTAAAGAGTGGAAAGCATATGATGCGGCGGAAAGATCGGTGCTGCTTCCGCAAGAAGAAGATTTAAGAATGGAGGTTACTCTGGGCTGCAGCAGGGAAGAGTACTGAGTATCGATCTGCCTGAGGCTTTTAACCTTATTATAAATTACTGCTGCCTGCTATTAGTGAAAATTACTTAGTAAATTAGATGTCAAATCTAAACAACCTACCATGAAAATCGTCATTTTCTGTCTGATTGCCTTTTTTGCCGTACCTGTACCGGAGGCAGTGGCGCAACCCTCGAAATATCTGCTTAATGAAAACTGGAAAGCCAAAAGATCTTCCGATATAACCCTTGACGGGACGGAGATAACGGCAAGTGATTTTAAACCTGGGGGCTGGATTGAGGCAGTGGTACCCGGAACAATCCTGACCACCCTGTTGCACAACAATCAGATACCCGATCCCTTTTTCGGAATGAACAATAATCTTATTCCTGACGCTTATAATACCGGGAGGGAATATTACACATGGTGGTTTTATAATGAGTTTGAGACTCCGGCTCTGAAGGAGGGTCAGGAGGTCTGGATTACTTTCAGGGGAATAAATTACTTCGCCGAAATTTTCCTGAACGGAAAAAGAGTTAACCTAAATACCCACCAGGGCATGTATCTCCGGGAGAAATACCTGATCACACCCTTCCTTAACAAGGGAAAGATCAACAGGCTGGCGGTCTGGGTTTCACCTCCTGATCCTGTGGGAAATGCATCTGCCGGACAGGGCGGTGACGGGACAATCGGACGAAGTGTCACAATGCAGTTTACCGCAGGATGGGATTGGATCTGTCCCATCCGCGACAGGAATACGGGCGTCTGGGATAAGGTCGGGATAGAGGTTACCGGTCCGGTAGATCTGCGAAATCCTTTTGTTGAAATACGTCTCCCGGGAACAAGAGTACCCGGTAATGTTCAGGATCCGGCATATGTAATACCATCAGTGGAGTTAAAGAACGCCACATCTAAGACTGTGAAAGGTACTTTGAACGCTGAGGTCGGCGATCGGGAGATCCAGTTAAAAGTTTCTCTGAATCCGTATGAAGAGAAAGCTGTTGCCATGCCGGAAATTAAAATTATGAATCCCCGCGTATGGTGGCCTAACGGAATGGGAGATCATCCCTTATATACGATGAGATTTGAATTCGTCTCACAGGAAGGGGTAGCCATGGATTCTGAGGAGACCTCTTTTGGCATCAGGGAAACGGGTCATTACTTTGATGATAAGATTAAAGCACAGATATTTACAGTAAACGGACAGAAGGTTTTTATTAAGGGAGGCAACTGGATCGCATCGGATGCCCTTCTCCGGTTGTCTGAAAGTCGTTATGAAGCCGAGATCAGATTTCATGCCGAAATGAATATGAACATGATACGGGTATGGGGAGGAGGACTTACCGAGCGGCCTGAATTTTACGATGCCTGTGATAAATACGGGATCCTTGTCTGGCAGGATCTCTGGATTTCCGGGGACTGTAACGGGGAATGGCCTGATCCGCTGAAAAAAGATTCACAGGCCAGGCGAAAAGCTTATCCCGACTATCACAATCTCTTCCTGGAGTCTGTAACCGATCAGGTCAAAATGCTCAGAAACCATCCCAGTCTTTATCTGTGGTGCGGAGCGAATGAAACCCTCCCCCCGGCCGATATCCTTAAGGAACTGGAAGAGAATATATTCCCTCGTTTTGATCCGGGAAGGTTCTTCCTGGAATATTCAACATCTCCGAAGCTTATGACAAACACAATTGGTGGTGTCGGAGACGGGCCTTACGGCATAAGGGAACCGGAGTCTGTCTTTTTGGAAAGATCCTTTCCCTTCAATCCTGAAACCGGTTCTATCGGAATACCAAACTTTGACGGACTCAAAAAGATCATCCCGGAAAATGAGTTGATCCCTCCGCAAAGATTCAGGGAAAGCAGATCCTGGTCATATCATAAATATCTTCCGCTGCTTGATTTTCCTGACCGTTACGGAAAAGTTAAGGACATCCAGGATTTTTGCTTTAAGGCCCAGCTGGTGAGCTACGAGCAATACCGTGCGCTGCAGGAGGGATTTAATTACAAGATGTGGGAATGGTACTCAGGAATGCTTGTATGGAAAAATCAGAACCCGTGGACAGCCCTCAGGGGATTTTTCTATGATTACTACCTCGATTATACGGGTGGATATTTTGGGTATAAACATGGTGCCGCCCCCCTCCATATCCAGCTTAACCTGAACGATTCAGCGGTTTGTGTATTAAATCAGACTGCCGTCAGATCTGCTGATCTGACAGCTGTCATACAGCTATTCGACATGCATGGCAGACTACTCTCTGATACAGAAAGGGGACTGAGCCTGGATGCCCAAAGCCTGAAGCTTCTTGACAGAATAAATCTTCCACAGGGTACCGACGAGGTATTTTTTCTCAGACTCCGGTTAAAGCATTATACAGAGTTGCTGGATGAGAATCTCTACTGGCTTTCAAACAAAAAACATTCTTATGAAAAACTGAACGGGCTTAAGAAAGTGGTCACGGTCACCTCCGTAAAAAGAGGTGAGAATGGTAATGCAGTTATTGAGATCTCCAATCCGTCAGATGAGACAGCATTCTTTATAAGGCTAAAGGTCATGAACCTAAAGGATGAACTCATTTTACCCGTCTTTCTCTCAGATAATTACATAACATTATTACCGGGAGATACAAGGAAGATCGGACTGGATCTTTCCGCAGTTAAGATTCAGTCGGGCAATAACCTGAAGATTGTAATTGAAGGATGGAATGTCCCTCAGAATGAAATCACCTTCTGAGGAACATTCCAATTTATATTGTGGCAACTATTTCGACGATTGCATCGTTATTTTTGAATAGCTCGGGATTGATCTCCACACCTAAACCCGGAGCTTCCGGAGCTGTAATAAATCCGTCCACGGGCACGGGCACACCACTGATAAAATACGGGTACTGATAAGTGTACTTCCAGTAATTGCTTTCCATATAGCAGAAATTCGGTATTGCAGTACAAAGGTGCGCAGAGGCAACATAAAGCAGGGGTCCGCCACAGGTATGCGGTGATCCCGGAATATGGTAGGCATCAGCCATGTCACACATCTTTTTTGCTTCTGTAATTCCGCCGCACCAGCAAAGATCAAACATTAATATATCGAGAGCCCTGGCTTCCAGGAAGTCTTTTAGCTGATACCTGGTTGCCATGGTCTCGCTATGGGCAATGGGAATTGAAGTTTCTTCGGCAAGCTTTGCATACGACTGAAACGAATTGGGGATCAGTATATCTTCAATATGGATAACGTTGTAAGGTTCACATGCCTTAATGGCTCTCTCTGCACTTGGGACATCACAACCTCCCCAGCCGTCAATAAGGATCTCCATGCGCTTACCCGCAGTCTTTTCGATCTGTTTTAACCATCCGACGCCTCTTTCTATCTCGATGGGAGAGATAAAGTCGCCTTCCGTATGAAAAGGATAGATCTTCATTGCAGTTATTCCCCTGTCAAGCAAAAATGTTACTATCTTCTCCGTATCAGGGCCCATCTTCATATTATTGATCGCCCAGTAGTCAGTGGTTGTATTATAGACCTTTATTTTTGATCGTGTTTTGCCGCCCAGCAGTCGGTAAAGAGGCAGTCCTGCAGACTTTCCAAGAATATCAAGCAATGCCATGTCGATAGCGCTCAGTATGTGCATTTCAGAGCCACCGGCATTTCTCATGCTCTGGTATTTATATATTTCCTTCCATATGCCGTCGATATCCCGGGGATCCCTGCCTATCAGGTACTCGGAAGCGATATCCTTCAGACTGCCCAGTTCCCCGTTTATTGAAGGATAGGTCTCCCCAATCCCGGTAATACCTTTATCGGTATGTATTCTTATCCAGCAGAACTCTGCCCGTCCGTCTCCGCCGGAACCTCCGCCGATATTGATTTTATCGCTGAAACGGATACTTTCAACCTTTACGATTTTTAATGAATCCGTTCTGTCTGCACTTTTCTTACCTTCATACTGGGATTTGCTCCCGGTAATCATACCTGCAGCTGTACCTGTTCCCAAAAAAGTCAGAGCTCCGCCTGCGGCGCCTAATCCAAGGCCTTTTAGCATTTTTCGTCTGCTGATATCACTTTTCATATAATCCTGTTGTTAACCGGTTAAAAAACTATCTTGTCTGGTTTACTGATTTGTGCTTTCTACAGCTTTAATCTGATTCCTGCCCTGATCAGTAAACCGGTAATGAGTACACACAGTAACGCAAAAAGAACAGATTTCAGAAGTCCGATGCCGCCCGTCAGAAGAACATCAGGCAGCTGAATACTCAGAACGCGTATTGTAGCATAGGCAAAGTAAGGAATCAGGTAACAGAGAAGTGTGCTGGTTCCTGCCGGCTTAATAATGTCAAACCATTTCGATTTGCCCATCACATCTGCTATCCAGTAAATTGCAATGAATGTCAGTATTGTAAATGCGCTGCAGAGGAATAACCAGGCCGGAGTTGCTCCCAGTTTTGCCAGCCCCCAGTAGGGACGGGTTATTACTGACAATCCGATAAGCAGGGCGGAGAACAGAAGCAGTACCAGAGTCAGACGCCCGTTTTCTCGCCTGTTCACAAAATACTGGAAAATAAATGAGGTTAAAACACCTCCCATTGTCAGACCGGTAAGAGTCCCGCCGAGTATTGCCCCCGGAATTACCGAAAGAATACTGTCATGGGGTATAAACCCTGCTTTATATACCATACTCAGTATGCAGAAGAATATCCAGCCGGCCACTATTATAAGAAATTTGTTCCTTGAAAATATAGTAACCAGGGCGCTTGCCAGGTAAGCCCAGCCAATAAGTCCCAGGATTCCCCACCACTGAGGAGCGAAGCGGACTATATTACCATCTTCACCTCCACGGTAAATGAAGGCAAGGATAAGCAATACAATTATCCCTGCTGCCCTGGCAATCATGGCTATATTTTTATTGAATGTTGATGGATAGCTGTTCCATATCAGTATAAAGGAAAAACAACAGAGCGGATTCCACAGGTATCTTGCCATACCGGTTGCACCTTCGTTGTATGTCTCTCCGTTGACAAGAAAAACTCCCATGACTAGCAGCGCCAGGGATCTGAGCGCGACATGCTTTACCAGCTGCCAGTCAGTATCTCCCTTTTTCCGGCGGTTATTTATCGCATACGGGAGCGACAGGCCCACAATAAACAGGAATGCAGGAAATACAACATCGGCAAGGCCTATGCCATCGACACCCCGTTCAGCATGTTCCAGCCATTTTGGGATATCCTTAAGGGACCAGAGGTCGTTGACAAAGATCATAAGCAACATGGTCAGGGCCCGCAGAATGTCAATTGAAACTATACGCTGAATGGCAACAGCTTCATTCTTGGTACCAGGATCAACCTGCGCAGGAGATGAAAAGGGATTAACTGAATTATTCATATTCACCGGTTTTTATTATTCAGATCGTTCAATATTTAAAAGCTGGTCATAATTTTACCTTAACGAATTTGATGCCTGTCAGCCGCTAACCCAACCACACGCGTTCTGCCGGCAGGGACGTCGAGATAAATTTTGTTCCCGATGACTTTCACAGGCTGCCCTTCAACAATCTCCGACGCTGAAAGATCTGCATGAACATCAAGATCCATGAGATCAAGAGTTATTATGCAGGGGATATCACTACTCCCGTTATTCCTTACCGTGAAAAACAAGTTCCCCTCCTTTCCGAAACGTTCAATTCTGATAGCCTTTGAATTGACTGAGGCATAGGTGACAGGTTCCCATCCTGCTTCTGAAATCTTTTTAATAACCGGTATATATTTCTTAAAGAAAGGCCGTCCGTTTTCAATCTTCACATGATCCTGCCAGTAGGGATCGCTTGAAGCATCGACACTGAAAAATGAAGGGAAAAAGCCGTAAGCCAGCATCTTTTCAAAATATATCTCGTAACCTTTGAAGGGAGGATCGGTGAAGGCCTTATCATTCAGGCCTTCATTCAAAAGAAAAACAATTGGTTTCTGAAATGAGATGGCCCGCTTGAAATCGAGTGCCTCCGTATTATGATCATCAGTTGAATACCAGCTCAGCTCTGCACCAAAAAGATCAAGGTTGTAAGCTGCAAAAGGATTCCAGCCATGACCGTTCCCCATAGCCAGCTTCCCCTGGATATGCATCTCATCGGCAATCTTTTTCATAAACTCAAATTCAGAGGTAAAATTCCAGATGGCAGGCCTGCCTTCACTCCTGGAAAAAGTAAGCGGGTAACCGGTGGAAGAGAAGTGCTCTTCCCTGTAATTCAGATCGTGGTGCCAGTTCCATTCCATCGAATCAAAATAGATCCCGTCGACATTCAGCTTAAGAGCCGGATCTATCTCATCTTTCAGTACATACTGATACTTATTGAATCCCGGCAGATCCGGATCGCAGTTGGTGGTTATGCTTACTGCCCAGCCGGTTTTGAACCAGGGTGTCTGAAGCCTTCTTATCTGCCACTTTCCGTTCTTATCCTCCGTGGCGCTGGCATCAAGATATTTCCTGTGTTCCCCTGATATCAGCCTGCCAGAAACGATTGAATCATATGAAATTGTCCTGGATATTACAGGCAGCTGAACATCCCATGGCTCGGTGTACTGAAAACTCAGGATCCCGGTTCCTTTATCGGAAAGGATGCCCGGAATTTTCTTTCCATCCCTGTTATCTTTACTACCCCAGGAGGTTTCATGAAAGGCAAATCCGAAATCACTCCAACCCGGGATTGATCTGAGAGCTGTAAAGGGAAGCCAGATGCCTTCATTTTGTACTCTCTTTTTAAATGCATCAGGCACTATTGAATAATACTTTTTCAGGGCTGCCCTCATTCCCCATTCCGGTTTGAAGCCAAATTTGAACAGTCTGAAAAAGGCCCTGCCGGGAAATTTTGCAGTATACGGACTCATTGCAACGTCAAATTCGGCAAACAAGCCACGGGAAGCATCAGCACCAAGTCTGTAAACCAAGGGAAGCGACATATCTATCCCTATGGCCTTCCCCTTATCATCAATATTTACGGCACACAACGGATAATAAGACATTGTCCCCATACCAACAGGATCTCCGTAGCCGCCTTCAGACAGATCATTGCCATCAGCAGCCCCGTCAGGTGGAAGGACGGTCCTTACGGCTATCGTATCCAGACAGACCTCCCCCCGCTGAAGCGGAACAGATTTGTCAAGGCCCCGGAACCAATGCCAGCTCCTGCCGCTAAAGGGAAATATTATCCTGAATGTGGCACAAGCACTGCCCTCTGAAAGATGTTCAAATTCCCCGCTTATTTCCGTAAAATTCCCCCTGTCAGTTTCATAAATCACCACGGAATACTTTTTATTAAGATAGTATGAAGTCTGTACATTTCCCGAAAGAGTAACATTTGTCAGGGGTATTTCATGGGCCCCTGCAGCAGGATTTACGGGATCAAGATATTCCACCCTTATTGATTTTCCAACAGGCTCATCGGAGTCCGGAATGTAATTAATACCTGTGCTCCCGGCATTACAATATGTACCACCTGACAGAGCAGCAGATACGAGCAGGTAAATTAATATTTTATAAATACACCTCATGAGGCACCTCCTGTATTAAAAATCCCCTGATGCGTTTCCCAGTATTTTGAAATTATAAGTCACCATAAATATGGGCTGACCAAATATTGACATCTGATAACCCTGAATGACTCCGTTCTCATTTTTGAAAAATACCGAATATGGATTTTTTCTTCCCAGAACATTATATACGGTAAATGTAAATGAGGAGTGGTTTAGTTTCTTTGCTTTAAGGTTCCCGTTTACCGTGGCTGCCAGATCCAGTCTTACATAATCCGGCATCCTGTACTCATTCCTGTTGGAGTAGTACAACCTGTTGGCATTATAAAATTCATAAAAAGCAACCGGATATGTGATGGGCCTCCCTGTATTATACACGAAAATAGAGGATACATTTAACCTCCTGGACAGTTTTAGATTCGTCACTACTTTGACATCATGCGGTTTGTCATAATTTGCCGGGAAATAGCTTCCGCCATTGACCTTCTCGGATTCATAAGGACTGTCAATTTTCAATAACGTCCTTGAGTAGGTATAACTTATCCAGCCGGTAAGCGTCCCCGCCTGTTTTTTTATCATAAACTCAACACCGTAGGCTTTACCCTTTCCGTTTATCACATCTGTTTCAAGATGTTCATTCATTAATAACACTGCCCCTCCCCTGTAATCAAGGATATTCTCAAGATTTTTATAATAGGCTTCAACAGATGTCTCTATTGCTTTTCTGCTAAAACTATTATAGAAGCCTATTGAGAACTGATCGCCTCTTTCCGGTTTGAGATAGCTGTCGCTAAGCTTCCAGACGTCGGTAGGTGAGATTGATGTCGTATTTGAGATCATATGCAGATACTGGTACACCCGCTGGATTCCAAATTTTATGGAGACCCTTGGGGAGAGTATCAATCGCGACGATATCCTGAATTCAAATCCGGGGTAGCTTTTTATTATCTGACCATTCCCGTAACGGACAGTATCAATGATGCTTTCCACTGACCTGGGTAAGTTTCCGGCATATACCAACCTGGTCCCGGGACCAAACAAAGTAAAAAAAGTTGTTCTGATACCACCGGAGATTGTAAAATCCGGTGTCACTTCATATTCATCGCTGATATATAATGCAGGCTCAATGCCTCTCTCCTTCTCCAGCTGCTTTGGCGCCACAAGTGAAAAATCTCCGACCGGATTAAGCACTCCGGGAAGAAGGGAATAATATGTTGCATCCAGACCAAATTCGACCTTGTGTTTATAGGCAGGAAAATAGAGAAAATCGGCCCTCAGAACCCGTTGGTTTAATTTATAATACATGGAACTGAAGTCAGATGAATCCTGCTTTGAGTCAAGATTATAATTGTAATCACTGATGATCCCTGAGAACTGGGCGGAAATTTTAGAACTGAAAGTATGCTTCCATTTTACTGACCCGGCCAGGTTACCGTAATTAAAAGCATTAACGCGGTAATAGTCAAATTTATCGTTGCTGTAATATCCTGATATGGTAAGGGAATTTTTCTCATCGATAATTGTGTTGACAACTCCCTGGATATCATAAAAGCTGGCGCTGCTTTTCTGCAGTTGCTGATCCGGAAGAAGTCCGAGGATCCAGTCGGAATAAGTGGCCCGTGCGCCGATTGCGAATGTGCTTTTCCCCTTCTTAAGAGGACCGTCAACAAGAAGCCTTCCCGTAACAGGACTTATACCTCCACTGACTTTAATCTTGTCGTTATTACCCTCATAGGCCTGAATATCCATGACTGAGGAGATCCTTCCACCATACTTCGCAGGCATTCCGCTTTTATATAATGTTACGTCCGATATCAGGTCGGAATTAAAGGCTGAAAAGAATCCGAAAAAATGAGATGTATTGATAATCGGGGCATTATTCAGCAGTACCAGGTTCTGATCAGCTCCACCTCCCCTGACATTGTATCCGCCCGAGGCCTCTCCTACTGTCTGAACGCCCGGTAACAGCAATGAACTCTTTACCAGATCCGCTTCTCCCAGTCCCATCGGAATCTGCCTCAACATCTTCACTCCTATTTTTTCAACGCCAACCCTGACATTTTTTACTATGTTTTCCTTATTGGCCGAAATAACCACTTCATTCAGCTGATTTGTATTTTCTGACATTTCAATATTAAGGACCCCGTCAGAATACATTATTACATTTCTTATCACCGAGCGCAGACCGATCAGCCTGCATTCGATCTGAAACTGGCCCTTTGGTAAAGTCAGGGAATAGTAGCCTACATTATTTGTAACGGCTCCCGCTTTGATCTTTGCCACATATACTATAGCGCCGGTAACAGGATTTCCGGAGGAGGGATCAAATATTGTTCCGCTCAGAGTGGCTTTATCACTTTTGCCGCTTTCGGAAGGCTTACCGATCCTGAAAACACGGTATTCATCGCTGGCAGAAGGTTTCGCGGGCATCTGAAAGGGTCGGGTATAACTGGAAGAATCCTTTTTAACCAGATTCTGTTTGAGATAGTTATAATACTCCTCCTGGAAATTTGTTTTTATCGAATATCCCTTTGTAATGACAATCTTGTTTTTATCAGTTATTATGAAAGAAAAGCCCTCCTTCTTCAGGGTTCTGTTCAACAGGTTTTCAAAAAATTCATCCCTGGAATTTATGTCAAGATAAAGGCTGTCTGTCCATTTATTGGTATAATAAATTTTGACCGGTACCTTCTTTTCAAGAGTATCGGCAAAATCCCTGAAGAGTATCTTCGAGAACTGAAAAGAGATATTATTGTCCTGCGCCTTTGCCCGGCCTGCAAGTATCAAACAGATTACAATGAAAAGGATTTTTTTCATTCAGGTTATCTCTTTGGCGAAGCCATGTTATCATAATAATTGAGAATGGAAGCAATCTTATATTTGTCTGCTCTCCTGAAATGAATCCTGTTACTCCGCATGAATTTCCTCACCTCATCTGATTTTTCCCCGAATAATTTTACAAATCCTTTTGATGATTTTATTTTGTTAAACCCGGCTCCAACCGAGAAATAGTCAGATTTGTTATGTGTATATTCCGTCACTCCTTCTTTTTCCATGGGAAAAGACTGATGCTTTATCAGGAATCTGCTCTTACCTTCGTATACTACCTCATAGAATCCTTCGGCAAGGTTAAAGTTCTTCTCCTTCTCCCGGTCGAAATATCTGAATTTAAGGCTGTCACTTCCATAGTCCATGGTAAAGCTGCCTATGGGATATCTGTTCATTGCGATCTTGAATACCTTATCATCAATGAACTTTGTACTGTCATAATAGATCAGTTCATCCTTATATGTATCATATTCAAGCGAGATGCCCTCATACTTCCGGCCGTTAAAGATCAATGATCCTTTGCATCTCATTCCATTAAATAACAGAGGTTTTGATTTAGACTTGAAATAGTATGGAATATAATCTTTGCCGTCAATTAATTCATCAATGTCTTTAACTTTCTGATTGTAAAGCTTATGTAAATATTCCATCTGTTTATCCGAAATAGCTCTGTAATCTGTCTCCCGGTCATTGGCTGTCAGGGTAAGATTTTTCTGAGCATGTAACGGACAGGCAAGAAAAAGAAAAAGAAAAAGAAGAAAAGAAGCCCAAAGAGTTATTTTCATAAATAGGATTTTATCCTGTCTCCCGGCATCGAAATAACAAATATTATTTATAATAATGAAACCTCAGCCCGATTTAGAATACGAATTGTGCAATTTTAACATTTAGAGATATCCCCTGCATGTAATTAATATTAATTTTGTTTCTCACTGACATAATAAAATGACAAAGGGGATGGGAATTATATTAAGGGAGACATGTTAAAATATTTAAGAAATCCTCTTCTTGTTCTGATATTGGCATTAATTCTGATAACATGTGTTGATCCGTTCAATCCGCATCTTAAGGGTACCGGATCCATACTGGTGGTGGATGCCCTCCTTACGAATGAGAACAGATCATACAGAGTTGATCTTTCAAGAACGACTCCATCACAAAATATACCGGCAGAAAAGGTTTCCGGCGCGAACATATACATCCGGGATAACAACGGGAGCTCTCATTACTTAAATGAAACTGCTCCCGGGATTTATAAAACTGACAGCCTTTCATTTCTTGGCCAGACCGGCAATTCATATGTACTTGACATAGTTACCACGGATGGAAATGAATATGAATCAGATCCCTGCATCATGTATCCCGTGGAGCCGATCGACAATGTTTACTTTAACAGGGACCAGGCATTCTCAGCTAACGGGACTGATCTTGATGACGGCATAAGGATTTTTCTCGATTCGGAAAATAACGGGGGAAGCAGGTATCTGCGGTGGGACTATAAGGAGTGGTGGAAATTCAGCGTTCCATATCCTAAACTGTTTACTTATATAGACCAGTTCAATATTCCTGAAGTTGACACGATAAAGCAGGTTTGCTGGACCTCAGCAGTTTCCGATGGTATTGATATACGATCCACTGAATCGTCGCAATCGACCAGAATTGAAAAAGAACCGATATTATTCATTGCATCTGCTAAATCTGACCGGCTTCTTCTTCAGTATTGCATTGAGGTCAGGCAACTCTCGCTTTCGCAGACAGAATTCGAATTCTGGGACCATATGAAACAGATAAATGAGAGCACCGGGGATATTTTTGAAAAGCAGCCATTTTCAATTGTCAGCAATATTCATAATAAAAATAATCCCGGAGAGCCTGTCTTAGGCTATTTTCAGGTCTCTTCAGCAGCAACGAAAAGGATCTACATAACACCTGACCAGCTCGAAGGATTGAATATCCCCGAATATAAGTACGATTGTGAAAGTGTGGAAGTGGGCCTCAGTGACTATTTCCCCGGGGCACAGGATACATTGCGTACAACTTTTGATAAAATCTATGAGGGATACCTAATGAGCGGATATATTTTTATAAAGCCTGTCTATGATATGAGAATGAATCTGATAAAATTGGTCTTCTCAAAACCAGTTTGCGCCTTATGCACATTCAGAGGCAGCCTGAAAAAACCTGACTTCTGGGTCGATCTGGAACCTGTTCAGAAAAAAAGATGACACTGTTTTTTAAATATTGCACTTCGGAGGTGGCTGCCAGATACTTTGGTCTGGTCCTGTTTCTTTTTCTGCTATCTGATACATACTCATTTTCCCAGATGGCTGCAGCTGAAAATGAGGGCTCTCCTGAAAAGAGATTCAGCGAAGAGATCTATACAAAAACTGACCGCGACCTATATATAGCCGGTGAAAAAGTATGGTTTAAAATCTATAAATTAAACGGATTGACCCATTCACCTGTCAATCTGAGCCAGGTAGTCTATGTCGATCTGCTCAATAACGATAATAACCCCGTAACACAGTTGAAATTCGGAATTGAAGGATATTCAGGTTCCGGAGATTTCAGACTACCGGATACATTACGGACAGGAAATTATTTTCTGCGTTCCTATACAAACTGGATGCAGAATTCTCCGGATGACCTGTTTTCGTATAAAAGCATATCGGTGATAAACCCCTTTGAAGATATCAGCAGCATAAAGATCCCTTCTCATGATCAGTTCGCGGACAGTATTTATTTTTACCCTGAAGGAGGCCATCTGATAAACGGGATCACCATCAGGACCGGATTCAAATCATTCAACAGAAAGGGGGAACCGGTCAGCATAAAGGGAGCACTGGTAACCGGGAATAATGACACTTTATGTAACGTCGGGACTGACAATAAGGGATACGGATGGACCCTGGTAAATCCTTCCGGGCAGCAGGAGATCTATCTTATCACATCAACGCCTGAAGGTCTGACCAGGAAATTCCGTCTGCCTTCAGCACAAAATGAGGGTATTACGTTATCGGTAACAGAGAAAAGTGAACATACCCCCGTACTCGTCAGAATAACCAGGAGTCCCGATTTTAATCCGACCAGGAAATTATTCCTTGTCTTAAATTCTGCCAGCCAGCTCAGCTTCAGAAAAGAAATCACCCCGGTGGAGCATGAGACCGTAATCTTAAAGAAAGATATCCCATGCGGGCTGTCAAATCTTAGGATAGTTGATGATCAGAATAATGTTTCGTCACAAAGATGGATATACAACGATGTGGAACAACCGGTTAATTTTAATATTAATATCCAGGGCAACCGGGGTACGAGAGAAAAAATAAGGATCGCGGTTTCGGCCAGTGATCTTAAAGGCAATCCGGTGGAAAGCGACTTCTCCATATCGGTTGCAAAATCTGTTACAGTAGAAAATAAAGGATCTGACAACAACATGTACAGGCAGCTGCCGGAACTTGCTGCTCTCAACACAGGGTCAGGTTCCATGGATATAAATGATTACCTGATTTTCCTGAAAGACGGGGAGGTCAGTTTTAAGAAGGAGAAAAGTAATTCAGGTATTGATCAGGTATATCTTCCTGAACTGGAAGGACATCTGATAAGTGGTACTATAAGGGACAGAAAATCAGAGCAGCCGCTTGGAAACGAGAAGATATCTTTATCCTATGTCGGAAAATTTGCATTATGCCAGTTTGCAAAAACCGACAATAATGGTGATTTCAATTTTCTGACCAGGGAACATGGATCGCATGAAATTGTCATACAGCCATTAAATTCGGGCCTGGCAGATTGCTATGTTGACCTTAACATTCCCTTTACATCAACTTATACTGATTATAAGCACGGAAGTTTTTACATCGACAGCAGCCGGATCGGGGATATAAACAATGCGATCATCAGCATGCAGATCAACAATATTTATGAACCTTTCTTTCCTGTCTCTGCGACTAAGAAAACCATTCCCATCCGTCATAATTTTTATGGAAACCCTGAAAATACGATAGTGATGGCCAACTATATTGAACTGACATCCATAAGGGAGGTCATCAGGGAGCTGGTTCCGGGCGTTTCAATAACAAAAAATAATAATAAGGTCGGTTTCAGGTTATTAAAGCAGTATCAGACTAACCCTTATGAGAAAGATCCGCTGGTTCTGGTGGATGGGGTTCCGGTGTATGACTATGCAAAAGTCCTTGATATGAATTCCAGGGACATTGATAAAATAGATGTATTGATCTCAAGATATTATATCTCTGATAATATCCTTGACGGGATCCTTCATTTTGTCTCGAAAAAGGGGGATCTGGGAGCGTTTGAAATGGAAAAAGCAGTTTTCCGCCAGGAGTATGATTTTCCAAAGGAGAAAAATGAATTTTATTCCCCTGACTATTCCGTTGATTCCCTGAGGAATGGCCATTTACCGGATTTCAGGAATACCCTTTACTGGAAGCCCGAACTTCATACGGATATCTCGGGAAAAGCAACAGTTGAGTTTTATTCATCGGATGAGCCGGCCGAATATACAATTACGGTTGAAGGTATCACAAGTGACGGAAGGACAGGAACAGCAAGCGTGCCTCTGATTATTAAATCAAGGTAGGGCGGCAGATCAGTTACTGAGGATCACCTTTTCCCTGTCAGTCTTTGCAACGGAATTTATAAAATTCCTGAACTCACCGAATTTCTCTACCGGGATCACGCCCTTATTCATCCGGAGGTATCTTTTATAAATCAGTTTGTCATTTTCAGATTCAAGCTGATACCTGAATTTACCGAATTCATTCTCAACAAAAACATCTGCCGGCCTGGATTCTACTTTGAATCCGAGAGGCAGACTGAAGGTTATCGAATCAGAAGAAATGCTGTAATCGGATATTTCAATGGATGCCGGGAAATCCTGCAGATATTCAACTTTGTCAAATGAAGGATCAAAGATCATCATTCTGCCTGAAAGCACGGCAAAATCATTAACACTTGTCTCATATGCAAATATTGCGGAGGGTTTTTCAGATTTATTCTCCTGATATCTTACTGAAGCCGTATTAATATCCGAGAATCTGAGGGAAGAGTTAAGGTATCTTTTCATCTCCTCCTCTGATGCCTGGCTGAACTTTCCGCTGGCTTTGAAGAAGCCTGTTCCTGAATAATAATCTGACAGCTTCAGGGAAGAGTTTCCGAAATTATTCAAAGAGACTGTTCCGGTCCGCCGGAATACATTTTGCTCTTTTCCGAAGGCCGGTGTCTTTACAAGTTTCCCTCCTTCAGGGGTGATCAGAAGTGCATACCTGTCTGTTGTACGGGCAAGGTAATTGAACGGGATGGTCTGGTTCGTACATTCAAGCCACACAGTATCTCTTTCCATCGGTACACACAGTATGACATGATTAAAATTATTGATTACAAAATCCTTTTTAATCGGGGTGGCTTCATCATCTCCTGCCATGATTAAAGTATAATAGGAATTTATCCCTGCAGATTTAAGCAGACTTTTTGTATAGTTAACAAGGGCTTTGCAATCTCCGAATCCGTTTCTTGCAACTGCAGAAGCCTCTGCAGGCTGAAACCCGCCTATCCCGATGTAAATCAGAACATACCTTGTAGTTGACTGCATATATTCATAGATCAGCTTTACCTTTTCCCTTTCGCTTTTTGCCTTTGAAACAATTTCAGCAACCTTTTGCTTTTGTTCCTCAGGCAGTATATCCCTCCCGTCAATAAGATTATAGTTCCACTCGCCGAAAGCTTTCCAGGAACTCATCGATCCTTTAAATCCGCCGTATTCAAAATCCATCGGAGCGGCATAAAGTGAGGGAGGCCGCCGGATCTCTTCATAAGTGTACTGCCTTCTTGATGTGGCCGGAATATCTTCCTCCTGCCAGGTGTAAATAGTTACATTATTCTGAATAACAGAATCAAGGGGATTTTTAAGTTTCCGGGTAAAATATCTGAATGCTATTCCCTCCGGAACTATTATCTGAATTCCCGACCTCTCAACTGAAACATCGGACGATTCCTGAAACTCCCACTCAGGATAGTTTATAAGGCTGTAGAGTTCCTCTTCATACTCATATTCTATCGTATAGGGATATTTATAGACAGGAGAGGTAAGGGATTTTACCCTGTAATCTGAATAAAAAAGCCCTCCTGCCACGGCGCTTCTGTCGATGATATCAAGAGCTCCGAGGGTTTTTATGACGTTGCCTTTTTCATCATAAACAGCTCCCCTGAGAAATTTAACTTTTGAGAATTTATTGTACGTGACCTCAATTTCCCTGAAGTTATCAGCATTATCATTCAGAAGAGTAACAACTTTCTTCTCCCTGTGAATGGCATTTCCGGGTTTTATTAAAGTAAAGACCGACTGATGTGTTCTTACAACTGCATCTGCACCTCTTTTAAGATTATCCGGAATGGAATCAAACAGGTAGAATTGTGCTGACAGATCCAGAACAATAATTAAAAGAATATACG
>VFSW01005701.1_pt1 | contig 18401 bp, 17 predicted proteins | sample 5358111 | NCBI WGS metagenome assembly VFSW01 (sample SAMN11554181, study PRJNA540505) | mine drainage metagenome | isolation source: sediment from site ElyBrook_90M | place: USA: Ely Copper Mine, Vershire, VT | collected 2017 | reverse complement strand
CCACTCCCTCATCCCTCAGCACCTCAATCCTGTCCAGGAAGTAACCAATTGCGGTTTTCTGTTCCCCGGGCGTACGTTTTTTCAATGTGTCTCCGAGGTTATTAAGTATCCTGGCGTACTCATTAACCAGGAGGAGCACTTTGCTCGGCTGCTTTTTAACGCCGTCGTATTTTACGAGTTCCTTCTTAAGGTTCTCCCTTTCCTCTTCGGCACTGACCAGTCTTTCAACCAGGCTCTTTGACCGGGATTCGGTGAAAATGACGGCATCCTGGAGTTTCGCGACCTCGGCATCGAGGCCCTTCAGCTTCTTCTGGATGGCAGGATATGCGCTCTCTGTCTCCCGCTCAAGGTTGATCAGGGTTTCCGTCAAATGCTCCTTAAAACGCTCAACATATCGGTCAGAATCGAGCATTTTCTGTATCTCTGAGATAATAAAGTCCTCGATGCCTACAACCTCGCCTTTCGTGCTTTTCGGGATGGTAAGGGGTTTGCAGACCCGATACTGCGTATGGCCTGAATCAACGTAGTATATATATTCTTTCCCGCTGCCGTTGTTTACTTTCCGACCCTGAAACTTGTGTCCGCAGCTATTGCAGACAATCTTTCCGGAAAGAAGGTATTCCGTTCGCATGCCGCTGCAAGCCCCAAAATCTCTTGTCTTCATCAATGCCTGGACCTTCTCGAAGAGGTCCGAAGTAATAATGGGTTCGTGAGCATCTTGGCAGATGACCTTCTCCAGGACATTCTTTGACCACTTGCCTCCGTATACGCGCTCGCCGATGTAGGCCCGATTCACAAGTATCGATCGGAGCGTGTCTGATCCCCAAAGTCCGCCCTTTGGTGACGATATTTTTTCGTCATTAAGTACTTTGCAAAGTGCTTTGAAACCCTTGCTGCCTTCAGCGTAGAGGGTGAAGATACGGTTTACCAACGCAACGTCACGCGGATCTCCGGGGACCCACTTTACCCAGTGGTTCTTAATCGCTTTCCTCTGTCCCGGCACCAGGGTGAAAAGCTCCTTGCCGCTCTCATCGCAGACCATGCGGGAATACCCAAGAGGGGGAAAGCCCCCGGTAGAATATCCCATACCCGCTGCTGTGGAATGACCGCGGATCACGTCCTTCGAGAGCTGCTTGCTGAATTCGGCGGCTTGCTCGTACTTGACGGCCCGCATAATGAGGCCGGGAGCGCCTGGCATGTTGCTTTCGCTTTGTGCGTATTCTACAAAGACCCCCGCCTTCTCCAGGAGGTACTCGTAATGAAAGGTCTCCTTGGTGTTCGGTGCCCTGCCGAACCGGGATTCGTTCAGGATCACCACGCCCGAAAAGTTATGATGCCCCGACTGGACCTTATGAAAGAGCCGCATGGCACCAGGCCTTTTTTCAAAGGTGGTGCCGGATATTCCTTCGTCCTGGAATTCCTCGACGATCTCATACCCTTTTTCCGCGCAGTACTTCTGGAGGACCTTCCGTTGGTCCGGGATTGACATTTCCTGCATGTCCGTGGAGCATCGTAAGTACAAGGCTCTTTTATTCTTCATCGTAACCCTCACTCTTGCAACCTGTGGGCAAGACGTGGTACAAACAGCATAACGGCACCGGAACTCGGCAATTTCGGCGGTTTTCTCGGACGACATGTTCTCGGCGCGGAATTAGCGCTCGTGCCGCATTTCCTCAACAGCCCACCGGGCAAGTATTCTCAGGAAAGCATCAATACTCTCGGGGATGTCTTCCTGATTGCCGTGAGGCCGAATGTCCGCTTGAGTACTCTTTGTTTTTGCATTCATGTTACCATGTTACCAAAAACGCGATAATAAGTCAATTTAAATTCACGTTGACAAGTTACCGTAAACTTATTTATAATCCACCCATGGTTAGGCCTAAATCAGAAGTGGTAAGACAGCAACTCGGCGCAAGGGTGAATGTTGATTTGATTAAGAAACTGAAGCACCTCGCGATCGACAAAAATGTTTCCTTTAACGTGATTATCGAAGAGGCGCTTGAAGACCTTTTGAAGAAGTACAAGCAGAAGTAGCCAAAATTCCTTCGCTTAAAACGCATTCCCACCGTTGCGTATGGCGGCACATACCGTATTTGCCTGACCATCGATGTAAAGTCCTCTTGCCTGTAATCTCCGACACTTTCCTCTGTCCATTCCAATACACTAAGCTTCTCATTTTGAAATTTCTGATCAGGCATCCCCCAAAAATCACCCTTTGATGTGCTTGCGTTTTTCTCCAATTTGGCCTATTCTCGTGCAATAATACTATGCCCCAAGGCCCAGAAGACATAGCTCGTGAACAGATCGACCGCATGCTTGAACAGTCCGGCTGGGCTGTGCAGAACGCGAAGGCAGTTAACCTGTACGCGAAACAGGGCGTAGCTATCCGTGAGTTCGAGCTGAAACCCGGGTACGGCACTGCCGACTACCTGCTCTATGTGGATGGTAAAGCAGCAGGCGTGATCGAGGCGAAAAAGTCGGGCTCCACGCTCACGGGCGTAGAGATTCAGTCTGCCAAATACAGCAAAGGGCTGCCTGACAGCCTTCCTGCATGGACCCGTCCGCTTCCGTTCTGTTATGAATCAACAGGCATCGAAACCAAATTCACGAATGGATTCGATCCCGAGCCTCGTTCGCGAAACGTATTCTCATTTCATAAGCCAGAAACTTTTGCTGATTGGCTCTCCGATGGACAGGCCTCTGTGACATCGCTCGCAGCCATGCCGCCGCAGCAGCTCTACGGCAAACAGCCGACGCTCAATTCCCGCATCCGCCAGATGCCGCCCCTGATCGAAACCGGCCTCTGGCCCGCGCAGATAGTCGCGATCAAGAACCTCGAAAAGTCGCTTGCCGAAAACCGTCCCCGCGCCCTGATCCAGATGGCCACCGGAAGCGGCAAGACCTTCACTGCCATCAACTTCCTGTACCGTTTGATCAAGTTCGGCGGCGCCAAGCGGGTCCTGTTCCTCGTTGACCGGGGCAATCTCGGTAGGCAGGCCTTGAAGGAGTTCCAGCAGTACACATCGCCGTACAACAACTTCAAGTTCTCACAAGAATATAACATTCAACATTTAACATCCAACAATATCGACTTAGTATCCCGGGTCTGCATCTGCACGATACAGAGACTCTACTCCATGCTTAAAGGCGTGGATCTGCCGGAAGAAGTCGATGAGGAATCCGTAGAAAGACTGGATACGGTTTACAAGGAAGTACCGCCAATAGAATACAACCCCGCCATACCCATCGAGACCTTCGACATCATCGTGACCGACGAATGCCACCGCTCCATATACAATCTCTGGCGCCAGGTGCTCGAATACTTCGACGCCTCCATCATCGGCCTGACCGCTACGCCGAACAAACAGACCTTCGGGTTCTTTAATCAGAATCTCGTGATGGAGTACGGCCACGAGCAGGCGGTTGCCGACGGTGTGAACGTGAACTACGACGTATACCGCATTAAGACCGCGATCACCGAGGCTGGGGGAAAGGTCGAGGCAGGATTTTATGTGGACAAGCGCGACCGCGAAACACGACAGATACGGTGGGAGCGGCTCGATGAGGACCTGGCTTACGATCCTGACCAGCTCGACCGGCAAGTTGTTACGCCTGACCAGATACGCACCGTGGTCCGGACCTACAAGGACAAGGTGCTGACTGAGATCTTCCCGGGCAGGACCTGGGTGCCCAAGACGCTTATCTTTGCCAAGGACGACTCCCATGCCGAGGACATCGTAAAGATCGTTCGCGAAGAGTTCGCAAAAGGCAATGACTTCTGCCAGAAGATCACCTACAAGACCACGGGCAGAAAGCCGGAGGACCTGATCGCCGAGTTCCGCACCAGCCCCATGCCGCGCATCGCCGTCACGGTAGACATGATCGCGACCGGCACGGACATCAAGCCCCTCGAAGTGGTGCTCTTCATGCGCTCGGTCAAGTCCCGGAGCTTCTTCGAGCAGATGAAGGGCCGCGGTGTGCGCGTGATCAATGATGACGACCTGAGGGCAGTCACACCCGATGCTAAGGCCAAGGACCATTTCATCATTGTCGATGCTGTAGGCGTGTGCGAGCAGGACAAGACAGATTCACGGCCCATGGAAAAGAAGCGCACCGTGTCCTTCGAGAAGCTGCTTCAGTCCGTCTCTCTCGGGAATATCGAGCCCGAGGTGATTTCCTCCATAGCCGTGCGCATGGCGCGCATGGAGCACGCGATCAGCGCCGATGACCAGACAGAGATTCGGAAGCTAGCGGACAAGAGCCTTAAGATCCTGTGCGCAGGTCTCATCACAGCCATTGATCCGGATCGCCAGGTTGAGCGGGCGAAGTTGGATAACCCCGGTGTAGCAGAGCCGAACGAGGCGCAGATTCAGAAGGCTGCTGCCGCGCTGATTCAAGAAGCAGTAAAGCCGCTGCATAATCCGAAACTTCGTGAGCTCCTTGTAGACCTCAAGAAGAAGAGCGAGCAAATCATTGACGTTGTGAGTAAGGATAAACTCGACTTCGCTGGATTTGATGCGAAGGCACTGGAAAGAGATAAAGCGTTGGTGCAGTCATTCGAGCAGTTCATCAAAGACCATAAGGACGAAATCATCGCGCTCCAGGTGCTTTATAGCATGCCGTATAAGCAGCGGCTGCGGTACGAAGATATCAAAGACCTTGCAAGTCGCATCGAGAAGCCGCCGCATCAATGGAAAGTGGATAATCTCTGGAATGCTTATGCAGCGTTGGAGAAGTCAAAAGTTAAAGGCGCAAGCGCCCCGCATATCCTTACGGACCTTGTGTCTCTTGTGCGCTTTGCCATGCATCGGGATGATGAGCTTGTCCCGTTCCCTGAGCGGGTGAATGCGAATTTTGAGAAGTGGATGGGGGGGCATAAAGATAAATTCACACCGGAACAGCGCTACTGGCTCGAAATGATTCGGGACCATATCGCCGCTAATCTGGCGATTGAAGTGGATGACTTTGATCTTGCACCCTTTGCCCAGCAAGGCGGATTGGGTAAGGTCCATCAGGTGTTTGGGAATAATCTAAATACAATTCTTGAAGAATTGAATGGGACATTAGCCGCATGACGACCGAGTCTAATCAGAACTGGCAGGTGGTTCAGCTCAAGGATCTTTGCGAGAGAATTACGAAAGGTAGTACGCCTACAAGCTATGGATACAAGTACACTACAGAAGGTATCAGATTTATCAAGGCTGAAAATATCGATAGCGCTGGGATTGCATCAAGTACGACAGATTTCATCGATACTGAAACGCATCAATTTTTAAAAAGATCGATTCTCAGAGAGAGCGACATTCTTTTCTCTATTGCTGGTACGATAGGACGCGTGGGGCTTTTACGTGCGACTGACATACCAGCGAATACAAACCAGGCGTTGGCAATTATTCGTTTGAAACCAGACGCGGTAGACCATAGATATCTTTTCTATTTCTTGCGATCAGACTCAATTCAGAAAAAAGCGCTAAAAGAAATCGTAGGGGTAGGCAGAGCAAATCTTTCACTGGAAAATATTGGCGAGTTTCAGGTGCCAATAGCACCGCTCGACCAACAAAAACAGATTGTCGCGGAGATCGAAAAGCAATTCTCCCGTCTGGACGAAGCCGTCGCCAATCTGAAGCGCGTCAAGGCGAACCTCAAACGCTATAAAGCCGCTGTCCTCAAAGCCGCGGTTGAAGGCAAGCTTACCGAAGAATGGCGCGAGACCCATCCGAACTCCGAAACAGGCGAGGAACTATTAAACCGTTTTCACTCTGAGCGGAGGAAACTGTGGGAAGAAAAGAAGCCTGGCAAATACACTGAGCCAGTCACGCCTGATATCACAAACCTAACCGAATTACCGAAGGGGTGGGTTTGGGCGACGCTTAGCACGCTGTTGGTCGACATTGAAGCGGGGAAAAGCTTTAAGTGCGATGAGCGGCCTCCAACAAAGGAAGAAGTCGGTGTTGTTAAAGTCAGCGCTGTTACATGGGGCGAATTTGATGAGACTGAAAGTAAAACATGCCTTGATAGGAAATTAATTAAAGAGAGCCTATTGATCCGGGCTGGTGATTTCTTGTTTAGCCGGGCCAACACTATAGAGTTGGTCGGAGCGTGTGTTATTGCCAAAGGGGTAACGAACAACCTTATGTTGAGTGATAAAATACTTCGTTTTCGGTTGCTCGGTGGGCTAGACCAGTGGGTGCTCTATAACCTCCGAAGTAAATTCGGTCGTCAAGAAATAGAGCGTCTAGCGACAGGGAATCAAGAGTCCATGAGAAACATCGGCCAAGATAGGATACGAGCTATACGTATCCCTTTACCGCCTATCGAGGAAAGTAGGCAAATAGTTGTCGAGATCGAACGCAGATTCTCAATCGTCGATGAAGTGGAGGCTCAGGTTGGCAGTGACCTGAAACGTGCCGAGCGTCTGCGGCAGGCAGTATTAATGAAGGCTTTTGCTGGCCAACTTTTGAACCATGATAATGCTGAATCCATAGAAACGCTCAATGTGTCTGCACCTAGCTGTGCTTAAATCGGAGGCTAATATGTTCGCAAATCCGGAAAAACATGTGTCACAGTTACTCCAATGTCTAAGTCAAGGCAAAGGAGCTACTGGCTTTCTACTCGGAGCGGGCTGTCCCTTTTCAATCAAAAAAACAGATCATACGCCATTGGTACCGGACATTGCGGGCTTAACAAAGATAGTGGTTGAAAAACTGGCAAGCGAAAGCAATGCAGATAAATATAAGAAATTAATTGAGTCCTTGAAGCAGGAAATAGGTAGACAACCGAATGTTGAAGAACTCTTAAGTCGATTAAGAGGCCTCATAAATTTTGCTGGTGGGCAGCAGATTGCCGGTATGAATAAAGACGAGTTGAAAGTTCTAGAGCATAGGATATGCGTAGTAATAAAAGACAGCGTATCGCAGCCACTTCCGGTGCAGAATACGCCGTTTCATAACCTTGCTGCTTGGATAGGAACCGTCGAACGCGAGAAACCTGTCGAAATATTCACAACTAATTATGATCTTTTAATTGAACAATCACTAGAAGCCCTGCAGCTGCCCTATTTTGACGGCTTTGTTGGTGCTTATAGACCTTTTTTTGATCCATATTCTATCGACCATGAAATACTGCCCGTCAGATGGGCGCGACTATGGAAACTTCACGGTTCCGTGAACTGGCGATCCGAAGTCAATGACGGGAAAATGAAGGTCTGGCGAGGTGATATGGATGAAGGTGGTGAGTTGCTCATTCACCCCTCTCATCTTAAATATGAAGAGAGCCGCAAAATGCCATATCTGGCTATCATGGACCGCCTTCGCAAGTTTATTAGCTCACCGAGCAGTACTTTAATTATTGCTGGTTACTCGTTTAATGATCAACACCTTAATGACACAATTATACAAGGTCTTCAAGGTTCACCTTCATCGACTGTCATTACGTTATTATATGGCGAATTGAGTGCTTATAAAGCAGCCGTAGATTTAGCATCACACAGAAGCAATTTAACACTGCTTGCTAAAGATAGCTGCGTTGTCGGCACGAGATTGTGTCAATGGGAAGAGCGAAAGGAAACTCCTGAAACGAGTCTGCCGCAAGGTGCTGTGGAATGGCATTCTGAAGGCGAACAAGAGCAAAAGCTTAAGAGTGCTTTCTTGTTGGGTGATTTTGTTCGCTTCGGTAATTTTTTACAGGCGATCTCAGGAGATCGCAGATAGGAGAGCATTCAATGCGGCGTGATCCTACCCGTCTCGGAACGGTAGAAGATGTTCATGGGCCAACAGTGAGTGTTATCCTCGACGAGGAAACAGTTTCTGGCCTTGCTTTTGTATCGGGTATAGCCTATAGAATCGGCCAAGTCGGGAGTTTCATAAGAATCCCTATAGGTTATACAGATTTGTTCGGCGTTGTATCACAAATTGGAGCCAGCGCAGTACCTGAAAGACTTGCCGAGCACGCGGCACATGGACATCGCTGGATGACGATTCAACTAATTGGTGAAGCCACTCGTTCTAGTGAATTTAAAAGGGGGCTATTGCAGTATCCCACAATAGGTGATGTGGCACATATCGTAACGGAAGACGATTTGCATCGGATATATGGACGTCCTGATTCGCCGAGGTATGTACGCATCGGTAGCGTTGCCAGTTCAGAGTCAATTGATGCTTTAGTCGACATGAATAAGCTTATTACACGTCACAGTGCTGTTGTAGGCAGTACTGGTTCAGGTAAGTCGACTACAGTTGCCGGACTGTTGAACTCAATAGCGCATTTAGAGCGGTTTCCATCAGCCCGAGTACTTGTCTTTGACGTGCACGGTGAATATGGTAGTGCTTTAAAAGATCGAGCAATTATTTATAAGATCGGGGCTGACAGCGAAAAGGGTGAGAGAGAATTACATATACCCTACTGGGCATTGAACTTTGAAGAATTAGTCGAAGTCGCATTTGGTGATCTTCCTGATACAGCATATGGAGCTCTAGTTGAAAAGGTAACAGCCAAGAAAGTAGACTCAATCACTAAGTATCCGCGAGAGGGTGTCGCAATAGAAACGTTAAATGTCGACACGCCTGTGCCATTTAGCATCCATCAGTTATGGTATGATTTGCATATTCTAGTAAATGCAACATACTTACAGACGGGCAATCAGTCTATAGACAATGTAGCCTTTGAGACTAACCATGCTGGTGCCGTTGTTGATCATGGCGATGCAATGACGGTACGTCCGCCTCGATGCAAACCGCAGGATATTTCGAAAGATGCGAATCCGAAAGTTTATTTAAGTCAAAGCACGCTCAGTATAAGGCGACAAATTGATGGTCTTGCTTACAAGTTGCGAGATTCCAGATATAACTTTTTGTTCCGGCCTGGAGAATGGTGCCCTGATGTTGACGGATTGCCGAAGAAGGACTTAGATGAACTATTGTTGGGTTGGCTCGGGGAGGAGTCTCCTATAACAATACTTGATCTCTCGGGCGTTCCTCGTGAAATAATCAATACGCTAATTGCAGCATTACTACGAATTACCTACGATGCTCTATTCTGGGGCAGAAATTTGCCAGAAGGTGGGCGTGAAAGGCCATTGCTGGTCGTATTGGAAGAAGCACATGCGTATCTATCGCGTGAGGGGAAGGGCAGAGCCTCAGAAGCTGTCAAGAGAATCGTCCGAGAGGGTCGTAAATATGGAATCGGAGCTATGATTGTTTCTCAACGACCTTCTGAGATTGAACCAACTGTCTTAAGTCAGTGCGGCACGTTCATCGCTATGCGACTGACGAACGCTCAAGACCGTGCGCAAGTAACAGCTGCTGTAACAGAGAATTTGGAAGGTCTTTTTTCAATGCTTCCTATTTTGCGTACAGGAGAGGCGATTGTCGTAGGTGAGGCAGCTCACATACCGATGCGCGCTCTCATAGAACCACCTGCAAAAAATAGACGTCCAGATAGTCGTGATCCCGTTATATATGAAGATGAGGCGCCGGGCGGTTGGAATAGAAAACGAGGTGCATATAATATTAAGGATGACTTCGTTGAGATTTTGGCATTATGGCGCAGGCAAAATGCAAAAGCTAAACGTGTCAAAGACATAAGCAAAGAGGAGGCATCATAATGGGCGATTGGGTAGATGTGGCATCGAGCAATTTGGAGCGCTGTAGATATGATGACAAAAACACGATATTAGAAATTGAATTCAAGGGCGGGCGCATATATCAATATTTTGATGTGCCACAAGGTATATATGACGGGTTGCTTCATGCACCGTCAAAGGGGCAATTTTTCAACGAAATGATTAAAAACAGTTTTAGGTATGCAAGAGTATAAAATGAAGGAATGGGACGGGGTTATGATAAAAGTCAAAGACAATTTTGACAATATATTGAAATGGTTTTCAATCCTTACCATCGCCTTTGGATTAGTCATCCTTTTGATCTTCGTAGCTCGATTAACCATCTATGGATACGGATTCTTCGGTGAATTCAATGATCAGGGCCTCGAAATATCGTCTAAGGTTGGCGATTTCATAGGTGGCGTCGTTGGTCCTTTTTGGGCATTAGCAAGCGTGATGCTATTCTACTATGCTTTACGAACGCAAGGAAAGGACATCGCTGCTCAGATTAAAGAACTTAAGGAAACAAAGGAGGTTTTTCAAAATCAACAATTTGAGAACAATTTCTATAATCTAATGAGGAGTCAACAGGAGATCGCTAATAGTCTCTCAGTAAGAATTGAAAAATTTGGAAATGTCGAAGACCTTTATTTTGAAGGGCGTGAATTCTTCTCGATAGCCAGGCTGAATTTGGACGAGATATATAAGATAGTGACAAGTAAGCTCGGTGCTCGATTGATTCTCGAAGATGTTGCAAAACGTTATGGAATAAGTGAGTCTGTAGTTTCAAGTATTCAGAAAGAAACTGATGAGGAAGTCATTGTTAAGAGAGTATATAAGCTTTTTTTTGATAAATATCATTACGTTGTTGGGCACTATTTCAGACATCTTTATCATATCCTGAAGTATGTTGATGATAGTTACATTAAAGAGTTATCTCGAGACATTAGCACCGATCGACTAAATGAAATTGAAAACAATTATTTCAGATACGCTAGTTTTGTCCAAGCTCAAATGTCATCTGATGAATTATACCTTCTCTTTTATAACGGGGTATGCTTTCCGAAGATGAAGGGGCTTATCGAAAAATACGATTTGCTGGAAAACCTTGCTTATGAAGATCTGATGAGGGAAGACCATCGCCGACTTTACAAAAGAGAATTAAAAAGTCGAATGGATATCCCGGTATAAGAACGGACCTCGGACGATAGGATAATATGACTTCTTCTGCAATCGTTCAAAAACTCTGGAACTACTGTAACGTCCTCCGGGACGACGGGATGAGCTACGGCGATTACGTGGAGCAACTTACGTATTTGCTATTCATCAAGATGGCCGACGAGCGCACAAAGCCGCCGTACAACCAGCCGAGTGCCGTGCCCGCGAAGTACAACTGGCCGACACTCTTAAAGAAGGACGGCGACGATCTGTTCGATCACTACCGCCACATGCTCGAAAGCCTGGGCAATGAAAAAGGGCTGCTCGGCCTGATCTTCAATAAATCCCAGAACAAGTTTTAAGACCCTTCGAAATTACGCCGTCTTGTTGTCGACCTGATCGATAAGGAAAACTGGTCGGTGATGAGCGCTGATGTAAAAGGGGACGCATACGAAGGCTTGTTAGAGAAGAACGCACAGGATACCAAGTCCGGCGCAGGCCAGTACTTTACTCCCCGTCCTTTGATCCAGGCCATGGTTGACGTGGTCCAGCCGAAGCCGAAAGAGACCCTCTGCGATCCCGCGTGCGGGACCGGCGGATTTCTATTAGCAGCGCACGACTACGTGGTAAAGCACAACCCGAACATGAGCGCTGACGAGAAGCGCAAGCTCAAAGGCTCGACCTTCAAGGGCTGGGAGCTGGTCCAGAGCACGGCCCGGCTCTGCGCCATGAACCTGATGCTCCACAGCATCGGGACGGACAAGGACCTCCCAATCATCGTTTCGGATTCTCTTGCTGCCGACCCCGGAGACCGGTTCGAAATCGTACTGACCAATCCTCCCTTCGGCAAGAAGAGCAGCACCACCATCGTTGCCGAGAACGGCAAAGTATCACGGGAGACCGATATCATCGAGCGCCAGGACTTCTGGGCAACGACCTCCAACAAACAGCTGAACTTCATCCAGCATGTAAAGACCCTTTTAAAACAGAATGGCCGCGCGGCGGTTGTCGTGCCGGATAATGTCCTGTTCGAAGGCGGGGCAGGGGAAACGGTCAGGCGAAAGCTCCTGCAGGAGTGCGACGTGCATACGCTCCTGCGCCTGCCTACGGGCCTGTTCTACGCGCAAGGCGTGAAGGCGAATGTGCTGTTTTTCGACAAAAAGCCGGCAAGCGAAACACCCTGGACCAAGAAACTCTGGATCTACGACCTCCGCACGAACATGCACTTCACGCTCAAGACGAGCTCCCTCCAGCGGTCCGATCTTGACGAGTTTGTAAAGAATTACAATCCTGAGAACCGGCATCAGCGTAAGGCAACGTGGACCGAGAAAAAACCCGACGGTCGCTGGCGGTCATACAACTACGATGAACTCGTAAGTCGTGACAAGGCCAGCCTCGACATCTTCTGGCTCAAGGATGAATCCCTCGAAGCCTCCGACAACCTTCCTGATCCCGACATCATCGCCCAGGAGATCGTCGAAGATCTTGAGGCGGCATTGGAGCAGTTCAGGGAGATTGTTGGGGATTTAAAAGATAAGAATGGTAGATAGGTAAGAATCGCTGCTCATGTCTGAGCAATTTGATTTGAATTCTATTAAAATCTAAATATTGTGTCGTATCAGCTCTTGGGCGATGATAGAGTAATGTCCCTTCATCACTCATGAACGTACTGCCTTCAGTAATCAGTAGCTCGTCTCCTTAATCACTGCTGCAAAATTCCCTCGAAATTTTAAAAGTCGGTCTTCTTCGGTTTTTTCCACTTTTGATCGAGCTTTTCTTCAATGGCAATATTCTGCCTCAACGCATCACTTCGATAGGTAGCTGCTCTTCCCTCGATATGCTTTATCAATTGCAGTTGACATTTCAATAACAACATGGTAACATGGTAACATAAATAAAAAACAGCAGCGATTTAACGAGAACAAGACTTTTCAGTGATGGGAAAGGAGGTGACAATTTTCTAATAGATATGTCGAGAACCAATCGAAACGGGGAACCACCTGGCCCTGTGCCATTTTAGAAGTCAGGCATCAACCCTTAACGGAAAAAGGAGATCGATGTACATTTCGAATGAAAATCAAGAGCATTTGGAACAGCTGTTCAACAGCCTTGACAATGAAGGCGCCCATGATTTGATGGAGCTGCTGCTTATGGAATGCAGCAAGAAAACGGGCAATGATGAGTGGATGATCTATGTCTGGGACGAAAGCAAAATCATAGAACAAGCAATCACACCGGAACATATTATCAGCAGGGAGATGATCGATGATGCTTATAGGGCAGTTACGGGGTGTAAATAAACATGAAAGCAAAGACAAAGGATGCTCGGCGCAATGATCGGACGAGCTTTGGATCTACAAAAGAGTCTGTGAAAAAACAGAGGGGGGCGGCATGAAGAAAAAGAATAACGAAAATAAAAAGATCAGAATGATAGGAAAAGTCATAAGTGTGCTTCTCGCCGCATCCGCGGGCATATGGCTCATAATCCAACTCTTTTCCTGGGCGGACAGGCATGACCAGAATGAGCTCATGAAGCAGAAAGAGTGCTGGAAAGCCATATATGCGATCATCGAGAAAAGCCCCAAAGAGAAGGCTGACTGGATACAGCAGACGATTTTAAACCGGGGGCTGTTGGGAGGTGTCGACTATTGCAAAGCCCTTGCATTTATTGAAAACGGACAGGAGAAATAGCGAAAAAGACGCATTCGTGAGAATTAGAATTTCCCATCAACCGGCTAATTACCTTTACAGAAAGGAGAACGCAGTGAAGGAAAGCAAAGAGATGTTGAGACAACGCTTCGAAGCGCAAACCGACATTGAGCTTGCCCAAAAACCTGATCGCTGGAAATCATACGCCGAATGGCTTGAAAGATTAGCCAGCAAGAAGATCAACAGTGAATTGATCGGAGAAAACGAAATGCTGCGCAATAAGATGCGGAAAGCCATGAACGTTCTGGAACAGGGTGTTACGTGAGTATTCCGTTTAATTCGACCCCGCATTCCAAAATTAACCGACCCATCGTTCCGAAGCAAAGCGACCCATCCGCTAGCGAGGATGAACGCTGGGTTGACGGTACTATGTCATAGGACGACGGCCTTGTCAACGATTGAGCTTTGATTTGTTCTTTCTCATCGATTCTCCTTTCAGTTCAAGTTTGTATGCATTGTGAACCAGGCGGTCCATGATGGCGTCAGCCAGAGTTGGATCGGCGAGGATATCATGCCAGTGTTTTACCGGAAGCTGGCTTGTTACGAGGGTTGATCTTCTGTCGTAACGGTCCTCTATGATCTCAAGCAGATCACGCTGCTGTTCCGTGGTGAGCGGTGCGAGACCGAAGTCATCGAGGACGAGGAGATCGGCCTTCAGAAGCAGCTTCATCAGCTTTTTATATCGCCCGTCATGATGAGAAAGGGCCAAGTCTTCCAGGAGCCGCGGCAGTCGCTGGTACAGAACAACGCGACCATCACGGCAGGCCCTGTGGGACAGAGCACAGGCGAGATAGCTTTTACCCACTCCAGTCGGACCGATGATGAGCAGATTATGGTGCTCGCCGATCCACTGGTTCGATGCGAGCGACATGAAGAGCGATTTATCCAGCCCTCGGGGCTGGCGGAAGTCAACGTCCTCTACCGATGCCGAGAGCCGTAGTTTTGCGACTCTGAGACGCGTAGTAAGGCGCTTGTTCTCGCGTTCGGTCACCTCCTGATCGATAAGAAGTCCGAGCCGCTCCTCGAAGTTCAGGGCGGCCGCTTTTTGATTCTGCAGCTGTTCCCGCAGGGCCTTGGCCATGCCGAACAGCCGGAGTTGCTCGATCTTGTCAAGCGTGGGATGCACAAGCATTATGGTCTCCTTCTTGATCAGTGATAGTATTTTGCGCCGCGGATATTGCTGTGTGTGATGGCCGGCGCAGTCCTCGGCTCGGGTAGCGGGTTCCTATCCATGCCGGTTTCGAGGATCGATTTGACGCTTTTGAAGCTGATGCCCCCGATGGCGAGCGCCCGCCTGCAGGCGGCTTCGACCCGCTCTTTGCCGAACTTCTTGGCGAGCGTGATGATGCCGAGAGCCGCGCGGAAGCCCTGCTGCGGGTGAAGGTTCTTTGCAAGGATGGCGCTTACCAGTTCAGCAGTTGACTTGCCGTTCTCCGACGCCCAGCGGATCACGCGGTCGGGTGTCCAATCGGCATAGTCACGATGGGCCTTCGGCATATGCTCAGAGAACGTCGTATATCTTCCCTTGGCGTACGACCGGATGTGCGAGGCCACTCGCTTGCTGCGGAAGAACGCCTCCACGGTCGTTTCCGTGAGCCGGACGTCCAGAGATTCAGTGCGGAGCTGATACGGTATGCTGTAGTAGTGGCCGTCGACTTCGATATGGTAATCGATGCCGGGCCGCTTCTTTATTTTCCACTCTGCATACTCGAACGGTATCGCGGGTAAAGGACTGAGAGCCGGTTTATCGATCTCCAGGAACCGGCTCATACGGCTGCCGGGGAGTTTCTTAAACGGCCGGTTATTGAGCTTGGTTAGCAGTTCACGGATGGCAACGTTCAGCTCCCTCAGGCTGAAGAAGGTGCGGTTCCTGAGGGCTGCAAGGATCCAGCGCTGCACAAGAAGCACGCCTGCTTCCACCCTCGCCTTGTCTTTGGGCTTTCTGACCCGGGCGGGGATTACGGCGGCTCCGTAGTGAACGGCAAGCTCCTGATAGGTGCGGTTGATGCCCGGTTCATACCGGCAGGCTTTGGTGACGCCGGAGAGGAGATTGTCGGGAACCAGGATTTCGGGCACTCCGCCGATAAAATCAAGGGCCCGGACATGTGAGCCGATCCAGTCCGGCAGACCCTGCGTATACGTTGCTTCGACATAGGTGAAGTTGCTGGCGCCCAGAACGGCAACGAAGATCTGGCATTCGTACACCTCGCCGGTGGACTTGTCGATTACAGGGACGGTTTGCCCGCAGTAATCCACAAAGAGCTTCTCTCCTGCATGGTGGACCTGGCGCATGGAGATATCGAGTTTCTTGGCGTAAGCGCGGTAGAGATCGCAGAACTGGCTGTACTGATATCCGTCAGGATACTGCGCTTTGTACTCGTCCCAGAGCAGCATCAGCGTAACGCTCTTCCGAGCGAGTTCCCGGTGGATGTCGGACCAGACCGGTATCGGCCGCGGAGTCTCGGTAGCAATTACGGGCGGGAAGAGAAGTTGCTCAAGAGCAGCATCGTCCAGTTCCGGCGGCAAGGGCCAGGACAGGCCAGCCTTTCCGGCTCGCCGCAGATACTCTATAACCGTGCTCTTGGCGATGCCGCAGCTTTTCGCTATGGCACGTTGGCCCTGGCCGCAGGACCACTTGAGTCGCAGGACTTCCTTGATCGTTCGCATGGGTATTCTTTCTCTCGACATCCTGATCTCCTTAAGGCGAAATTTAAGGAGTCAGGATATACGAAAAAGGTGAATTTACCCAGCGTTTAACAGAGCGTAGCAGGTGGGTCGGATAGCGTCGGAATGGTGGGTCGAATTGGAGCGGAATGAGGGGTCGGATAACTCCGGAATCGTGGGTCGGAATGGCCCGGAATACTCAGTTACGGGCAGCAAACAGCAAAAACGATCCAACAGAACAATACAAGTACAAAAAAGGAGAAGAATATGAACCCCGAAACAAAGAAAAGCTCCGTAGTAAGAAGGATCTTGGCTCAGTTTTACCTGGACATGACAAAATACCTTCTCGTGCTCCTGTTTGCTTTCGGCCTGTTCGACAAGTCCATGCAGGGCACGGTCGGAAAGCCGCTTCTTATAATCCTGACCCTTGCAGCTCTGATGAGTGCAGCAGCCAGGGCGCAATATAACATCGATAGGATCGATGAACAGGAAAAAGACGGCACCTGAAGAGGTGCAAGCTGAAGGAAATAAACTCCCAGATGCTACGAAATAAGCAGCGGGAGCCATGAACATGCCCGCGAGAAGAATAGAATAAGGAGGTGTTGCCGTGGATCAGGGAGAAAAAAGAAATCCTTTTGTCACCGACAAATTTGCCAGGATATCACGTGCGGCGGTAAACCTTCTCGGGTATCCGGACAGGATGCTTTACCGGAGCAAAAGCATGAAGAGACCCACAACGATCTTTAATGCGAATGTCTATAATTCCAAGGCAGAGAAGATATGGTACGGAGACCTCGAAATCGAAAAAGACCGTGAGGCGCTTATTGAGCTGTCGAACAATGTAGGTCCCGTTTATATCCTTTGGGAAATAGACGGCAGATTTCTTAAACAAAAGCCTACAGTCGCTTACATAAAGAGCCGGGCCATAGTCACTGTCGAAGCCGGGATTATCGCTTATAACGAAGAATTTGACGCCAGAGTGAAAACGTTGACGGAGAGGGCGTCTCAGAAAGCCGTCAGTGATCAGCATCAGCCGATTTCCGTATTGAGCAAAACCGAAATAACCAAGAATGTCTATTACGGAATGAAGCTTTCCGGAGAAGCAAAAAGCAATAATAACAGCAAGGAGGATAATAATGAAGAAAAATAAGCCATTCATCGGCTCGAACGAGTTCAAGCAGTACGATTATATACGGGGGTTCCCGCCGTACTAAACGAATAAATCACTATGAAATCAGATTGGTAGCTTTCATAAAAGATTAGTCATTGTACTAATCTGAGATGGTAAGGATTCACAGGAGGAATACAATCCAAGATTCTGCTTTTTAGCGCGAAAGGATGACGATGAAAAATAAGAAGACCATCAAAGCGTCGGAATTTTCAATGTGGGAATATTGCCCGCGACAATGGTACCTGCATAAGACGATCGGCAGAAGGATCAACGACAGCTTCAGCAGGAAGGGAGTAGAATCGCACAATATTCAATCGCAGGCAGTGAAAGCGGTCCAAAAGGAGCAGTCAACGTTCATCACTGCCACTACGTTAACGATCGGAGGGATCATATGCTTATATTTATTCTTTTGGCTATTGCGATAATCGTAATCCGGCTATTTTACGGGAAACTTCGGAAGCAAAAGCAGGCCGCTGGTCTGGGGGGCTGGGTAAGAACTCAGGATCTCGATGGAAAAAGCAGCAAAGTTTACCGCAATTACGAAGCGGGGATATCGGCAAAGCCGGATATCGTGGAAGGCAACAAGGTCACCGAATACAAGAGCGCCGCGATAGGTGATCGCGCAAGAAGGTCGGACATTATACAGCTCACGGCCGAAATGCTTGCGACGAAGGCCAAAAAAGGCGAACTCCGCTACGGCAATGACAAGCGATTCCAATTCACTGAGGATACTCCTATTATCAAGTCTTCGATGAAAAGAATCGCCTGGATATCTGAGCAGATGAAATGGCACTTGGGGACAAGAACCGCTCCGCCAGGGGCGCCGAAACCCAGCAAGTGTGCAAAATGCAGGTATCAAGAAGATTGCACTTCTGGTAAGAAGTCCAACAAGAAGGCAGCGTAATTAAGGATACGAGCCCGGCTGGCACAGAAGCCTGCGGCCGGGCTCGTTCTCTATCATGCGTGGGATCGGCAATTATTTAAAATTATCTCCAGTATCGCCGTATTTGAGACTGCTGCGATCGCGGCCCTTTATACCCTCCCCTCATTCCTCTCCATAAACCCCACTGTCTTTCTGACTGGCTGAATTTAGCCTTGACG
>VFSW01005700.1_pt1 | contig 18403 bp, 13 predicted proteins | sample 5358111 | NCBI WGS metagenome assembly VFSW01 (sample SAMN11554181, study PRJNA540505) | mine drainage metagenome | isolation source: sediment from site ElyBrook_90M | place: USA: Ely Copper Mine, Vershire, VT | collected 2017 | reverse complement strand
GTGCGCGACGCGGTGGCGAGAGCCGCGCCGGGCGTCGACGTGCGCCTCAAGTGGCCCAACGACGTGCTCGTCGAGGGCAAGAAGATCGCCGGCGTGCTGGTCGAGGCGGTGACGATGGGGTCGCGCGTGGAGGCCGTGATCGTCGGCATCGGGCTCAACGTGCACACGCGCGTCTTCCCCGGCGAGCTCGCGGAGCGCGCGACGTCGGTGGCGCTCGTCGCGAAGGAGGTTCCCGAGCGCGACGCGCTGCTCGCGGACGTGCTGGCGAATCTCGACCGCGATGCGCACATCGTGGTCGGGCGTGGGCTGGGGGTGCTGCGGCCTCGATTGGAAGCGGCCGACGCGTTGACGGGAAGGCGCGTGAAGAGCGACGCGGGCGACCACGGTAAGGTCGACGAGGGCGTCGCGTGCGGGATCGACGACGACGGGCGGCTGCTCGTGAAGCGCGATGACGGGGTGATCACCCGGTGGAGTGCGGGGGAGGTGCACCTTGTGTGACAGCCCGCGTTCCTCGGCTCGGAACCTCGTTGGAAGTCGATGGCGGTCGCTTGCCGCTCGACGGAACCTCGTGGGACGGCGAGGCCGGTCGCGGTCCGGTCAACGGAACCTCGTAGGAAGTCGATGCCGGTCGCGTTCCCGTCGATAGAACCTCGTTGGAAGTCGATGGCGGTCGCGTTCCGGTCGATGCAACCTCGTCGGAAGTCGATCCCGGTGACCTCCCATCGCCTCCCCGCTACCCCGCACCCGACGCGATCCGCTACCTTCGAACCCCATGGCCGCCTGCGCCCGCCCCGGCTGCAATGGCACCCTCGAGGACGGCTACTGCGACACGTGCGGCCTGGCCGAGGCGAAGACGGTCACCGCTCCCCTCGCGGGCGGACCCGCTCCGGCTCCGTCCGGCCGCACCGGCACCACGCCCGGCTCCACGCGCACACCGCGATCCGGACGCTCCAACCGCTCCGCGCGATCGGGCCACACCGGGAGGTCGGGACGCACCGGATCGGGCCGCACCGCCCGCGCGCTCGGGGGCATCGTCCTCGCGCGCCCGCCGCTTCCGCCGCAGGACCCGCTGGCCGTCCTCATCCCGCCCGAGGTCCCCGACCGCAAGCGCTTCTGCTCCAGCTGCGACTCGAAGCTCGGCCGCGAGAGCGGCTTCTGTCCCAAGTGCGGGCAGACCTACTCGTTCAAGCCGACACTCGGCGCGGGCGACCTGGTCGCCGGCAAGTACGAGGTGAAGGGCACCATCGCGTTCGGGGGCCTGGGCTGGATCTACCTGGCGCTCGACACCGTGCTGTCGCGCTGGGTCATCTTGAAGGGCCTGCTCAACGCCAGAGACCCGAACATGATCGCCCTCGCGGTGAAGGAGCGGGAGTTCCTGGCGGCGGTCAAGCACCCCAACATCGTCAGCATCTACGACTTCGTGACGCACGGCGAGCAGGGCTTCATCGTCATGGAGTTCGTCAACGGAAAGACGTTGATGAAGCTGCGCAAGGAGAAGGGCGGCCCGCTGCCCGTGGCCGAGGCCATCTCGTACGTCACCGAGGTCTTGCCGGCCTTCGCCCACCTGGACGAGATGGGCCTGGTCTACTGCGACTTCAAGCCCGAAAACGCGATGGTCGAGGAGGACACGGTGAAGCTCATCGACCTGGGCGCGGTGCGCAGCGTCGACGACACGGGCGGCGACGTCTACGGCAGCAAGGGCTACATCGCGCCCGAGGCCCACGATGCGCCCACGCCGCTGAGTGATCTCTACAGCGTGGCGCGCGCCCTCGCGGTGCTGGTCGCCGACTTCGACTTCCAGGGCAAGTACCTCGAGGCGCTGCCGCCCGCCGCGGGCATCCCGGCGTTCGAGCAGAACGAGGCGCTGTACCGGCTGCTCCTCAAGGCCACGCGCCCCCGGCCCGAGGACCGCTTCCAGTCCGCGCCCGAGATGGTCGAGCAGCTCGTGGGCGTGCTCCGCAGCGTCGAGGGAGCGAGCGACGTCCCGCGCATCGAGAGCGAGCTGTTCGACCCGGACAGCGACTCGGGCGTGGAGTCGGGCGAGCACGGGCACCGGACGCACGACGGCATCCCGCGCCTCAAGGTCGATCGCGACGACCCGGCGGCGAGCATCGTCCTCGCGGCGGGCGCGGTGAACGATGCCGCGCGCCGCCTCGCGCTGTTCGAGCGCGCCTTGCAGCAACACCCCGCGTCCGTCGAGCTGCGGCTCCGTCGCGTCGACGAGCTCGTGACCCTCGGCCGCTTCGAGGACGCCGAGTCGAGCCTCGCCGGCGTGCAGTCGGCGCAGCCGCAGGACTGGCGACCGGCGTGGTACCGGGGCCGCGCGCTGCTCGCGCAGGGTCGCACGGCCGAGGCGCTCCAGGCCTTCGAGCGCATCCTGGGCGAGATGCCGGGCGAGCTCGCGCCGAAGCAGGCGGTGGCGCGCGCGTACGAGGCGCACGGCGATCTCGACTCCGCCATCCGGTACTACGACGCCGTGAGCAAGGCCGACGCGACGTTCACGAGCGCCGCCTTCGGCCTGGCGCGCTGCCTGGAGCGGAAGGGCGACCGCGCGGGTGCGATCGGCGCGGTTCGCCGCGTGCCCACGTCGTCGTCGCGGTACGTGCAGGCCCAGATGGCGCTGGCGAAGCTGCTGCTCGCGGGAGGCATGCTCGGCCTCGCGCACGTGCCGCCCACGCTGTCCGAGCTCACGGCGGCCTCCGACGCGGTCGAGGCGGTCGCGGGCCAGCGCGACGGCCTCGAGGTGCACGAGCTGCGTGCTCTGCTGCTCGGAAGCGCCGCGGCGTTCGTCGAGGCCGGGGGCGACCCCAGGGACGCGCGCATCCTCGGCCGCGCCATGAAGCCTGGCCCCCTGCGCCGCGCCGCCGAGGACGAGCTCCGCTCCTGCGCCCGCATGGCCGGCAGCGACGCCGAGCGACTGCGCTGGGTCGACGAGGCGAACCGCGTCCGCCCCGTGACGTGGTTTTAGCCTCCTGCTTCTCACGCGTCCGTCGCGACGTACTGCACGCGCACAGTCATCCAGTCCGGCCCGTGCGCCGCGACGTCCACCGCCGGCCTCCTGCCGCTGCAGAGCTCCACGCACTTGACGATCATCGCGCCGCAGTAGAGCCGGTAGACGCGATGGACGAGGTACGGGCAGCCGCGCCAGGTGAGCGTCGCACGCTCGTCGCCCGCGTCCACCTCGCAGATCCAGTCGTTGCGGCGGTACACCAGCGACATCGCCGGCATCTGCCGCAAGAGGTACGCGGGCGACGTGATGCGAAGCAGGACGCGGAAGAACGAGTTGACGCCGAGCACCGTGCACGCCTCGATGAACTCGCAGAACACGCGGGTGTCGAGCTGGGCGTGAACGTGGTGCACGGCCTGCATCGCGTCGTGGAAGACGTCCTCGGAGTACCACTCCGACGCCAGCGGCTCGAGCAGGATGGCGCCGTGATCCGGCTTCATCGCGCGCGCGACCGCATGCAGCTTCGAGGCGCCGTGCGTCTCGAGCAGGTGGCGCCTGGCGGTCACGAACCAGACGCCCTTGACCTGGGCCCCCGCGGCCATCCTGGTCAGGATACCGCGCCCGGCGTTCCCGCGCGGCTCGCGCTCGCCGAGGCCTGTGTCGTAGCATCGTCGTTCCCGTGAAACGCTGCCCCACCTGCGGCGCCACCTCGACCTCGGAAGACCGTTTCTGCGAGGCCGACGGTTCTCCGCTCGCCGACGTCGCGGAGTCCGAGGGCGCCGCGGGCCCCGTGTGCCCCGTCTGCGGCAAGGGCACCGTCGAGAGCGACGGCTACTGCTCCGCGTGCGGACGTCGCGCCGTCTCCAGCCGCCCCACGCCCAGCGCCATCGAGTCGGGGCGCGCTCTCGCGGGGGGCATCGTCGTTTCGTCGCGCGGGCCCGACGAGTACGTGGTGAAGCTCCCGGCAGACGGCGCTGCCATCGTCGTCCTCGGAGAGCCTGCCGCCATCGAGCGCGAGGCCGACGCCCTCGAGCGCATCGGCGGCAGCGGCGCCTTCCCGCGCGTGCTCGAGTGCGGCGTCGACGACACGTTCGGTTCGTTCCTCTCGCTCGCGATGCCGCCGGCCGACACGCGCCCGCTGGGAGGCGTCGGTCCCGGCTTCGACCTCGCGCAGGTGACGGCGCTGGCTCGCGGGCTCCTCGAGGCCGCCCAGGTCGTCGAGCGCCTCGGCTTCGCCTGGGAGCCGATGCGCGACGACGTCTTCGTGCGCCCCGACGGCCGCGTGCGCGTCGCGAGGTTGCGCGTCCCCCGCAAGCTCGGGCCCAAGGAGCGGCTGGACGCCCGCGCGGTGCTCGAGGCCATCGGTGCCACATTCGTCCCATCGCCTCTCGTGGGAGGGCCTCCGCGCGCGTTCCGCCTCCTGCTCCCCCACACGAGCATCCCCGGCGATCCGGGCAGCTCCCTCGACGACGTCAGGGCGGAGCTCGACGCCATCGACCGCGAGGCCGCGCTTCCGCCCGACGACGGCTCGGGCGTCGCGGGGGTGTGCGATCCCGGCCTGAAGCGCCCCCACAACGAGGACGCCCTCTCGAGCGCGCACGGCAAGATGCGTGGCGAGCCGTGGAGCGTGCTGGTGGTGTGCGACGGAGTCTCGTCGTCCACGCACGCCGAGCAGGCCTCCGCCGTGGCGGCCAAGACGGCTTGCGACGCGCTCGCCCACTTCGGGTCCGTCGGCGACGTCGCTCACGAGGCGGGTGCCTCGGCCGTCGCGCAGGCCATCCGTGCCGCGCACATCGCCGTGTGCGCTCAGGACATCGAGCACGGCAGCGGAGACCCGCCCGGCACCACCATCGTGGTCGGCCTGCTATGGAGGCGTCGCCTCACGGTCGGCTGGGTCGGCGACAGCCGCGCCTACTGGGTCTCCGAGCAGGGCGCCGAGCTGCTCACGCACGATCACTCGTGGGCCAACGAGGCCATCGCGCGCGGCGAGGTCACCGCCGCCGAGGCCGCGCTCTCTCCGCTGGCGCACGCGCTCACCCGCTGCCTGGGCCCGCTCGAAGTGCTCGATCCCGACGCCCCTTCGGGCGCCGTCCAGCGCCGCATCCAGGAGGTCGTCCCCGACGTGCGCGCGCGCGACCTGCCCGGCTCCGGATGGATCGTCCTCTGCTCCGACGGCTTCTGGAACTACTTCCCCGGCGCCGACGAGGTCGCGGCCCTGGTGCGCGCGGCGGGTCCCGACGCCACGCCCGCGGTCATCGCCCGCCGGCTCGTCAACCACGCCCTGCTTCGTGGCGGTCAAGACAACACGACCGTCCTGGTGCTCCAGCACCGTTGACACGAAAGCCCCCTCCTGCGGAAGCTCCATGGCCATGGCCTTCAGGCTCGACGCGTTCCAGAACAAGTTCTTGCCGCCGGGCCAGTCGCGCGTCGACGCGATCCTGACGGTCGCGGCCGACGACACCGTGCAGGCCGGTGCCGCGGGGCCGCTGGTCGTCGGCTTCATCGTGGACAAGTCCGGGTCGATGGCGGGCGAGCGCATCCAAGCCGTGCGGCGCGCCGTAGGCACGGCCATCGGCCTCATCCCCGACGGGGCATGGTTCTTCGTCGTCGCCTTCGACTCGTCCGCGCAGGTGGTCGCCTCGGAGGTCCAGGCCTCGCCCCAGTCGCGCGCCGCGGCGATCGGCTCTCTCGACCGCCTCATGGCCGGGGGTGGCACGGCGATGTCCACCGGTCTCGCGGCGGCGCGAGGCATCTTCGAGCGCGCCCCCAACGCCATCCGTCAGGCCGTCTTCCTCACCGACGGGAAGAACGAGAGCGAGAGCCCGGGCAACGTCGCGGCGCAGCTGCAGGCCTGCGAGGGCCTGTTCCAGTGCGACTGCTGGGGTGTCGGCACCGACTGGCGCGTGGGCGAGGTGCAGAACATCGCCGACGCCCTGCTGGGCAAGGCGTCGCTCATCCCGGCGGCCGCGGGCATCGAGAGCGCCTTCCGCGCGGCCATCGAGAAGGCGAGCAGCAAGGCCCTCAAGGACGTGCGCATCCGTCTCTGGACTCCGCAGGGCGCCAGCATCGCCTTCGTGAAGCAGGCGAACCCGACGCTCGAGGACCTGACCGCCCGCGCGCGCGCCGTTACCCCGCAGGTGCGCGAGTACATGACCGGCGCCTGGGGGCCCGGCGAGTCACGCGATTTCCACGTCGCCGTCGACGTGCGAGCCGGCGGCGTGAACGAGGAGATGCTCGCGGCGCGCCCCAGCCTCGTGTGGCTCGAGTCCGCCGCCGGCTCGTGGGTCGAGAGAGAGGAGAAGCCCCCGCAGGCGCGCATCTTCGCGACGTGGACGGCCGACGACGTGCTGTCCTCGCGCATCGACCGGCACGTCGCCCACTACACGGGCCAGGGCGAGCTCGCCGCCGCCATCCAGCAGGGGCTCGAGCTGCGCGAGCAGGGCGACGAGGCGGCGGCCACCCAGATGCTCGGGCGCGCCGTGAAGATCGCCCACGAGAGCGGCAACGTCGACATGACCCAGCGTCTGGCCAAGGTCGTGGAGGTCGTCGACGTGGCCACGGGCACGGTGCGCCTGAAGCGCGACGCCAGCAAGGCTGCGACGATGGATCTGCAGCTCGAGTCGCGGACGACCAAGCGCGTGAAGAAGACCCCCCCTGCGGGCGGTGGCGCATGACGGTGGTCTGTCCCGACGGGCACCCGTCCGACGAGAGCGACTACTGCTCGGTCTGCGGCGCGGCCAGCGGGGCCGCGGCCGCGCTCCCGACGCCCACGCCTCCCCGCGCCGTGCCGGCCGCTCCTCGCGCGCAGGCTTGCCCCGTGTGCGGCGAGGGCCGGTCCCCCGGCGCGCGCTTTTGCGAGGTGTGCCGCTACGACTTCGTCGCGGGTGCGGCGGGACCGCCTCCGAAGTCGGTGCCCGCCGCCCCGCCCTCGACGGCGTCCGCTGCCTCCCCGGTCGTCGCGACGTCGGTCCGCTGGCAGCTCGTGCTCACCATCGATCCGGCGCTCGACACCGAGCCCGATCCCTCCGTCCCTCCGCCCGTCGAGCCCGAGCGCCTGTTCCCCGTCGACCTGCCCGAAATGCTCGTCGGTCGCCGCGACGATCGACAGAACATCCGCCCCGCGGTGCCCCTGCACGATCCCGGCGCGTCGCGCCGCCACGCGCGCTTCCTCCTCGGCGCCGACGGCGCCGTGTCGCTCCACGACCTGGCCTCCACGAACGGCACGAAGCTCAACGGCACGGACGTCGTATCGGGTTCCGTCGTGCGGTTGCACGCCGGCGACGAGGTCACCCTCGGTCGCTGGACGCGCATCCGTCTCCAGGTCCGTCCGTGAGCGTCCCGGGCGTCGCCTCGTCCCGCTGGACGACGCCACGACGCCTGCGGGCGTACGTCGGAGCCATCTGGATCGCGATCGCGCTGCTCCTCGCAGTCGCGTTGCGAGCCCTCTCGGACGACCGAGCGGCCCTGCGCGCCGTCCGGCAGGACACGGCGCCGGCCATCGTCGCCGCGCAGGAGCTCGGCCTTCACCTGGCCGGTCTCGACGCGCAGCTGTCGGCCTCCATGCTGGGCAGCGCGACGGACCGTGACGTCGCGGGAGAGCTCTTCGAGCTCGAACGCTCGGTCGTGACGCGCAGACTCGTCGATGCGGCGAACGAGATCACCCTCGGCGACGCGGCGCGCATCCCCGTGGTCGTGATGAACGAGGAGGTGGGCCGCTACCTCGAGCTCGCGTCGCGCGCGCAATGGCTCTACGCGGGAAGCGATCGCGATGGGGCGCTCGGTCTTCTCCGCCTGGCGACGGACCTGATGCACGACCGCATCCTGCCGCAGGCTGCGGCGCTCGACAGGGTGAGCCGCGACGACATGGACCGGCGCTACGACCAGGCGCAGCGCGCGAGCCAGCAGCACGATCTCGAGGCGCTGGTCACGGGTGGCCTGCTCGTGACGCTGTTGTTCGGCGCACAGTGGTTCGTCCGCGCCCGAATGCGCCGTCGTCTCGTCCCCGCGCTGCTGCTCGCCACTCTGCTCGCCGGCGGCTTCACCTGGGTTCTCGTCGGTCGCTTCCGTGACGCTCGCGAGGACCTGCGCGTGGCCCGTGACGACGCCTTCAACTCGATCCACCTGCTCTGGCGCGCACGAGCGGTCGCGTACGACGCGAGGGGCGACGAAGGCCGCTTCCTCCTGGATCGCGCGAGGGCCGGCGCGTACCAGGCGGCGTTCTTCGTGAAGATGTCCCAGCTGTCGTCCAGCGCACGCGAGAAGACGCCCCCGGTCGACGCGCACGGGCTGCTGATCGACGTGCTGCGGAACGTCAGGTTCATCGGCGAGCGCGACGCCGTCCAGGCCATCGTCGCCGGGCTGGCCGACTACTACGACGTCGACGACCGCGTCCGGCGCTTCGAGACGCAGGGTCAGCATGCGCAGGCCGTCGAGCTCAGCGTCGGGGCGGGCGGCGCCCAGGTCCGCGCCGTCTTCGATCGCCTCGACGCGGCCATCGAGCGGACCGCCACCATCAATCAGGATGCGTTCGAACGCGTGCTGGTCCTCGCCGACGCAGGACTGCGCCGCGCCGAATGGATGGACCCCGCGCTCGCCCTGGCCATCGCGCTCGCTGCGTGGCTCGGGATGAGGCCACGCTTGCGCGAGTACGCGGTCTAGATGGGCACCGAGATCGTCGACACGGTCCTGTCCGAGTGGGACGAGCGTCTGCGGCTCATCGACGAGAGCCTGCTGGCGCTCGAGGCGGAGCCGACGTACCAGATGCTCGCTCCTCGTACTGCGCCACGGGCGCCGCTGCACGGCGAGACGGCGCGGGTCGTTCTGCCCGCCCTACGGTCCCTCGACGACGTCTTCGAGTACCGGGGCAAGCTGACCGAAGTCCTCGAGCAGGCAAGGGCCGTGCGCGCCTCGATGTCGGGCCTCTCGCTCTGGGGCAACGACGACAAGGAGCGAGAAATCCTCGAGTTGCTGCAAGGCCCCTCCATCAAGCTGCCCCCCCAGGCCACGCCGCTGGCGCGTCGCGCCCTGCTCGATCCGGGGGCGCGCGACGTACGTGTCGTGCCCGAGCAGCTGCTGTCCGCGATGGCCGCAGCCTTCGAGCGTGCCCGGGACGCCGTGATCGCCGTGAAGCAGGCCTGGGAGCGGATAGAGCCCGTCCTCGCGGTCATCGAGCGGCAGCTCGAGGACGCCCGCTCCACCGCGTCGATGCTGGGGATCGAGGCCAGCGTCGAGGGGGAGCTCGGAGCGGCGACGCGGGAGCTCGAGACTGCCCGGGCGCGTGTCGCGCAGGACCCGCTCGGCGCTTCGGCGGACGCCGTGTCGCGACTGGGGCCGCGCGTGTCGACGCTGGCGAGGGAACTCGCCGGCATCGCGGCCCTTCGCGATCGGGTCGTCGCCGGCATCGACCGCGCGCGCTCGACGTTGGAGCGCCTGCGCGAGGTGAACGAGGCCGCGAGGGCTGCGGTGGAAGCGATGCCACGCGAGATCTCCGGAGCCAGCGCGCCCGGCCTGCCCGTCGTCGAGGCGCAGCTCGAAGGTCTGCCCGGCTGGCTCGACAAGATCGAGCAGGTCGCCCGCGAGGGCCGCTTCCAGGCTGCCGAGGTGGGCCTGTCGAAGTGGGGCGCAGCCACGCAGGCGTACCTGGCGAACGACGAGAAAATCGCGGGGGCGCTCGCGGCGGTGCTGGCGAGGCGCGACGAGCTGGCGGGGCGGCTGCGCGCGAGGCGCGCTCAGGCCCAGGCCCTCGCGGCGCGCGGCGTGTCGCTCGATCCGGCGCTCGAGGAGACGGCACGCGAGGCCGAGAAGCTGCTCGCGCGTCGTCCCACGCCCCTGGCGCACGCCGCGGCTCTCGTCGAGCGCTACGAGGCCGCGATGCGAAACGCCAGATAGCTGCGCGGCAGGACGAGCTCGGCCGCGCCTGCAACCAGGCCTGGAGTTTGCCAAATCGACGTCGGGTCGCACGCAGCGCCGAAGGTCACGCTTCTGTCGCAGGTGTAACCACCCTCCCAAAAAAGGAGCGCCTTGTCTGGCCGCGTGGCTTTCCCTATGAGCCGGCGGCGGGCTTTGCGGGCCGCTGGCGTCCACGGCCACGAGACCGCTCGCGAAAGAACCGTTGTCTGACGGACCCCCTTTTCGTATAAGCGCACGCGGTTCAGCCCCTCGAGCGCGAGTCGCCGGCCGGCAGCATTACGGCTTCTCGGGCGCGCCATCGGGCCCCGCGGCCCTCTCCCCCCATGCAAATATTCCCACGCTCACTCAACAAGCTGCCGCAAGTCGTCGGTGCGGCGTCGGTGTTGGGCCTCGTCGCGGTCACGTTCCTCATCTGGTACTACTTCTCACCCTGGTTCACCCAGGTGGGGTACACGCCGCGGCAGCCCGTGCCGTACTCGCATCGCCTCCACGCCGGGCAACTCGGGCTGGACTGTCGGTACTGCCACGTGAACGTCGAGCGCTCGGCGCTGGCGATGGTGCCGCCCACCGAGACGTGCATGAACTGCCACCAGGTCGTCAAGACGGACTCCGCGGCCCTGCAGCCCATCCGCGACAGCTGGGCGTCCGGCAAGCCCATGGAGTGGCTGCGCATCCACAAGCTGGCCGACTACGTCTACTTCGATCACAGCGTGCACGTCACGGCCGGCGTTGGATGCGTCGAGTGCCACGGTCGCATCGACCAGATGGAGGTGGTCCACCAGGTCAAGCCCCTGAGCATGGGCTGGTGTCTCGAGTGCCACCGCGACGTGAAGGAAAAGCAGGGCGACAGCGAGCACATTCGCCCCGTCTCACAGATCACGAACATGGACTGGAAGCACGAGGGTCACGTCGACCCGCCGAGAACGCTCAATCCGCCCGAGAACTGCTGGGGGTGCCACCGATGAGCAAGCGCGCTCCCTATGCGTCCCTTCCCGCCTCGGTCGACGCCCAGCCCGAGTTCCCGAACGGCCACGTCGAAACGCCACCGAGCGACGAGTCGCTGTTCCTCAGCCGGCGTGGCTTGCTCGGCGCCATGGCCGCCACCTTCGCGCTCGTAGGAGCGGAGGGCTGCCGGCGCCCCGTCGAGAAGATCGTCCCCTACGGCAAGATGCCGGAGGACGTGATCCCGGGCATCCCGTCGCACTACGCGACCGTGATCCAGCGCCGCGGCGACGCGCTGGGGCTCATCGTCGAGAGCCACGAGGGCCGTCCCACCAAGATCGAGGGCAACGAGAGCCACCCATCGAGCTTCGGCGGCGCCGACCTCGTGGCGCAGGCGTCCATCCTCGAGCTGTACGATCCGGAGCGTTCCACGTCCCCCCGCAAGGGCGGCTCCCCGGCCACGTGGGTCGATTTCGAGCGTGACCTCGCCGCCAAGCTCGCTGCGTACGACAAGAACCAGGGCGCCGGGCTGCGGGTGCTCATGCCCCCGACCGTGTCCCCCACCGTCGTGCGCATGCGCGGCGCGCTCGCCCAGCGCTTCCCCAAGGCCCGCGTCCACACCTGGTCCGCCGTCGCCGACAGCAACGTGCGCGAGGGCACGCGCATCGCCTTCGGCAGGCCGCTGTCACCGGTCCACCTGTTCGACCGTGCGAAATACGTACTGTCTCTCGACAGCGACTTCCTCCAGACCGAGTCGGGCTCGGTCCGTGCCGCCAAGAGCTTCGCGGCGTCGCGCCGTCTTCGCTCGTCACGCGAGGGGATGAACCGACTGTACGTGGTCGAGCCCTCGCGCACCGTCACGGGCAACATGGCCGACCATCGCCTGCGGCTTGCCGCGGGCGACATCGAGAGGTACGCATTCGCGCTCGCTGCCGAGCTGATGAAGCAAGGCGTGCCGCTCGGGCCCGAGCTGTCAGCGTCCGTGTCCAAGCGAGCTTCGGCCGACGGCATCCCCGCGAAGTGGCTCGGCGCCGTCGCCAAGGACCTGGCTACCAACCGTGCTCGGGCTCTGGTCGTCGTGGGCAGCCGCCAGCCTGCGGTCGTGCACGCCCTCGCGCACGCCATCAACGCAGGGCTCGGCGCCATCGGGGCTGCTGTCACGTACGCCCCCGTCGCCGACCCCGACGAGCTCGACGTGGCCGCCGACCTGAAGGCCCTGACCGACGCGATGGGCGCCAAGCAGGTCGACGGGCTCATCATCCTGGGCGGAAACCCGGTCCTCGATGCCCCAGCTGACCTGGCCTTCGGCGACAAGCTGGCGAAGGTGGCTTTCAGCGTGCACGCTTCTCTGTTCGTCGACGAGACGAGCGACAAGTGCTCCTGGCACGTGCCGCGCGCCAACGAGTACGAGTCGTGGGGCGACGCGCAGGGGCTCGACGGCACCATCTCCGTGCAGCAACCGCTGATCGCTCCGCTGTACGCGGGGCGCAGCGATCTCGAGCTCCTCGCCCTCGTGGCCAACTCGCCGGAGCGGGCCCCGCTCGACGCCGTCAGGAACACGGCCAACGGGCTCCTCCTGGCGACGCGTCAGCTCTTCGCCTGCGGCGTCCCCGATGCCATGGGAAAGCTGATGTGCCAGGACGCCGCGGGCAACGCCATTGCGGTCCACCTCAACGACCTGGATCGGGAGTGGAACCGCGCGCTCTCGGCGGGTGTCCTGCAGCGTGCCCCGGCGCGGCAACCCCTGATCTCGCCGAGCGCTTCTGCCATCGCCGCGGCCATCGACGCGCGCAAGGCGCCCGCACGCGGGTCGGGCCCCTTCGAGGCGACGTTCGCGCCCTGCCCGAAGATGGTCGACGGGCGCTACGCCAACAACACATGGCTCCAGGAGATGCCCGATCCCTCGACCAAGCTGGTCTGGGACAATGCAGCCATTCTGTCCCCGGCCAGCGCGAAGGAGCTCGGGGTCGACAGCAAGGACGTCGTGAAGATCACGGCAGGCGATCGCTCGATCACTGCGGCGGTCTGGATCGTCCCGGGTCAGGCCGACCACTCGATCGGGTTGACGCTCGGCTGGGGTCGCACGAGGGCCGGACGCATCGGCAATGGCCGAGGTTTCGACGTCTACCCCTTGCGTACCACCGACACGCTGGGCTTTGCCTCGGGTGTCACCGTCGCCAAGACCGGCGACGAGCCCTACTTCTTCGCGCAGACCCAGGAGAACAACTCCACGGAAGGTCGTCCGATCGCTCACGAGGCGACGCTGTCCGAGTACCAGAAGAGCCCCAACTTCCCCGAGATCGACGCCCCTCCGCAGCGATCGCTCCCGCTCTGGGAACAGGCCGACTACAGCAAGGGCCACCAGTGGGGCATGGCGATCGACCTCAACGCATGCACCGGGTGCAGCGCCTGCGTCGTCGCCTGCATGTCCGAGAACAACATCCCGGTCGTCGGCAAGCGCGAGGTATGGCGTGGTCGCGAGATGCACTGGCTGCGCATCGACCGCTACTACGTCGAGCGCGCCGACATCGGCGCCACGGCCGAGGACCCCGCGGTCGTGTACGAGCCCCTTGCATGCGTGCACTGCGAAGAGGCGCCCTGCGAGAACGTCTGCCCCGTCAACGCCACCACGCACGGGCCCGAGGGCCTGAACGAGATGGCGTACAACCGGTGCATCGGTACCCGTTATTGCGCAAACAACTGTCCGTACAAGGTGCGCAGGTTCAACTATCTGAACTGGCACAACGACGTGGTGTGGAAGGACACTGGTGGGCTGCCCGAAACACTCGCCATGCAGCAGAACCCGAACGTCACCGTCCGGTTCCGCGGCGTCATGGAGAAGTGCACGTACTGCGTGCAGCGCATCCAGAGCGCGAAGATCAGGGCAAAGCGCGAGTACCGGCAGGTTCGCGATGGCGAGATTCGAACCGCGTGCCAGCAGACGTGCCCGTCGGACGCCATCGTCTTCGGTGACATCAACGACGCGAACACCGCCGTGTCCCGCGCGGTGCGCATCGATCGCCGCTTCGGTCTCCTCGCCGAGCTCGGCACCCGCCCGCGAACGACCTACCTGGGGAAGGTCCGCAACCCGAATCCGGAGATGGCCTGACCATGGCTTACTGGGAGCCCATTTCAGCGCTGGACGAGAGGCCCCTCGTCCAGCCGGGCAGCACGCTCAAGGACATCACCAACGACATCGCCGGTGTCACCGAGACGAAGGCGCCACGCGGCTGGTGGATCGCCTTCTTGCTCGCTTCGACCTTCGCCGGCATCTTCACGATGTGCGTCGCGTACCTGTTCTACCGGGGCGTCGGCGTGTGGGGGAACACGTCGCCCGTCTACTGGGCGTGGGACATCACCAACTTCGTCTGGTGGGTCGGTATCGGCCACGCCGGCACGCTCATCAGCGCGATCCTCTTCATCTTCCGCCAGCGCTGGCGCACGGCCATCAACCGGTTCGCCGAGGCGATGACGATCTTCGCGGTCATCTGCGCCCTCATCTTCCCGGGCATCCACGTGGGCCGCGTGTGGGTCGTCTATTACATGTTCCCGTTGCCGAACCAGATGTCCCTGTGGCCGAACTTCAAGAGCCCGCTCATCTGGGACCTCTTCGCGGTCGGCACCTACTTCACGGTGTCGCTGCTGTTCTGGTACACGGGCCTCATTCCCGACCTCGCCACGCTGCGCGACCGGTCGCTGACCAAGTGGCGTCAGCGCGTCTATGGCTTCCTCGCCCTCGGCTGGCGCGGCAGTAACAGGCACTGGCGCAACTACGAGCGCGCCTACCTCATCCTGGCGGCGATCTCGACGCCCCTGGTTCTCAGCGTGCACAGCGTCGTGTCGATGGACTTCGCCACGTCGGTCATCCCCGGCTGGCACACGACCATCTTCCCGCCCTACTTCGTCGCAGGTGCCGTCTTCAGCGGCTTCGCAATGGTGCAGACGGTGCTGCTCATCGCGCGCTCCGTGTTCAACCTCAAGCGCGTCGTGCTCATGCGGCACCTCGAGCTGATGAACAAGTTCCTCCTGCTGACGTGCTGCTTCGTCGGCTACGCGTACTCGATGGAGTTCTTCATGGCCTGGTACTCGGGCAACGAGTACGAGATGGCCCACTTCCTCCACAACCGGCCGACGGGTCCGTACTGGTGGGCGTGGCTCTGGATGGTCATCCCGAACTGCGTCGTACCCCAGCTCTACTGGTTCAAGCGCTTCCGGACGAGCATCCCGGTGATGTTCGTCGTCTCGATCCTCATCAACATCGGAATGTGGTTCGAGCGCTTCGTCATCATCGTCTCTTCGTTGAACAGGGACTTCCTGCCCAGCTCGTGGGGCCTGTTCCGGCCCACGATCATCGACATCGGCACGTTCACCGGAACCATCGGCGTTTTCTTCACTCTGTTCCTGCTCTTCATGCGCTGGCTGCCCATGGTGTCGATGACCGAGGTCAAGGGCACCATGCCGCAGGCGGACCCGCACCTCCACACGAAGGAAGAGCACGACAAGGAACCCGCGGCTGCGGGCGGCCTGGTGCCGGAAGGGGCGGAGTGATGGAGACCCACCGCAGTCACGAGATCCGTCGCGCCCCGTCGATCATCGTCGCGGAGTTCGACACCGCCCACGACGTCCTGCACGCGGCCGAGAAGGTCCGCGACGCGGGCTACCAGAAGTGGGACACCCACACGCCCTTCCCCGTCCACGGCATGGACAAGGCCATGGGGCTCGGCGACTCGCGCCTCGGATGGATCGTCATCTGTTGCGCGATCACGGGCCTGTCCGGCGCCTTCGTCATGATGCACTGGATGAACGGTGTCGATTACCCGCTGATTGTCGGCGACAAGCCCGGAGGAGCCCCCGGCACCCTGCCGTCGATGGTGCCCATCCTCTTCGAGCTGACCGTCCTGCTGTCGGCGTTCGGTGCCGTGTTCGGGATGCTCGGGCTGAACCGCCTTCCACAACATCACCATCCGGTGTTCGAGTCGGACCGCTTCCGTTCGGCCAGCGACGACAAGTTCTTCATCTCGATCGAGGCCGATGACCCGAAGTTCGACGTGGACAAGACGCGTGCGCTGCTCGAGACGGCGCACGCTGCGCACGTCGAAGTGGTCGAGGAGGACGTGTCGTGAGAAGGGCCCTCCGTCTCGTCAGCGTGCTTGTTGCCGCGCTCGCCGTAGGGTCGCTCGCCGGCTGCCGCGAACAGTCAAGCGACGAGCCCCCGGTGCTCCTCGAGCGCAACATGTACGACCAGGAGCGTTACAACCCCGAGTCGTACTCGCAGTTCTTCGACGACCACCGCACGATGCGGACCCCCGTCGAGGGCACCGTGGCGCGCGACCGATACGAGGATGATCCCGAGGTGGCCACTGGCCTCTTGCCCGACAAGACGGGCTACGTCATGGCCATCCCGCAGACGTACGTGCAGCGCTCCGGCGGCATGGAGAAGGTGCTGGCCCGTGGGCAAGAGCGTTTCACCATCTATTGCACGCCCTGCCATGGGGCCACGGGCGACGGCAAGGGCATGGTCGTCTGCAAGCGCGACAAGCCCAGCGACCCCTGTCAGTCGCGCGGCTTCTCGCCGCTGCCGAGCTACGAGGATCCCCGCCTCCGTCAGATGCCCGACGGGCAGATCTTCGCCACGATCACCCACGGCGTGCGGACCATGCCGGCGTATGGCCCGCAAGTCCCCGTGTCGGACCGCTGGGCCATCGTCGCCTACGTCCGGGCGCTACAGCTCAGCCAGATGGCCCAGGCCACGCCACAACCGGAGCCGAAGAAGTGAGCACCACCAGCAAAGCCGCCGCGACTGCGCCGACCGACTATCGCATCGCCGAGAAGTCGCCCTGGGCGGGGGCGTGGAAGATCGTCGGCGGCATCGGCGTGGTCGGCCTTGCGGCCGCGGCCTACGGCTACACGCTCGATCACGAGCGGTTCGCCTATTCGTACCTCTTCGGGCTCTTCGTCCCGCTGAGCCTCGCGCTCGGCTCGCTCTTCTTCGTGATGGTGCAGTACATCACAAAGGCAGTGTGGGGCGTGACGGTGCGCCGCGTGGCCGAGATGTTCATGCGGCCGATGCCGATCTTCGCGGTCCTGGTCATCCCGCTCGTACTGCTGTTGCCGAGTCTGTTCCCGTGGCTGGGAGCGAAGCGCGCCGAGCCCACCGTGGATGCCACGGCCGAGCACGCGGAGCGCGAGTCGCCCGCCCCCGATGCGCGTGGCGATGCGACGAAGGAGCCCGCGGCGGTGAGGGACCTGCCGTACGCGAACGCCAAGAGGATGGAGGCCGCGGAGAAGCACGAGGAGAGGAAGATCGTCGACCACAAGGGCATTTACCTCGACAAGCGGTTCTTCCTCGGCCGGCTCATCGCCTATCTGCTCATCTGGTACTGGCTCTCCTACCGATTCTTTCGCTGGTCCACGGAGCAGGACAAGACGAAGGCCATCGAGAACACCGCGGCCGCCCAGCAGTTCGCACCGGCAGGGCTCGCGCTGTTCGGCGTCACGGTAACCTTCTTCGCGTTCGACTGGTTCCTGTCGCTGAATGCGACCTGGTACTCGACCATGTTCGGCGTGCAGGTCTTCGCGCAGATGGCGCTGTTCCACATGGCATGCCTCATCCTGATCGTGCTCGCGCTCAGACGCAGCGGCGTCATGGGATCCGCCGTCAACGTCGAGCACTTCCACGATCTGGGCAAGCTGCTCTTCGGGTGGATCGCATTCTGGTCCTACGTGACCTTCGCCCAGTTCTTCCTGACCTGGTACTCGAACATCCCGGACGAGGTGGCCTGGTTCCATCAGCGCTGGCACGACAATGGCGGCACCTGGAAGTCGACGAGTCTCTTGCTCGTGGTCATGCACTTCTTCGTTCCCTTCTGGTTCCTGATGTCGCGCAACATCAAGCGGCGCCTGCCCCTGCTCGGCATCGGCGCAGCCTGCATGGTCGTGATGCACATCATCGAGGTGTACTGGATCGTCATGCCGAACATCGGGCCCCTGGCGCCGAACTTCGTCGACGCCGCGTGCCTCGTCGGCCTCATGGGCATCTACCTGTCGGCCGTCCTCCGCGGCATGGAGGACTTCGCGCTCGTTCCGGTGGGCGACCCTCGCCTGGAGCGGGCCCTCCAGTTCGAGAACGCGTGAGGAACAGCGATGGCAACTGACGCAACGGACCCCCGGGTCGGACTCATCTTCCGGATCGGCATCCTCTCGATTGGCACGCTGATCGCCGCCCACCTGGGCATCACTGCGTACTTCGACGGGCTGGCGAAAGCCGAGACCTACCGCAAGGTCGGCTCCATCAAGCCCGAGGCGCTCATGGCGGCGCGAGCCGACGAGCAACAGCGCCTGTCGTCCGGCCCCATGCCCATCGAGAAGTCCATGCAGACGATGGTGGCGAAGGGCCGCATGGGCCTGGCGCCCGAACTGGCTCCCTCGGCGTCGAGGGATATTGCGCCGCTCCAGGGTTGGATGCAGATGCCCTCCGACGTGCCGCCCACCATGATGGCGCCCGAACCGACTCCGGCTCCGGTCGTGGCACCCTCCGCCGCGCCGTCCGCGAGCGGGGCCCCCCGAGGCGCGCCGCCCGCCGGCAGCCACACTCCCAGGCATCCG
>VFSW01005699.1_pt1 | contig 18405 bp, 18 predicted proteins | sample 5358111 | NCBI WGS metagenome assembly VFSW01 (sample SAMN11554181, study PRJNA540505) | mine drainage metagenome | isolation source: sediment from site ElyBrook_90M | place: USA: Ely Copper Mine, Vershire, VT | collected 2017 | reverse complement strand
ATCCTTGAAATGGGTCTGCCGTGTAGCGGCGCATCAAAAGCCGGCAAATCGAAGCGCGGATTGGAAATGATGGAAGACCACCCGGAGGTCGGGCACCTTGTTGTGGCTGCGCTGATCATTCTGGACAAAACGCAGCCTGCTTACGTTTTGCTCGAGAACGTGCCTGAATATGCCAACAGCGCATCGGCTCAGATATTGCGGCACCAGTTGCGCGACATGGGGTATTCCACTCAGGAGGCGATTCTTTCCGGGAAGGATTTTGGCTGCATGGAAAATCGCGTCAGATGGTGTCTTGTGGCGCATACCAAGGGTACGACGTTTTCGTTTGACGACATTCAGCCGAAACTGACGGTTGTACGAAAGCTTGGCGAGCTACTTGATTCGGTGGCGCCGGATGATCCGTCTTGGCGCGAAGTGGCTTATCTCAAGGAAAAGGAATTGCGCGACAAGGATGCGGGCAAGGGCTTTTCGATGCAGTACATCACCCCGGACGCTACCAGCGTTCCGACGATCAGAAAGGGGTACGCAAAAGGCGGATCAACAGACCCGCGCTTGCGCCATCCAGATAACCCGGACCTGTCGAGGCTTCTGACGCCTGCAGAGCACGCCCGGATCAAGGGTGTGCCAGAGCAACTGGTGGAAGGGTTGAGCGCCACCATGGCGCACCAGGAGCTCGGGCAGGGTGTGGTTTACATTCCGTTTGAGAAGGTGGGTGAGAGGATGGGCGAACACATCAGCCGGCTTGTGGAAGAGGTTGAAGACAAGGCTGATGAAGAGCAGCGTAGCGAGAGCCGCAACAGAAGATCTTTTGGGATTGGCTAAAGGGATGCGTTATGGAGAACAAACTACTTCAAGATTCTGGAGACAAAAATGAATACTCGTAAAATGTTAAACAAACCGAAATTGCCGTTTGTTTTGCAAACAGATTTACAAACAATTGATGAGAACACTACTGCTGAGCGAGCCAGGGCGCTGTCTCAGCAAATAGAGGCTTTGTACGATGCTTATTACGCCAACTCAACCCTTGAAGGCGAGCATTCGTGGTATGACATGCACCAGCGAGATCATGATGCCCTGATTGAACTTGAAGAGGTTGTTCGCGCAAGTTCTAAACCACCACTGGATGTCGGTTTAGTTGCCGGCTTTAGAAATAAAGACTGGAGGAATGATTACCTTGCGCCGATGCAGATGGTATCTGTGCAAGACCACCGAAGAAATGAAATCTTCACCGGGATCATTGCCGGAAAAGTGCAGGGCAACAATGTTCAGGTGATATTGTTACGCGATGGGGGCGGCATTGCTCCATCATGGGTGTTGAAGTCTAATATTACACCAGTCAAAGAAGAGGATTTGGCTCGACTGAGTAAATTTTATGCAACGACCATTGCAAAGATACGGAAACAAATTGCACCGGCAGAGTCTGACAAAAAACCTGAATATCAGATTTCAAATAATGAAAAAGAAAGCGCAAATGCGCAGAACGACGGCAATCAAAGAATGTGGTTTTGTCTGGCGGCAGACGGTCAGCTTGTTATTTTGGGCGATCACAGCGACTTTGATGCCGCCGAGGACGCGGCAACCTCTTCGGGGGTAGAGGCGATCTGGATTTTCGATCGGATTACCGCTGATTCGTGGGTGAGCACGCTTACAAGCCCTGAAGCCAAAATGAGCTTGCGAGACGATTGCTATCCGTCGGCGGCCGAAAGGATTTGGCGTAACGCTGCTGGCCAACTCCATCGCGACGGCGCCCCGGCGGTAATATTTGCCAACGGCGATAGATACTGGTATCAAAATGGCGAACTTCACCGCGAGGATGGCCCTGCTTGCGAGTTTTTCAGCGGCAGCAAGGAATGGTATTTGCACGGCGGGCATCACCGCGAAGACGGCCCGGCGATTGATCGCGCTGACGGGCACAAGGAATGGTGGGTAAACGGCATGTTGCACCGTGAAGATGGTCCTGCTGTCGAGGGTGCCAATGGCGAAAAATTCTGGTATCTCAACAGCACCCCGCATCGAGAAGGGGGCCCGTCGTCAGAGCGCGCAAACGGAGACAAGGAATGGCGTCAAAACGGACTGCTCCACCGCGAGGATGGTCCGGCAATTGACGCTAACGGATGTAAATCGTGGTACAGAGAAGGCGAACTTCATCGCGAAGATGGGCCGGCAATGATGTTGGCCAATGGCGATAAATACTGGTATCAAAACGACAAGCTCCATCGGGCAGACGGACCGGCGATTGAAGAGTATTCCAGCGGCAACAGATTGTGGTATCTGAATGGCTTGATCCATCGCGAAGACGGTCCTGCATCCGAATTACCGGACGAAGGGAAATTCTGGTATCGAAATGGCGTGCTTCACCGCGAAGATGGTCCGGCTATCGAGCGCAAAGACGGGCGCAGAGAATACTGGATCAACGGCGAACGAATTGAACCGCCAAAAGCGTCTGCTGCACCAAAGCCCCGATAACCCAGGCCCCGATAACCCAGGAGACGAATATGAACAACGACCAGCCCACGGAAGTTACCATGAAAGGCGACATGATTTGGCGGAACGCTGATGGTGAGTACCATCGCGAAAACGGTCCGGCGATTGAGCCGGCCGGAGCAAATGGTGACAGGGAATGGTATTTCAATGGGCATCGGCACAGCAAGAACGGTCCTGCTATTGAATCTGTAGACGGCGGGTACAAAGCCTGGTATTTGAATGGTTTGCGGCACCGCGAAGATGGTCCGGCAATTGAGCGCAAGGATGGCAGCAAGGCATGGTATCAAAACGGGGTATTGAGCCGCAAGGATGGTCCGGCAATCGAACTTGCGAACGGTAGAAAAGATTGGTGGCTAAATGGCAAGCGCCATCGAGAAGGCGGTCCTGCGGTTGATTGTAAGGATGGCTACAGGGCTTGGTATGCGCACGACAACCTTCATCGCGAAGACGGTCCGGCGGTAGAACGACAAAACGGTGACAAAGAATGGTATTGCAATGGAAAACTGCACCGCGAGGATGGCCCTGCGATTGAGAGGGCCGATGGCAGCAAGGAATGGTATTTCAATGGGAAGCGACACCGCGAAGACGGTCCTGCTATTGAGCGGGAGGACGGCAGTAAGGCTTGGTATCAAAACGGATTGCAGCACCGAGAAGACGGTCCTGCGGTTATGAACGCCGACGGTCACCAGGAATGGTGGCTAAACAACGAGTGCCACCGCGAGGACGGGCCGGCGATCGAGCGGGCGGATGGCTCAAAATGGTGGTATCGACACGGTCTGCTGGACCGCGAGGACGGGCCTGCTGTCGAGCGTGTGAACGGCGATAAAGAGTGGCATCGCGATGGAAAACTACACCGTGACGGCCTGCCCGCGATTGAGTTCGCCGATGGCGATAAAGAATGGTATCGAGACGGGCTGCTGGACCGCGAAGACGGCCCGGCGATCGAGCGTGCGAACGGCGATAAAGAATGGTATCGCGATGGAAAACGACACCGTGACGGCCTGCCCGCGATGGAGTTAGCCGACGGCAGCAAAGAATGGTATCGACACGGCAAACTCCATCGCGATGATGGCCCTGCGGTCGAGCGAGCCGACGGGACGGTTGCATATTGGATCAGAGGAAAAAAGATTTTACCATCAAAGGTGTCTGCCGCCCTAAAACCCCGATAGCCCAGGAGGCGCAAGATGAGCAACGATCAGCCCGAGAGCAGCGACCAACCGACTGAAATCACCCCCGAAGGCGACAGAGTTTGGCGGAACGCTGCTGGCCAGTACCATCGCGAAGGCGGCCCGGCGATTGAGCGGCCCAATGGATTGAACGAATGGTGGGTAAAGCAGGAATGGTGGGTAAACGGCAGACTCCACCGCGAAGACGGCCCTGCGGTTATTCGGGCAAATGGAAGCATGTTTTGGTATCAGAACGGGCTGCTGCACCGCGAAGACGGGCCTGCGTGCGATCTTGTTGATGGCAGCAAAGAGTGGTGGGTAAACGGCAAGTACCACCGTGATGACGGGCCGGCTATTGAGCATGCAGACGGGCACAGAGCATGGTATCTAAACGGCATGCGCCACCGCGAGGACGGGCCTGCTGTTGAGTGGTCGGACGGAACGGTTGAATACTGGCTCAACGGCGAACAAATCGAGCCACCAAAAGCTACTGCAGCACCAAAAGCAATATAGTCCGGGAGATAGACGATGAGCAATAACCATCCCGACAAAATCGCCCATGGATGCGACAAGGTTTGGCGCAATGCTGCCGGTCAATACCATCGCGATGACGGTCCTGCGGTTGAATGTGCCAATGGCGATAATTTTTGGTGCCGAAACGGACAGTTGCACAGAGAGGATGGTCCGTCCGTAGAAAAAGCGAATGGCGACAAAGAGTGGCATTGCATGGGCCGGAGGCACCGCAAAGACGGCCCTGCGATTGAGCGTGCGGATGGCTACAGGGCATGGTATCTAAATGACATGCCTCACAGAGAAGACGGTCCTGCATTGGAATACGGTAAAGGTGGTGATAAAGAGTGGTATCAAAACGGATGGCGTCATCGCCGCGACGGCCCGGCGGTTGAGTGCGCAAACGGGGACAGTCGCTGGTATTTATACGACGAGCTTCACCGCGTAGGCGGCCCGGCGGTTGAGCGTGCGGATGGCTGCAGGGCATGGTATCTAAACGACGTGTGTCACCGATTGGATGGTCCTGCAATTGAGCGAGAGAATGGCACCAAAGAGTGGCTGGTAAACGGCCAGTTACACCGCGAAGACGGTCCGGCGATCGAGCGCGCGGACGGTGGGAAGATTTGGTGTCTGAACGGGCTGCGCCACCGAAAGGATGGCCCTGCCATCGAGCACGCCGATGGAACTACCGAATACTGGCTCAACGGAGCGAAGATCGAGCCTCCTAAAGCCTCAGTTGCACCAAAACCGCGATAACAGGAATACTGGACAGGGCAGGAATGCCGCCTGGGAACAGAAGGCCGGCATTACAGGTTTCAATCTGAAGCAGACGTTTCACTCATACGAAAGAAGGAGTTTTTATGAAAAAAGCATTGACAAAAACATTGACAAAAAAACCTGTTCTGACTGGCACGCACGACGGGATCACCGGGGATGCCCGCGAGTTGTGGGGGGACGTTAGCGGATTGCGCGGCTATATCTGTGGCCTGACTGGCGATGTCAGCGACCTGTCCGGGGATGTCAGCGGCCTGCGCGGCTATGTCAGCGGCCTGTCCGGGGATGTAACAGGTTTGAGTGGGGATGTCAGCGACCTGTCCGGGGATGTAACAGGTTTGAGTGGGGATGTCAGTAACCTGGATGGCGATGTCAGCGGTCTGACGGGCGATGTCAGCGGGATATGCGGCAACATTTATGAATTAAGGGGGGATGTAACAGGTCTGCGGGGCGACGTTACAGAGTTGTGGGGGGATGTAACAGGTCTGCGCGGCGACGTTACATGGTTGGCCGGAAATGTCGGCAACTGCGAACTGACGGACGAAGACCGCGCCAAAGGCGTGGATATTTCCGATCTATTTGCGGACGATTTGGCGGACGAGGATGCTCCAAAACGTGCGGCACCAAGGTGCTAACGACAAATGGAAATGGACGCGAATAACGATCAACCCGCCAAAACCGTCGAGCCATTATGACGGAATACAGTTCAAACAGAACAGCGAGCCAAAAGGACACAAACACCAAGGAGATGAAAAATGCTTAATGATCAGTCGTTCGAAACAATTGAGCGCGAAAATGGCGATAAAGCGTGGTATCGCGATGGCAAACTGCACCGCGAAGACGGACCGGCAATTGAACCCGCCGGAGAGAATGGCGATAGGGAGTGGTATTGCGATGGTCAACGTCACCGCAAAGACGGTCCGGCGATTGAGTCTGTAATCCCCGGCGGGTACAGAGCATGGTATCTGAACGGTGAGCGCCATCGCGAGGGCGGCCCGGCGATTGAACGCAAGGACGGCAGCAAAGAATGGTATCAAAACGGGCTGTTGAGCCGCGAGGACGGCCCAGCGGTTGAGCGCGCAAATGGCGATAAAACGTGGTATCGCGACGGCAAACTGCACCGCGAAGACGGACCAGCGTCTGAAATGATCAATGGTTACAGCGCTTGGTATAGGAACGGCGAACGCCATCGTGATGGCGGACCAGCGATTGAACGCAAGGACGGCAGCAAAGAATGGTATCAAAACGGGCTGTTAAACCGCGAGGGCGGTCCTGCGATTGAGCGATCGAATGGCGACAAAGAGTGGTATCGCGACGGCAAACTGCATCGCGAAGACGGTCCTGCAATTGAGCGTGCCAATGGCGATCGTTACTGGTATCAACGCGGCAAACTCCATCGCACCAACGGACCTGCGATTGAGTTATCCGGCGGCGATAAAGAGTGGTATTGCAACGGAGAATTGCATCGCGAAGACGGACCGGCGATTGAGCGACCAAATGGCGATAAAGAGTGGTATTGCAACGGAGAATTGCACCGCGAAGACGGTCCTGCAATCGAGTTCGCCGACGGCGATAAAGAATGGTATCAAAACGGGCTGTTGAGCCGCGAGGGCGGTCCGGCGATTGAGCGATCGAATGGCGACAAAGAGTGGTATCGCGACGGCAAACTGCACCGCGAAGACGGTCCTGCGATGACGCTGGTCGATGGCGGTCGTTACTGGTATCAACGCGGCAAACTCCATCGCGAAGACGGTCCTGCGGTCGAGAAGTCTGACGGAACTGTTCAATATTGGACCAGAGGGACAATGAAAGCTGCGCCACCAAAGGCGCATGCCGCACCAAAACCACGATAACCAGAATCCTGTACATGAACGACGACCAACCTACTGGGGAATACGGCCCTGCCATCGAGAGCGTTTTTGTCAAAACCGCGATAACAAAGGAGATTAGGATGAACGCGAATAACGATCAACCCGCCAAAACCGTCGAACCATTATGGATGGTCGAACTTGAAACCGCCAATTCAAGAACAATCGGGTTTGGTGATACCAAAGAAAACGCGATCAAGACGTTTCTTGAAACATTCAAGAAACAAATGGCCTACCATGGCGGCGATCCTCTGTTGGCCGTAGAACTTCGCGAGGACACCCGGATGATGGTCGTTGGTGCAGGGTTAGGCGGGTCGTTAGGTGTCACTGACACCATGTGGTTTGAGAATGTTTCGCTGGACCGTCCCGAGTTCGACGAATTGTTTGAGCATTACGCCGAAAGCTGCAAAGGTGAAAGCAGCAGCCGAAAACAAAACAAGCCGAGCGCTTAACAAGGAAATCCACCATGCGTTTACTCAAAGTCGAAAAAGGAATGTCTCTGTCGGGTAATAAGCGTTTTTTGTCAAAGAACTTGATCCGAATGCGCGGCAAACCTCGCCATTAATAGCGGGGAAGGATAGCAAGGATAGCGCGGGCGCCTGCGGCATCCTTGTTTTGAAGTAGACATTGTACCGTAACCGTATTTCCTGTAAAGTGGCAAAAACGAAATTTAACGAATGGACAAAAACATAATGAACACAAATAACGATCAGGCTGCCGAAACAATCGCGGAAACCAAAAGTGTTCACGCTCAGCAACGATATGCAATTCTCACAGCTTTGGTCGAAAACGGATGGGTACCTTATGACCTGAACGGCGGTATTGCGGCAAAGCCTTTTTATACCGAAGATGGTTGCATTGTCGCTCACGCTTACCTATCCGCCGAAGATGATGGTTTCAACCGCGTTCTAAGCGGATCTTATTTAAGCGAAGGTCGCGACGTTCTTTTGTCGGCAGGTGCTTTGGTTTCTGTTTCCACATCCGTCAAGGATTGCTGTGCTGTTGCTGGAGCATTCTCGAAAACCGTTGATTCAATTATGTCATGCACATTGCGCGTCAGATTGTTTCGGAGTGCTTTGGTCGGGCATGTCGTGCGCTGTAATGATGCGGGATGTGGTTTTGTCCACCAAAAGCCAGGCGCGAACGAATTTCGTGCAGCAGTATTAAATGCGGTCGATAATCACTCGGCTGTTGATATACAAAACTCGTTACATACCATACTGGATATTGGCGAAAAATATGTGAATAATCATTTGGATTCTGTGCTTGTAAGTAATCACGCAAAAAGCGTATTTTCCAAAGCCAGGAATTATCTATCAACAACCGAGCTGTTGCAAGAAAAGGGGAAATTGGAGTTTGAGACACTTTATCGCCACCATGACCATCGTAGCGTGGTCGAGCCGTCGGGTAGAATCTTTAAGCCTGGTATGTGATTTTTACGATTAACAGTTGCTTTTGTAATTTTCAGACACAAAAAGGAATTTCCATGAAAAGAATCACCGTAACACTTGGTCAGGATACCGCTGCTTACGCATCGTTTGAATTTGATGTCGTGGATGACGCAACGAACGAAGACATTATCAATCGCATCCAAGAGCAAGCCGAGAATCAGGCTGGCGATTTGGTGTTTGAGCCATCCTATGACTTTTCAGGGTTGCGCGTTGTGTCTGCGGCACATGTAAGGCGCTTTGGTGGAATTGGCGATACCATCGTCGAGGATCTGCCTATCGAACCGTCGCCAGAAGATATCGGTATCGTCGCCATGGCGGTTCTGAAAGGCACTCTCGCCCCGAACCAGTTGATCATGGAGGCAGAGCGCCAGGGGGTTGCCATCAACCCGGAAGTGGCATCAATGTTCGAGCGCCTTACTTTTCCCAATGAACCAAGAAAAAGTTCCAGTGCTCAAAAAATGCGCGGCTGAGGAGACGACATGAGCGAAAAGAAAGGGATTGTGGTTTACCACGGAGGACGCAAGTTCTCCGGCTTTGTTCAAATTCTTCCCAGGCCCTCGAAAAACATCCAGAACGGGCCTGGGTTCTACACCACCACAAACCTTTACACGGCGCAGAAATATGCGAAAGGAGGTGGTGTGGTGCATCGTATTGTATTGTCGCCGGAAACGCGATTCTCGGCCACGGAGCACATCCCTTTGTCGGACGCAATTAAATGGGTTGAGTCACGTTACGGAATACGCAAAAAGAAGGAGATCATTGCCGACCTAAAAAATAACTCGGAACTAATGACTGACCGGCTCGGACCTGGGTTTATTTACAAAGAGGCGTTATTGAACCTGTGCGTCAACCACGACGTTCTGGCAGGACAACACGGCCCGGCGTTGGCCGCGTGGATGGTTGAGCATGGAATCGATGCCCAAGTAGAAAGAACTATGAAAAACGAAGATTGGGTTTTAATCTTCAATCCAAACGTTGTGATCTACAGAGAAGTATTGGCCAATGCAGGGGAAGGACACGAATACGAACTGCCTCGAGTTGCCGAGCAGATCAACGCACTTCTGGATGCAGGCAAGAAACCTGGACCAAGGCCCAGGTAACGCTCATTGGAGCCGCCAGGTCAACGCAATTGCGGTCGGTTTTCGTGCTTCTGAGCGGCGTTGAGAAATTCCATCGACCGACCTTCGATTTCCTGCGCGAATTTCTGGATACTGAAAGGTTCAACGCCATATCGGACGGACGTATTCTCGAAGCCGAGCGTTGCCTGAGCGCACTCTATTACGACTTCCGCCGGGTTCTCTACGCCCCAACTCTTTCCGATGGTAACCAATTCGCTCCCATTCGTCACATTGGCGTACAGGAAAGAAAGAGAGTGGTCCATCTTGCCCGTGATGTCTGGCGTGATGTCAAAGGCGGGCGAAAGACGGTACCCGATCTCGTTTCGAACCATCATGAAGTTCTTGAGATGGTCATCCACGTTGCCCACCAGCGCATTGAAAACCATCTGCCTGAAAAACATCGCGCAATCATCGTCAGGACAGGCCGAGTGCTTGCGGATCTTCTCGGCAACCTCGGAATACGACGAAACATACAGTCTTGTCGATTCGCGGCAGAGGGTATGCAGGCTGATCCCGTGAAAACGACCGCCTTCCTCTGATAGATCGAATCTCTCCACGAGCAAAACGCTACCCTTCTCGAACCTCTCGAGCCGGGTATTTGCAACACGAAGCCCCGCCTTTTTTGCAAGATCCATGCAAACACACTCAAGACCAGTGACATCCAGGCCGTCATCGCGCGACGGATGGCTGAATTTTGCAATCCAGTGCGTCGTGCCGTCCGAAACCAGCGCCTTTGGCCTGGCGCCCCCCGGACTGCCGCCACAGGCGAATAATCGCAACATGGCTGCGTCAATATCGCGCCCACCATCCGAAAACTTCCTGGCGCTATCCATGAGCGACTGAAGATCGCCAATCGCGCCTGACGCATGGCTTTTGGCGACCGGGGCCGAGCCGTGCTCGAAGAAAGAAAGCGCGCCGAGGGACTTTTCGCCGATCTTGAGCAACAAATAAGGGTCGGCCTGCATCGAACCGCGCAAGCCGTGTTGCACAACAAGCAGTTTTCTTCCCCAATCATCGGGCAATGAATCCCGAAAAACAGACAAAGGCGGGGTCAGCATGGAAGCACACACCGGATCGGAAACGGCCAAACCAAGCGATTCTGGATCGATCGGGAAAAACCCCCGCTGATCCAGCCACGACTGCGCATAGGAAAACGACGATTGGAACCGACCATTCGATACGGCAATTTCCCCGCAGTCCAACTCGCCAACCTTGACGATGGACGCGTCAGGCAGGGTGATGCAAACGTCAATAATCAAGACAGCACCCCGTCAATATCTCCAATCCTTCCGACCGCCTCCAGCGCGTTTAGAAACGCGGAAAGCGAGGTTGATGGCGAACCGGACTCCATGGCTCTCAGCGTCGGGACGGATACGCCGATACGAAAAGCGAAAACCTTTTGCGTGTCGCCCTTGGCAATCCTCGCGGCGCGAATCCTCCGCCCAAGGGCTTTCAGCGAGTGTTCGGTATTGGTGTAAAGGAACATGCGTGCATTGTATCAAAAAGTTTTCACAAAAGCAAAGGATATTTTGCTTTTCCATTTTGAAGTAACGTATACTTCGATAATTATGGTACAATTTGGAGATGCTTTTCCACCGGTCAACGTGTTCAGCGAGGGGTGTGCCATGGTTCGTGATGTTATTGTTGTTCGAGACACAGACCTTGAGTCTCTTGACCAGTATCTTGCGCTTCCGCAAGACTTTCGCACCTCCGCTCACGGGCCTTTGCGCGAAATGCGTCTGGCTGCCGAGAAAGCGATTGATGTGCTTGCGCTTTTTTCGGACAAAACCACCGAGATGGAAAGCGATGTTGCGGTCAATGCGTTGCGCAGAATTTTAAGTCTTTACTACAAGCAGGATACGAGCCAGGCTTTTGAGGCGTCCAACGATGTCAACCGCTTCCTCTCGGGGCCGCGTTTCCCTGCTATTGCAAGCATCAAGGAAGTGTCCGATTTTCTGGCTCTTGTTTCGGAATACGTCAAACATCAAAAAAGCAACGAGACGACCGAATTTCGCCTTCAGAGAGACAAGGTATTGACGCGCATGGTCGCCGGTTCAGAGCCGATGCTTCCGATCTCGACGATTGAGTACGCTCGGCGACGGAGAATTCTCCTGGTCGATGGGTATGATCGCCAGTTCACGGCCAGGATCGTTCGCGAGGGAGACGTTTATGGGGCGAATTTTTGTTTGATCCAAGACGGATTCGAGCCGAAGATTGAGTTTTATGATGCGTCCGCACCGATTGAAGCGTTCGGGTGTTTCGGGCAATTCGTTGGGCGGTATTACGTTTCGACACTACTCACTCATTCCATGCGCCACCCGAAAACCGATCTCAATCTTCATGGAGGGGTGCCGGAGTGGGTGGTTCCAGGCAGATCTGTCAAGCGCGCCATGGCTTGGGCTGAGGCAACGCTGATGGAGGATTTTGAAGAAGGCAGCGATCTGTACAACAAAATGCGTTTTTCCGCGTCCGGGGAGGTCTGCGAGCCCGAAGAAAAACTGACGGAATCATCCGTCAAAAGAATGGCGCTCTGAAGGTTTTGAAGTAGAATTAACTCCGTAACAAAACCATTTCAACCGGGGGGTTTCAGATGAAGATTAACGATGAATGGCTGGACAAACCATACCTGGATGCTGCTGACGAGGCGTATTTCAAGGATGGGTTTATTTCCGGCAGGAAGGAAGAATACCTGCAGAGCGCCGAGTATTCAGCGTTCGATGCCGGGTTGGTTGGGGAAGCGATCGGGGATATGGACAGCGGCAAGATTGCCGCGCTGTTGAAGGCTGGCGATCACAGTGCGCTGTTCGATTTCTTCTCGAACGAATGCCGGTCGTATGTAGAAAAAGCGGCGACCAAGAGGGCGGAGATGGATTACGACAGTGAGTTCCCTGCAGGGCGTGATAGCCGGCGTCAAATGCGGTTTGGTGGTTGATCATAAACATGACAGAGATCAGCCAGCAGTTGAATTTTGAGGTCGTAATGAAGGGTGAAAACTTCTTCATCTCGGTCACTCAATTTGAATCTATTCGGTTTGCGCATGGCTTCTACATCAATGACAAGCGTTTCGTCTTTGATGTCCCAGGGAGCAAGGCGGTTTGTTCGGCCAGGATACCGGACATGCTTATGCCGCTCATGACGATGAGCCGGGATATTGTTTTTGCGAAAGTCAATAAATCCGGCGTGTGTGATGCGGTCACTATTTCATCCATAAATCCGTGCGTTTTTTGAAAAAGGAAACAAAATGAGCAATACAACCGAGATCGGGTCCGGCCTTGTCGTAGTAAAGAATGTCACGCCAACTTTCAAGGCGCTTTTTGACCCGATTATCGTTAGCGCAGGAAGTGCCAGGGTGATGGACAAAAAGTGCATGGAGTTCGTTATCTATAACAACTATGACGAAGGTTATTTGCACTTTCAGGAGAAAAAGGATATTCATTCCGCATTAGTCGGTCTTTTGCATACCCCGCTTGACGGCTATTTTAGTACAAACGATTTGTTGGTTGCGATTGCAAAACAGAACGGCGCATGCGAAGAAAATATTGCCAAATTGAGCGAGGGCATAGTCAGTGATGATGCAGAGGTTCTGGGGCTTGCGGACCTGTTTGCGATCATCGAATTAGCCGACCCGGAGGCAGAAATTCAGAGCGTCCACCTTGAAACCTCATTTTTCTGCAACAAGCCAATCCCTGGGGAATTTGGCGGGGATTATGAATACTACGGCAAAAATTATAACCTGATTGAAGGTACGAGCATCTCAGGGAGCACTGCGTTTATCGTTGATTTGGCGCTCGAAAAAGGAGATCTTCACGGCGCCAGTAAATCCATTGAGCAGCGCGTACTTAACCTATTCAACGGGGTTGTGGATGACAACATTCGTGATTTGCTGGTTCGCAAAACGCTTAACCGCATCTTGTCAGAACTTGACAACAAAAACGAAGAAAAAGTTGAGACCGAGCCGTCTTGGCAAAAGCGAATGCCTCGGGGATAAGTCTGGTGGATCGTTTGGTTTTTTGTATTGACTGGAGGTGTATCATGGACGCAAAAGAACATGCCAAAGCGATTTTGAACGGTTCGCCGGACGCTATTATTCCTGCCGGCAATGACAAGCGCAGATCAATCATGGAGTACATTGATGGCAAAAAGGATCTATTGAAGGCGGTGGCCTGTGCGACGTTCTTCGTCGCGAATTCGATTTCTTTTGCCCATGCGCAGGACACGGTGGGACAGGGCGTCCCGCAGTCCGCGTCCGTGCCTGGCGCGCCGTCCGGCATCGATACGACGGATGCCGCCAATCTTTCGACGAATCAGCTCCAGACGATGTTTCGGAGCGCGATGAGCGTGACCATGGCGATGGATTACATGCGAGGGTTGCCTGGTGCTTCCGAGGGGTATGTCGCGGTCGATGCGGACAGCGGAACGGTTCTTGATGCCATGAAGAAGCAAGATCAGAACGCGGTGCGCGAGGCTGTAGCCAAGTCCCATGCCGATCGTTTTCAGGGCGCGTACCCGACCAGGGTTTCGTACATCAGCAGTGTCACGAAGAAGCGGACGACAGTGGGGGCGTTATTCTTCAAGCAGCCGTCCTTCGACGTGCTTTCGGAAATGCAGCAAACCCTGGCGCAAAATCGCGGGAAGTATGATGATTCGACCTTCATGGCTTTTGCTCAATCAATCGGGTATGCCAACGCGCTTGGCGAGAGCGACATTCACGGGATGAAGACGGCCAGATCCGATACGGACATTGCGAAAGAACAGGTGTTTGCATGCATCATTGAGACGCAGAAGGGTTTTCCGATGGTAACCGACATGACCATGGATATGTACCGGTCTGGCGTGTTTGCGGGCGTGAAGAACAAGGAGCTGGTTTTGCGAGCGCTGGCTGACGTGAAGAAAACAAGCATTACCGCCTTCATGAAGAAAACGCCTGAGCAGTTGGCTGAAATGTCTCGAGTTATCGTGAAAAATGCAGCGTCTGGCGCCGACCGGAATCTGCGTGAGGCTCCGATTGCGGACAACATGGCAAATACGACTGTAATACGGGTAGCGTCTTCTGATATTCCGCCCCCAGGATCGGCTCCCGACCTGCCGTCCACAACCCAGACGGGCGGCGCGGTCCCACCGCAGGGATCAGCGCCTCAGCCTGGCGCAGTTTCTTCGGCTGGGGGAAACCAGCCGGCAGGGTTGTTTCAGCGCGCCAAGGGGTTTGTGAGCCAGTCCGCGACCGAGATCCAGAACGGAAACGCTTCTCAGGTGCAGGACCAGGTAGTGAGTTCAGTGAAAAGCACGTTAAGCAAGATGGGGTTTTAACTGGGATCTTACAAGGCACGTAAGGGCAGAGATCTACCGTTTGGTGTGGATATCGGCTATCTAGCCGCTAGACCGCTGATTCTTGTAGAGTTCCAGCGCTCGTTCCAGAACCTCGACAAGCAGCAGTCCATCGCGCTGCGCAAGCGATCGCAACTCCGCATCCCATTCTGGACGAACTCGGGTAGCGAATTGCAAGGTTCGATTGGTGCGGCGTGCTGAGCGCCCATCCATGCGACGCAGTGGCACGGAATCGGCCAACGCCACACGGACGGATGAGACAACTGATTCCGGAGTGTAAAGGTTGGTACTTGCCTCTTCCATTGGCGGTGGCGCGCCAAGAGTATTCCTTCGGTATACGCCAGCCAACGTCTCAAAACGACGGACGCATGACCCTTGTGGCCTCGCGGGGTTCTTCCGGCTCGAAGGTTTTAAGCGAGATGTATCGCGTCCTGATCGACGTTTGTTCGCCTCCGCCTCGAGACAGAGCGAACAGTACGCGCCCGACATCTGTGTCTGCAAACGGCGAGTGCCGCCCAAGCGCGTCGTTGGCGAATTCCGATGCGCGGTCGATGAGCGCGCTGGCCGACCGATCGCGCCAGGGAACCTGGTGGAATAGATCACGGCCAATATTCTCTTCAACCAGTTCCTTTAAGGTGACGGTAATTTCTTCGGTTGGTCCATTGCGTTTCGAGTAGGACAGCAGCAACAGGTTGTCCGATGATTTTCTGAACCGGAGGTTGCTTGCGTCGAAAACGTCGCAGTGACAAGCGAGGTCGTGTCGGATCAGTGCAGCCAATGACACATCCTTGGGATTCTCGGATTTTTCCAATGCGGCGGCAAGGCAGACAAGCAGGTAATGGGCGCTGTTCGCTTTGGTTTGCTCGTTTTCTTTGGCGTCTTGCATCTTCAACCTCCGATTTGATGTTTTGTTATAGTATATACATCAAAATCGCAAACAAATCAACGAAAATCAATGCGGAATCCAATCGTAAACCACTTTAACCCCCGTGCGTACGGGGAAGACCTCAATCTCGCCCCAGGCGAAACCGATTCGCACCTTTAACCCCCGTGCGTACGGGGAAGACATTCAAAGAGCCAGTCGTCCTCCTTCCCTTTTTCTTTAACCCCCGTGCGTACGGGGAAGACACAGACAGCCACGAAACCTGGCTCAGCACATGGCTTTAACCCCCGTGCGTACGGGGAAGACGGCTGCTCAGTATTGCCGAAGGAACGCTAAGACCTTTAACCCCCGTGTGTACGGGGAAGACGGAACCACGGAGTTCCAGAAGTTCGCAGCCCGACTTTAACCCCCGTGTGTACGGGGAAGACCGCCGCCATACTTGGGACTATCGCAACGAGCAACTTTAACCCCCGTGTGTACGGGGAAGACTGTCAATGCGTCCGGACCAAAGAGTTTGGCTGCCTTTAACCCCCGTGTGTACGGGGAAGACTCTTAGACTAACTCTTTGTTATTATTACATATCACAAAAACAGCGTCAATTCAAAACTGATTTACCGTTTTGTTTTTATATCCCGAGATGATTGCGCGCACTCCGTAAAAACATTTGTTCAGGTTTTTCCTTGTATCGTTCATACGGTTGTCAAGCACCCATATCCGCCGACTTCCGTGCGGCAAGCCATCATCCCTGATCAGCCTGCCAATTCCCTGCTTAAACCTAAACATCGTATCCAGAACCTCCCAGGATACCTCGGCGTTATCGCGCATGCGGGAAGCGTGCGTAATGGAATGATTCATCCCGAACGGAACTCGAGGGATCACCAGGTCGGTCAAAGTGTAATCCTGCGATGGCGCCACCCCGCAATCCTTGCCGCTCAGATCCAGCCCCGTCCAGGCGCCGCCAACCGCAAGCCACAACGGACGCCCACCCGCAATGCTTTGCGCAACGTACCGGCTTTTTTGTGCCATGAGACTTTCATCGGTCGAAGCGCAGATCAGCGCCTGATCCGAAATCAGATCGCCGGGCAAAAGTTTTTTCAGCAGCCTGACCGAATCGTAACTGGTCATCAACACCAATACGCCGCCCTGTGCCGTATCGTAGATATGGCAGATCGCACGCGCAACGTCTTGCATCCACCTCAACTCTGCGGCCTCAGACGCGGCTTTGTCCGGGTAATTGTCGCTACGAGAAACCGGACGCAATACCAGCCGCTCTTCTGTTTCAAACTTCGGAACAAAAGGGGTGGGGGGAGGCGTGTAAACCGCCTCTACCTGTTGGTACAACCAGGCCGACGCCACCGGCGCATAATCCTTCGCCCGCGCATCGCTGATGCCAAGCAGTTTGCGTTGGTACCACGAAGTAAATCCTTCGCCCTTGGGTAGATACAGCGTCGCAGATACCGCAGCGCCAGAGCGCGCAGTCGCCCAGGTGAACTCAAGGAAATACGTAACCTTTCGGCGGCCAACATACAACTGCGGGAACTGGCGAACCGGCGAATACTTGAGCAGCGCAGACCCGCCCCCGGTTGTTTCGCACGCAAACCGGATCGAGCGGGATTGCTCGACGATTTTCTTGCGAAGTGCGGATAACTTTGCGTTCGCCTCGTCCGCATGAGACCCGTTCTTTTTTGGAATCTTCTCGAGGCAAGACACCGCATCAACAATTTCCAATAACGAATCAATGACGGCACGAGACATGCCGTTCTTCTCGTCAAGCCACAACTGGTCAATTTCTTTCCCGATGCTTGAAATTTTACTCAACGCGGACTGAATCGCGTCCATCTTCTGTTTGGACAGTTTTCCACCCAGAGTGCGAAATTCAAGACAATGCCGCTCAAAAACTGTGAGCGACACATATTCGCTAAGGGCGTTCGAGTAATTGTTTTCCAGCAAGTGCGCTTCATCAACCATCAAATACCGCCATGGCGGGAGTTTACCGGCGTCGCGGGAAATATCCACCTGCAGGTCAATCATCTCGCCTTTGAGTTCCACGTATTCTGAGTAGACGGCCTTGGTGTCGATCTCTTCTTCCGCTTTTTTCGCGGCATCAACCAACGACTTGGCGCGCTGACGCTCCGCCTCGATCCTTCCAAACATTTCCGAAACCCCTTCATCCCTCATGGCCATTCGGCGCCGCGTGTCAATGGCAAGCATGGCGTGAGTGACCAACATGATCTCCGGCAGAGAATTCTCGGACCGGATGAATTGAGATTGATAGGCGATCAGCCCAGGGTCATCCTCAGACGCGTCGTCCGACAGGATTGCCGCTCCGCCTGGAAAGTCCGGCGCAATGCTTTCAAGTGTCGAGAGTAGCCATGGATGGTTGATCACATCGTCTGGAGCCGGACCACCAGACTCAACCCACTGCGCTACCTGCTCGCAATGAGCGCCACCTTTCCCCGAAGCAATGATTTCCCTGATCTCGTCCGGCGAAACAAAAGCTCTGCGCCCGACAATGTGACGCAAGGCGGGCATTTCCACCCCGGCATCTACCAGCCGACGGTACTCCGCAGCAAATTGTCTCATAACCGACACAGTCGGAACGGCAATGACAAGCCTCGTTGTCGGGGCGGACTGCAACCGCTCCTTCGCAGCCAACAGCATGCTCATAGTCTTCCCAGTGCCTGTGGCAGCTTCGCAAAGCCCGATCCTGCCATCATTCATAAGGGCGTCATCAAGGTTGAGGTAAAACTGATTTTGAGCCGGACGAGAAACCAGTTTGTGATCGGTTTTTTTCAGGTTCAAAAGATCGATCGCCGACTGCAGCGG
>VFSW01005698.1_pt1 | contig 18406 bp, 16 predicted proteins | sample 5358111 | NCBI WGS metagenome assembly VFSW01 (sample SAMN11554181, study PRJNA540505) | mine drainage metagenome | isolation source: sediment from site ElyBrook_90M | place: USA: Ely Copper Mine, Vershire, VT | collected 2017 | reverse complement strand
TAGCATAACTTATATATCGAATGATCTAGAGATATCTTTTAGCTTAGAATGTTACTCTTTCATGTATTTTTTTATCCGACACTGACGTAATATGTATGTACCCTAAATATGAACAACCCATTTGAAAACGCCTTAAAGCAGTTGCGACGCGCCTCGGATATCCATAAGTTCCCAGACGACCTCATCGAAAGGCTATCCCATCCTAATCGCGAACTGCGCATATCCATACCCGTCAAGATGGATGATGGCAGTCTCATGGTCTTCGAAGGATACCGAGTACAGCACAATAATGCCCGCGGGCCGTATAAAGGAGGGATTCGCTACCACAAAGATACCGATATAAACGAGGTAAAGGCGCTCGCTTTCTGGATGACGCTCAAATGCGCCGTGGCTAACATACCCATGGGCGGAGGTAAGGGCGGCATAACTCTAGACCCTAAAGCGCTTTCCAAACGCGAGCTTGAGTCCTTGTCGCGAGGCTGGGTAAGAGGCATGGCCGATGTGCTCGGGCCTAAAAAAGACGTCCCGGCACCGGACGTCAACACGACTCCGGAGATTATGGGCTGGATGTCCGACGAGTTTGAGAAGGCTTCCGGCGACATGACCAGGGCCACGTTTACAGGCAAGCCGATATCATTGGGCGGGTCTGAAGGGCGTGGTGCAGCGACTGGGCTCGGGGGGTTCTATGTATTCAATAACCTTCGTACAGAATATTCCCTCCCAGAGAAATGCTCCGTGGCCATCCAGGGGTTCGGCAACGTCGGTAGTAATGCTGCCGAAATTTTCTCTGCCGAGGGGCATAAAGTGATTGCAACATCCGACTCCAAGAGCGCAATACTTAAGGAAGATGGAATAGACACTAAGGAGCTCACAGTTTACAAGGCAAAAAACGGAAAACTGGAAGGGTTCCCTGGGTCAAAGACCATCACAAACGAAGAGCTCCTGCTACTCCCCTGCGACGTGCTAGTCCCAGCCGCACTGGAGAACCAGATCACGGAAAAGAATGCTGATCGTGTAAAGGCTAAATTAATACTTGAGCTGGCTAATGGGCCCATAACGCCTGAGGCTGATGAGATATTGTTCAGCAAAGGGATCCCGGTCGTACCTGATATACTCGCGAACTCAGGCGGCGTGATAGTTTCAACCTTCGAGTGGGAGCAGAATCTTAAGAACGAACACTGGAGCGAGAGCGAGGTATTGGAAAAGCTAAGGTCCATCCTATGCGAACAATCCGGAGCAATACATCAGAAGTCAGTTGAATTAAAAACAGACCTGCGCCGAGCTGCGTTCATCCTAGCTATATCTAGGATTGCCAAAGCTATGGGCTACTAAGATATATAAGATAAGAATGGATAAAGTATACAAGGACGCGCTGGAACTACACCGCAAGAATCATGGCAAGCTTGAGGTCAAGAGCAAGGTGCCAATCGAAACCAAAGACGACCTCTCTTTAGCCTACACGCCAGGAGTAGCCGCGGTTAGCACAGAGATAGGCAAGGACCCGAAGCTGGCCAGCGAATACACGCTGAAAAAGAATACCGTTGCCATAGTCTCTGACGGCTCGGCCATCTTGGGATTGGGCAACCTATGACCCGAAGCAGCAATACCAGTAATGGAAGGCAAAGCAGTCCTCTTCAAACGATTTGCGAACGTCGACGCCTTCCCTATATGCCTTGCCACACAGAATGCCGAGGAAATAATAGATACCGTCAAGCGGATTGCTCCCGTGTTCGGCGGGATAAACCTAGAAGACATTTCTGCGCCGCGCTGTTTCGAGATAGAGCGCAGACTGCAGGAGGAACTAAACATACCCGTCATGCACGATGATCAACATGGTACGGCGGTCGTTGTCCTAGCTGGACTGATAAACTCCCTTAAAGTCATAGGCGCAGACAAAGAAAAGGTGCGCATAGTGATAAGCGGTGCGGGGGCCGCAGGCATAGCCGTCACGAAGCTCCTTATAAAGTATGGCTTCGTGGATATAACGGTAACCGACAGTAAAGGGTCTATACATAAAGGACGAACAGACCTCACTGCCGAGAAAGCAGAGCTGGCGAGGATAACTAACGCCGGCGGCTTTGACGGTCCGTTAATGGAAGTCATAAAAGGGGCCGACACATTCATAGGCGTAAGTAGAGCTGGGGTACTGAGCGAAGAGATGGTCGGATCAATGAGTCCGAGACCCATCATATTCGCACTCGCCAACCCCGTCCCGGAAATAATGCCGGATCTGGCGACAAGGGCTGGCGCGCTAGTTGTTGCTACCGGCCGGTCCGATTTCCCGAATCAGATCAATAACGTTCTAGCCTTTCCAGGCATATTCAGAGGCGCGCTAGATAACGGCATAAAACAGTTCAACGACGAGATGTTCGTGCGTGCGGCTGAAGGACTAGCTGCGACTGTGCCCGAACCAAACCCTCAAATGGTCCTTCCGAATGTCTTTGACAGTAGCGTAGCAGGCGCAGTAGCAAGGGCTATGCACGACTAGTCACTTACCGAGCCTCCTTTCCGTGTTCGAATAAGCATCTATGGCCGATCTCAATTCCTTTACCGAGAATGCAGGCCAAAGCGTCTTTGTAAAATAAAGTTGAGCGTCTCTCACGTCACACATCATAAATCCGCTCGACCAGTGAGGCTCTCCGCCTGTACGAACGACCAGATCGACGGCAGGCAGGTCTCTGGTAAGTAAATTGCGCTTTACTGTATCTACGTCTATCGGAAACTTGCCGTCGTGGCTGGTCGCAATGCGCCTTATGGCGCCTATCATCTCATCTACGCCGCTATACGCCATAAGGAAAGTCATATGGCACTTACTATGCTTCTTTGTCCTGTCTATAAGGTCTGCCATGACAGCCACCCCATCCTTTGAGAAGAACTTGCGCCATTCACCCAATATCTCTATACGGACCTCGTTCTTATAGACCCTTTTATCTTTAGCAAGCTTCCTGAAGTGATCCTCGAATATTTTTATTAAGAACTTAACTTCCCTCGCGTCACGTTTGGTCAAATTATCGACTGAACATCCCCAAAGAGTTATATATTCGACCCCTAAGTCCATAGCTGCATCCATTATCTCTTCAGCCGTCTTGGCGCCCCTGCGATGTCCGAAGAAAGACGACAAGCCTCTTTTTCTGGCCCACCTTCTATTCCCGTCGGGAATCAACGCTATGTGTTTTGGGACGTTCATTATTATTTTGACGCCGAAAGAACCAAGTCAGCGTTCGAACTCTTTGCCACCCCGCCTAAGTACGGAAGCAACTTTGCACGATAAGCCATGAATTGTTTTTGGTCCGAGGCGGTTATCTTGCCCATTTTTTGAAGTTCTATCTCGAAGATGCCCCCTACTCCTTTTACGTTATCAATATTGAAAACCGTGTTCGACCTTCTCCACACCTCTCTTCTCTTCCTTACTATAACTTTTACACCGAGTGCGCATACTAGAAATGGAAGCAGCTGGCGGTCTTTCACTTCATACAACCTTACCTTCGAAGTAGCAGCTTTAGCTTTCGAAAAGTCCGGTCTCTCATAATACACAAGTAACTGTCTTTTCCCTTCAATGCGTAATTTTAGCCTCGCTTTACCGTTGGGAAGCTCAAAGAAGTAATCTATCTGATTTCCTGAGATTTCCTTTTTTGCTCCGATTTCCTTCAAGACTCCCCTTATCTTGCTGAAATTCGAACAATAATGCTTAAGCTCAAGGTTGGTCTTATTCATTTGGTGGACCTAGGGAGAATCGAACTCCCCCCTCCTCGTTGCAAACGAGGCGTTCTACCACTGAACTATAGGCCCAACTAAGGAAGTAGATTACCCGATTCGGCCAGATTTCTCAATTGAATTGTTCTTTTTCCCGAAGTTGACGTTAAATTCATCCTCTGCCTCTTGAGCCAACTTAAGAAAATCATCTATTTCGGCCATGCTCATTTTCCTAGGTTTTATATCTTTAATGCAGAAAACACCCACTGGTAGGTTGCTCTCTTTGTCATATAAGGATTTGCCTGCGTAGAACCTAATGAATGGCTTCCCTATCACCGTTATATTGTCTCTGAAAATAGGATCTTTAATGTGTCTTCCACGATATATATATCGTGGTGAAGCAAAGCGTGCCCGCAAAACGAAGTGGCTCGCGGCGCCTCTCTTTGTTCCAGGCCCTGCACTGATTTATACCATTCACGGTCCTTATCGATGATTGTGATGGTGGAAACAGGTACAGAGAACTCGGTCGTGGCCTTTCTGGTGATGCGATCGAACCTTTCCTCGTTCTCTGTATCGAGTATATTAAGGCCTTGGACGGCACATAGCCTGTCCTTCTCAAAAGGTGGTATCGGAGCTTTTCTCATTAATACCAATTAAATATCTCTAAAGATAATTATACAGCAATTCCGCATCCTCAATCGGATATTTCTATTCTTCCTTCTCTGACGCATTGCGGTCTCTCCAGATTAATGGAGCGATATGCAGAAGTTCTGGCAGACGGTTAAGGTACGGGATATAAGGGAACGTAATGAAGATAAGCATGATGAATCCTAGAGTCTCCGCGGCGATAAGATCGCCGTTTGGATTATTCGGCAGATTAAACATACTGTTGAGCACCGCAAGAGGCGAGAGCCACCACGAGCCCGGTGGCAGGCCGATCATATGCCCCGTTTCATCTTTGGTCATACCGCTCTGAGCCGTATCGAAGTTGAGCTTGCCTGCACGTTCTTCGAGCACATTCATATCGTTGAGAAAGCGCAGCGTATATGTCTCCGGTGCCGGATCTTCGCCGTCAAGAAGTGACTGATAGAGGCCGCTGCGCGCCGCCGGCATGATCGCAGCCACCATTGTGGAAAGCGACGGGGTAGGTGTGGTCACTTGACCCAGCGTGACCGTCAGAGAAGAAGTCGCTGGGCTGGAAGCAACGATCTGTTGGTAGGGATTGAGGATATATATCTGCCGCGTGTCGAATGTGTACGGATCGATTGAATCGAGATATGTCGCAGTGTCCGATGTACGGTTATATTCATCGGCGAGCGTCTGTTCAACTAATGCAGGCTGCTGCGCTGCAACGCCTTCGATGGTCACAGTGGGCACATACGGAGAATGGAAGAAGAAAGCGAGCGTAGCTATAGCCGCCACCAGCACTACACCACGCATATACATCACTTTGTGATTAGCCGCGACCATCTTGTACTTGATGTCTGACCGGTAAGGTTTGGATATGCCGTAGATACGCTCAAGCAGGTAATGCAGGACGAACAGCGCGAAAATAGCGAATGGGATAATCATAGTGTGAATGGCAAAATCCTGCAGACGACTCAGCGGATTAATCCACCATCCCAGGAACGCGCCGTTCCAGAAATCAGCACCTGACACTGCACGGAATTGGGAGGAAAAATCGCCGCGCAGCCCGTAGCCGAATTCCGTCGTAATTATTGCTAAACACAGAATAGTCGCACCAAAAACCCATACCATCCGACGCGGTGGCTTAAATGCACTCGTTGTGAACGCAACGAGCATGTGCAGGATCAGTATCGCGATAAACGCCTGCACTGTCCAAAGATGTACACTGCGAACATAAACACCCCATGGATTATGCAACCACCATGCCTGCCCCATGAATGCCATCAAAATACCACTAAATGCGAGAATAACGAGACATGTGAGCGCGAGAAAGCCGAGCCCGTAGAAGATCTTGTTTGCGTAAGAAGGAAGCTGATGGAAATATATCTTATCCATCAGCGTCTTAAACGCATTAGTATGTTCGTCGTACTGTTGAGGGTCCTGCTCTCTGGACATAACTTTATATTAACATGATTACACGTGCTTCTTCTTGAGCCCGCCGACGAATACCGCCCAGCGCAATGTTTTAGTGAACATCGGATCGTGCCAGCGTCCGCGCAAATTTTTCTGTAAATTCTGATTGGTGGACCTACGGGGAGTCGAACCCCGACCTAATCCATGCCATGGATCCGTAATACCGTTTTACTATAGGCCCGCGTCAATGTAATTGTACGGCGTATCGATGATATTATTGTTCCCGGAATTTTTCAATGATGCTTTATTTTATAGGCAAATAAAGTATTATGCTAAGAGTCAATGGAGGCGTGCCTGAGCGGTTGAAAGGGCTTGTCTTGAAAACAAGTAGGTCAGAAATGGCCTCGAAGGTTCGAATCCTTCCGCCTCCGCAAATAGAGACTTCGCGTTTATTTAGAGCCTATTATTCAACCGTCACGCTCTTGGCCAGGTTCCGCGGTTTGTCCACGTCATACCCGCGCGATACGCCAACTTCGTACGCCAGCAACTGCAGCGGTACCGCCGCTAATATAGGCGTAAGCATCTCCAGCGTCTTAGGTATATATATAACATCATCTGCAAACTCCCTTATTTCCTCATCCCCGTCGGTTGCGATAGCTATTATAGAGCCACCTCTCGCCCTGATTTCCTGCATATTGGAAATATTCTTCTGATATACGGAATCGCGGGGCACGATATACACCGAAGGGAAGCCCGGTTCAATCATAGCTATCGGTCCATGCTTCAGCTCCCCTGCCGCGTAACCTTCGGCATGCACGTATGATACCTCCTTTATCTTCAAAGCCCCTTCAAGCGCGGTAGGATAATTATATTTGCGCCCCAAGTAGAAGAAGTCTGTCTTGTCCGCATACTTCCTGGCGATCGATCGTATCTCATCCGAATCCATAAGTATCTTGGCGATCTTTTCCGGCAGCATGTCCAGCTCTTCCACAATACGCCTCCCGGTCACAAGGGACATCTCCCTCTGTCTGCCCAGAAATACAGTGAGAAGCGCAAGTATCGATACCTGTGAGGTGAAGGCCTTGGTAGAAGCCACGCCTATCTCCGGCCCTATGTGCTGATAGACCCCGGCATCAGTCTCCCGCGCTATCGTTGAACCCACGACATTCACTATCCCGAGGGTGGGCACCCCTTTCTGCTTAGCTTCATGCAATGCGGATAAGGTGTCGGCGGTCTCTCCCGACTGAGAGATAACGAGTAACGCATCTCCTTCGCGGAACACCGGTTTGCGATAGTGGAACTCGGAAGCTATGTCTGTCTCAACCGGGATGCCAGCATATTCTTCGATCATGTATTCCCCGACCCTGCCGGCTAGGTAGGCTGTGCCACATCCGACTATCAGTAGACGCTTCGTCCCGCGAAGCGTCTTCTCTACTGCGTCCAATCCGCCTAGCTTAACAGACCCCTGGTCGGCCATAAGCCTACCTCTTATGGAATTGCGCACGGCCTCAGGCTGTTCCATTATCTCCTTAAGCATAAAATGCGGATATCCAGATTTCTCCGCAGCCTCCACGCTCCAGTCTATGACCGATGCAGGGCGGTCTATCCTTTCATTATCCAGGGTGACTATTCGGTACCCGTCCCGTCCGAGGACGGCCATCTCACCGTTCTGCATGTATACAACGTCCCGAGTATGCCGAATTATCGGGGAGGCATCTGAAGCCACGAAATACTCGCCCCTGCCTAATCCGATTAGCAACGGACTGAAGTTCCTGGCCGCAACCAGCTTATCCTTCTCCCGTATGTCTACGACTGCGATCCCGTACGTCCCGCGAACCTCCTGCAGTGCCGCCCGTACGGCATCTTCAAGCGGGACACTACCTTCATCGCGCTTTTCCTCAATCAGGTGAGCAAGCACTTCGGTATCGGTCTCGGAACGGAACTTATGCCCGGCCTTTATGAGCCGCGATTTGATCTCCTTATAGTTCTCAATTATCCCGTTATGGACTATCCATATCGCCTCATTACAGTCCGAGTGAGGATGGGCATTGGTTTCAGTCGCACCGCCGTGGGTCGCCCATCGAGAATGCACTATCCATGATCTGCCGGAAAAATCTGAATCCTTGATCTTTGCCTCAAGGTTCGCGACACGGCCCACAGCCTTAGCCGTCCGCACGCCGCTATCAGAAAGTATTGCTAGGCCCGCAGAATCGTACCCCCTGTATTCAAGATTCTTTATCCCGTCCAAAAGCACAGGCAGCGCATCTTTCTCTCCGATATAGCCCACTATCCCGCACATATATCTATCATCTTAATTTATAGCCCCAAAAACACAATATCGGCCCCATGATTGAGGCCGATATTGGCAGACAGATTATTGGTATCCTGGACTATCTGAGGACAAACCTCAGGAAGACCACGACGCCTATGCCGATCAGGACAAGGATTATGAGCCCGATGATAGCCCAACTCCCACCTAAAGCTGAGACTATGTTAGCAGTATAGCTGTTAGAGCTCTGCGCAACAGTGGAGCTAGCAGTGGTGCCTCCGCCGGTTGTGAAGGTAAGAGTAGCGCCATCGCTCGAACCGTAGGAGTTGCTCGCCACGGCGCGATAGTAGTATGTGGTTTCCGGAGTAAGCCCGGCCAAGGTAGCAGATATCGGGACCACTTTTGTGCCTGAACCAACGTTCTGGGTCGGAGTCTTGTAGCCGAACGATGTAGTCGGGCCGTATTCGAACCAGGCATCCGTGCTTGCGCCGTTAGGAAAGGCCGTACCGGTTATAGTCGCAGATACGGTTGTCGGTACGCTCGCAACAGCGACGGAAGCAGTTTGGTTGTTCTGAACGGTCGTATTTGCGCCATAGCTGTTCTTCATACTGAGAAGAATATTGTTCATGGAGCCGAGGATCGACGTAAGCGTGGAAGTTACCCCAGTATTGGAACCGCCGGATGTGACCGCGCTAGAGCCAGAGGTCGTGAAGGTCAAAGTACTGCCATAGCTCGTACCGTAGGCGTTCTGAGCATCTACGCGATAGTAGTAGGTCGTGTTGGGCAGTAAATTGCTCAGGACAGCGGAGGCATTAACCGTTGCGTAGCCCGAGCCCATGTTCTGCACCTGGGTGGTATAGCCAAACGAAGCTGTCGGGCCGTACTCGAACCAGGCATTGGTGCTAGCGCCGTTAGGATAGACGGTCCCGCTTATAGTGGCGGAAGTAGATCTGACGACTCCGGTGGAAGCGGGAACTACGTAATTGGCAGAGATAGTGTTGTAGTACCCGGTATTGTAGTAGCCGTTGTAGTAACTAGGGGTATTGAAGGTCAACGTAGCTCCGTAGTTAGTGCCATAGGCATTCTGAGTGACCAATCTGTAATAGTAGGTAGCTCCCGGAGTTAGGTTATTGACTATAGAAGTGAAGTTGGGAACAGACGGACCGGAACCTACATCCTGAGCCTGGGTATTGTAGCCGAGCGAAGCGGTAGTGCCGTACTCGAACCAAGCAGATGTATCAGAACCGTTCGGATAGATGGTGCCGACGAGCGTCACTGATGTGTTCGTAACATTGGTTGCCGTACCCGTTGATGCGGATGCGCCCAGGCCATTGTTATAGTTGTAATAGCTCGAACCGCCTAGCTGGGCGTGGACGACAATATAACCAGTGTCGCCTGCGGGAATATTCCCTAACAGAACACCGTTGCTCGAAACCACCTCGTTCCCAGTCTGACCGTACGTCCATGCAGTAGGATTCGATGAACCTCCGTCATACCATACCGCAGATCCGGGTATGTAATTGAGCGGGTAGGTGCCGCTGTAGCTGCTGTAGCCGTTAGTATTGTTTATATACATGACTACGCTGCCCTGTACAGCAGAAGAGTTGTCCGACGTTATTGTAGCGGCTATCGTCGAGCCGTTGGAGATATTGGAAGGCAAGTTCAGCTGTACGCGCGTATTCAGCGCGGCATTAGCCGAAGTATTGTGGTAGAAGACCATAAAACTGACGGCGTCCGTCGAGTTGGCCGATACGCTTGTAGACCAGTTGCTGTTCGACCCGGCATAGACCGTACGGTCCGCAGCCTGTAGTGTCGGCATGTCTCCTGCCGCGTTGTTGAACTGTGCATTCCCATACGCTCCGACCGTCGGGACTGCAAAGCCCAAAACAACCATAGTAAGAATGGATGTTAAGATTTTACCCGCTAAGTTTATCTTTTTCATTTTTGTTTGTTTTTATTTTAACCTTTGTCTGTTGTCACCCCCTTCACTTCCCCATCTTTAAAACTTTTAAGCCTTCCCTAAAAATCTTAAAGATGAGGGCAAATATAATTTGCCCTATCTCGGTCATCATCAGATTGACGGCACATAGGCAGAGCCAGTTTGGCTGGTTGGAGCTCCTGCTCCGCTGTAACTGCCAGTTGTGTTGGCAGATGCTCCGCTATAACCGGTACCAGCTGTCGGTCCGCTGCTATAACTATAGGCACTAGTGTTCGCCGTGGGGGCTCCGCCGGTCGTATTGGCCGTTGGAGGTCCAGGGTTCGTAGTTGCTGTGGGCGCTCCGCCGGTCGTATTGGCCGTTGGAGGTCCTCCATAACTGTACGATTGTGGGATCGTGCTTGCCGTTGGTGCTCCTCCGTAGTTATAGGAAGGTACCGTATTGGCAGTGGGCGCTCCACCACTAGAAGTCGGATAGTAATAGTACTGAGGGCTCGATGCAGGAGGCGTATTGGTATAGCCGTAGTAATAGCTGCTGGGCGATGTAGGGTTACTATATCCGCCGCTGCTGCTGTTACTGCTGCTGTTATTGCTTACGTTCACCGTTGGAGAGGTAACGTTCACATTAACATTATCCGGAGCACTGTTACTTTGCGGATAGCCGCAAGGGTAACTGTAGCCGCATGTCTGAGGGGCCTGAACGATCACTGGCACTGGAGGAGAGGGCGCGACGATGACAACCGTAGTTGTCTTCTTCACGACGACAGGCGGCGTATAGCTGCCATGCCTTACCACCGGCGCCTTGTGGCACTTACTACAATTGTAGTTGGTGCTTGTGTCCCATTTGATGTTTATGCTTATGTCACCGCAATACTGGGTGATTATAAACCAAACTCCGAACAGAACGACAAAGACCGCTAGGCCGATTAGGACCCATGATGCTATTTTTTTGGTCATATAATTAGCACCACCGTCTCACCTCAGACAATTGAAGTAAGCCGGTTGGTTTTTATAGACTGGTAAAGCTTTATCGACCTCTACCTTTCCCCAAGCGGCTTACTTCTAAGCCGTTTTTATGATGATTAATTTTCTAAAGAACAGGGAAAAGCGTAGCCTGAAATTAGCATATTATAGCCTTTATGTCAATACCTGCCTTGCCTATGATAGAATTGGGGAAATAAGCACCATGACAGCTAGGAGTACCGGATCCGAGAGCGTCCATCGTGGGTACGGGCCTATAGGGGTCTTTGATTCTGGTTTCGGAGGACTGGATATGCTCCGCAGCATAGTTAACAGACTGCCCGGCTACGACTATATATATCTTGGGGACAGCGCACGCGCCCCTTACGGTTCGCGCCCCATGGAAACCGTGCTTAAGTTCACCGAGGAGGCCGTCGATTTTCTGTTCAGAAAAGATTGTCAGCTTATAGTACTAGCCTGCAATACCGCCTCCAGCGCCGCCCTGCGAAATATACAGCAGGGGTATCTGCCTAAGCACTATCCCGACAGAAGAGTTCTAGGGGTTTTGATACCGGCCGCCGAGAAGGCCGCAGACAGCACGCGCAGTAAGCGCGTGGGCGTCATCGCCACCGAGGGAACCGTACGGTCGCGCTCATTTGAGAGAGAGCTGAAAAAACTCGATCCGGAAATAGATGTATATCAGGAGGCATGCCCACTACTGGTACCGATAATCGAGGCCGGAGGACATGCAACAAAGGCTACAGAAGATATACTGACCGGCTATCTGCAGCCACTTATCAAGAAACGCATAGATACGCTGATCATCGGCTGTACGCACTACGGTATCTTAGAGGATAAGATCCGAGGCATAGTCGGGCCTGGTATAGATATCGTAAATGAAACCGGGGTTGTCCCGGAGAGACTGGCGGAGTATTTGGACAGACATGGAGATCTGTGGCTCACTAAGAATCGCTCGATAAAATTTTACTCAACGGACCAAACCGACAGGTTCAAGAGACTGGGAAGCGGATTCTTCGGTAGAGATATTGAGGTGGAAACAATAGACGACCTAGGGGTTCACCCCCGCAGGCCTATATAACGAAGTTTATAAGGCGATCCTTAACGAAGATTATCTTCTTAGTATACTGACCGCTAAGTATCTGCTTTATCTTCGGATCCATAGAGGCAGCCTCAACAGCACCCTTTTCGCCAGTCCCTCGGTCCACAGAGATCGTTGATTTAAACTTACCGTTGACCTGTATGACAATGGTCACCAGATTGTCTACAAGAAGCTTGGGGTTGTACTTGGGCCAAGGGGAAACGTGGATCGACTTTGCCTTTGCGCCATATATCCCGGCCCATATCTCCTCGGCCATATGCGGAGCAAAGGGCGCTATCAATTGTATGAACGCAGCGAACTGCTCTTTGGATATAGACGCGGGATCTTCTTCGAACCGATTCAACTGGATCATGAGCGCCGATATGGCTGTGTTATAAGCAAGGTTCTCTATGTCATCGGTGACCTTCTTTATAGTACGGTGCAGACTCTTCCCTGTATCCTCTCCGCCCTTCTTGGCAAAGTTTATTGCGCCGCTCAGTCTCCACACGCGGTCAAGGAACCGGGTTACGCCCTGAATGCCGCTATCCCTGAAATCCCCTCCGTCGCCGAACGGACCTATGAACATAAGGTACATCCTAAGCGCATCTGCGCCGAAGTTCTTTATATAGGTATCCGGGTTTATGACATTGCCCTTTGATTTTGACATCTTCGCCCCGTCCTTGATTATCAGCCCGTGAGCACGGAACTTGGGGAACGGTTCCTCGAAGTCTATTAACTTCATATCTTTAAGCGCCATGGCCAGGAATCTTACATATAACAAATGCAGCACAGAGTGCTCGGCCCCTCCTATATATATGTCGACCGGCAGCCACTTTTTAGTTATCTTCCTATCCCAAGCTCTCTTTTTCTCTTTGACCGACGGATAGCGGAGATGATACCAGGCAGAATCAAGGAACGTATCAGATACGTCCGTTTCGCGGCGAGCAGAGGCGCGGCACTTCGGACAGCGCACTTTGTAGAACTGCTCTATGGACGCCAACGGCGACTTATCCGTCCCGGTAGGACGGAAGTCCTTAACATAAGGCAGCTTCACCGGAAGATCCTTTTCGGGAACGGCATACCATCCAGGCATGTCTTTCCTCTCCCCTCTGCCGGCCTTCTCGCACTTCTCACAATGGACCATAGGAATGGGCGCTCCCCAATACCGCTGGCGCGATATAAGCCAGTCGCGCAACCGGTACTGAACTCTCTTCTTCCCTCCGACGAACTTAGTTATCGCCCATTTAGCCTTCTCTGAGTCCATCCCATCGAACTTCCCAGAATTCACCATAGTACCGTACCCGACATATAACCCCGTGGCGTTTAGCTCTTCGTTCAGCGGCGTAGTGACCACCGGAACCACCGGGAGGTTGAACTTTCTGGCAAACTCCGTATCCCGCTCGTCGTGAGCCGGTACCGCCATTATCGCCCCAGTACCGTAACCGGAAAGGACGTAGTCGGCTACCCATATCGGAATATCGTCCTTAGTGGCGGGGTTAACAGCCCTCACGCCCTTCAGCTCAACCCCAGTCTTCTCATTGCCCTGTTCAATGCGCTCAGCTTCCGATTTATTCTTGGCGCTGTTCAGATATCTGTTCACTTCGGGCAAATTCACGATCTTAAACTTAAGCTCTTCGACCAAAGGATGCTCTGGTGCAAGGACCACGTACGTGGCTCCAAACAGGGTATCCGGCCTCGTGGTGAACACCTCTATGTTCTTTTTGGAGCCGACTATGGGGAACTTGATCGACGCCCCTTCAGATTTACCGATCCAGTTACGCTGAGCGATCTTGACCTTCTCCGACCAGTCGATCTTATCAAGATTGCCGTTCAGCTTCCCAGCATAATCGGTGATCTTGAAAAACCACTGCTCCAGCTCTCTCTTTACCACCAGACTGCCACAGCGTTCGCATTCTCCGGCAATCACCTGCTCATCAGCCAGTACCGTCTTACACGAAGGACACCAGTTGACCGCCTGCTTCTTGCGGTACGCCAATCCTTTCTTGAACATCTGCACGAAGATCCATTGCGTCCATTTATAATATTCCGGGTCGTACGTCTCCAGGCGCTCGTTCCATGCGAAACCGTTCCCTATCATCTGGAGCTGGTGATAGAAGTTCTTTTCGGATATCTTCGCCTGGTCGGCCGGATGCTTCCCGATCTTAATGGCATAGTTCTCAGAATGGATACCGAAACCATCAAGGCCGATTGGTTCGAAAACGTCGTAGCCCTGCATTCTCTTCATGCGTCCGTATATGTCCGTACCGGTGAAGGCATACATGTTCCCGACGTGCAGCCCTTCGGCCGAAGGGTAAGGGAACATCATTAGGTTGTAGAAAGGCCTCTTGGCCGACTTAAGATTCGGCTCGTATATGCCGGAACTCTGCCACTTCTCCTGCCATTTCTTCTCTATTTTGGAAAACGGGTACATTTATGTAATCCTACACGCTTTTCGACTGTATCCTCAATACCCTCATGGCATTGCCGGTCGTTGCGCTGCAGACGGTCTTCAAGTCAGTGCCCAGAATGTCGGCCATCTTTGCAGCTACGTAGCTAATGTAGACGGGCTCGTTGCGTTTGCCGCGATAGGGCGCAGGAGAGACATACGGGGCGTCGGTCTCCAGAAGGACCCGCTCTATGCCTATGGCCCTTATGGCCGGATCATAGTCGCGGGCGAACGTAGTTACGCCCCCGAAGGAGAAATAGAAGCCCATTTCTTTCAGCTGCAGAGCGTCGTCTTCCGTGCCGGTAAAGAAATGTACTATCCCGGGATTGGGGTCCACAAGCTTTGCGCCCTCTCTTTTTAGTATCCCTATCAGGTCCTGGAAAGCGCTGCGGCAGTGAATCATAAGGGGCTTGCCCAGCTCCTTGGCCAGCTCTATCTGGGACAAAAAGGCAGCTTCCTGCCTCTTCTTGGATTCCTCGCCGAGACGATAATAATCCAATCCGCATTCTCCGATAGCGACGACCCTCTCGTTGCGGCCCAATTTAAGATAGTAATCATAGTCGAACGTCTCTCCCCGAGAGGTGAAAGCCTTGGCTTTTTCGCCGGCGCCCAATTCCTTAAGGTCGTGATAGGACTGTTCGGTATGCACCGGATGCAGGCCTATAGAAGCGTAAACGCCTTCCTTGTAACTCTCAGCAACTTCCACGGCCTTAGCTGAAGTATCCTTCTGCGTCCCGACATTGACCAGCCAGACATCGTTATCCAGGGCGCGCTGTATGACCTCCTTATAGTCATTCTCAAAGGCGGCAAAGTGGGCATGGGTATGTACGTCGAAAAATCGTGGCATCAAAGTCTGGGGAAAAGCGGCGTTCTTACTTCCGAATTGCTCTGGATGGACGCTAATACCTTCTCGCTGGTTGCCGGCATGAACGGTCTCAGCCATAGGGCGATATTATAGATCGAGACCATCGACGCTTTGATGTCCGCCTTCGCGGTCTCGGGATCTGTCTTGATCTTCTTGAACGGCTCCGTCCTCTCGATGAACAGATCGGCAGCCTGTATGCGCTCCCATATGCCGTTGGCTGCAGCCTGAAGGTTGAACTGGTCCATAGAATTCTTGTACCACTCCTCCATCAGCGCCTCTTCCCCCTGCAGGGTCGCTTTGTCGAGCGTGACTCCGTTGGCTGCCGCCATTTTCATCACGCGGCTCACTAAATTCCCCAAGCCATTTGCCAGGTCTGCGTTATATGTCTCTTTGAACTTATCCATAGTGAAATCCGAGTCCTCGGTGGGATGGATGTGGCGCAATAGATAGTAGCGCAGAGCGTCAATACCGAACTGATCGACTATGGCAACGGGGTCTATAACGTTGCCGATCGATTTGCTCATCTTCTGCCCGCCCGAGGTGATAAAGCCGTGAATGAAGATACGTCCGGTGAGCGGAAGATTGGCGGACATAAGCATTGCCTGCCACATAGCGGCCTGCTGGCGCACTTGGTCCTTTCCCGCCATCTGTACGCAGTCAGGCGAACCGTTCCAGAACGTGCGAAACTTCTCTTCATCGCTCGGCCAGTCCAATGTCGAGATATAGTTGACCAATGCGTCGAACCAGACATACATCACCTGGTCTCCGTCCTCCGGCACGGGAATGCCCCATGGCATCTTGCTCTTAAGCCTAGAGATGGAAAAATCTTGTAGCCCCTTTTCTGCGATCAAAGAACGCAGTTCGTTCAAGCGGTAATCGGGCGTCAGAAAATCAGTGCGGCCGTAGAGCTCCTTCAATGCGTCCTGGTAGCGTGACAGTCTGAAGAAATAATTCTCTTCTTTGCGTATCTCAAGCGCCTTGCCGGGATGCAGAGGGCATTCGCCGTTAACCAGCTCCGAATCGGTCTTCTCCAGTTCGCAGCCGACGCAGTACTTTATTTCATATTCCTTCTTAAATATGTCCCCGGCCCTTGCGCACAACCGCCACATCTCCTGCGCGGCAAGGACGTGCTTGCTGTCGGTCGTGCGTATGAACGCATCATAGCTTAGGTTCAACGCTTCTTTCAGCGCTTCGAACTTTCGCGCATAGCGGTCAACGTAGGCCTGTGGCGTCTCTCCGTTCTCAATGGCCCTCTGCCATATCTTCTGCCCATGTTCATCGGAGCCGAAGTTGAAGAACACATCATACCCCGCAGCACGCTTATAGCGTGCCACAGTATCAGCCTGCACGACTTCAAGCGCGAAGCCTATGTGCGGCGCCGCGTTCACATACGGGAGCGTTGTCGTGATATAGAATTTTTTAGACTTCGACTGTTTCACCGCGTTCTCTATCTTTTTTTGCTACCCAATCGTCCGCAACCTCCTGGAAGACCACCGCCGCAGGGACGGCCAAAAGCATACCCGGTACGCCGGCAAGTTGTTCTCCTATAAGTATCGCCACGATGACGATAACCGGATGCACGTTCACCGAACGCCTCATGACCAGAGGGACTAGAAGATGCGCTTCAACCTGTTGGAGAATGACAAAGAATATCAGTACCGTAAGAGCAAGCCCCGCAGACTGGTTGAGCGCGACTGCGACCGACAGTGCGCCGGCAAAGATCGGACCTACCATGGGTACGATCTCGAATATTCCGGCAAGTATCGCCAACATTAAGGCGTACTTCACCCCAAGAAACAGCAGGCCGAAAAATACGCCCGTGGCCATCAAGAACATCAGTATCAGCTGTCCGTTGACCCAGTGGCCTATCTTATGTTTGGAACGGTAGAACGTGGACAGGACATTATTCTCCATCTCGCGCGGCAATACCGCTCTAAGAAACTTACCGACACCATCGCGTGTCACGGTGAGATAGAAAGACAAGACAACGGTGACAAGGAGGAACGTAACTCCCCCCAGTATGCTGCCCATTATATCTACGAACGATACGTTGCCTGACAAAAGCGAGTTAGCGAAGGAGTTCAGCTGCGGCGTTATCGAATTTACTACTGTGTCGGGGACTGAGGTCCCCAGTATCTGCCCGACTGCCCCACCCAAGTTGGCAAATAGGTTCTTAAACTCGACTATGGATAGGGGCACTATGGTATACGTAAGCAGCGCCAAGAAAGTAAGGCCTACGAGGAAAATAACTATGGCCCCCAACACCCTGGGGATGTGCCATCTCTCCAACCGTTCGACCATGGGGTCAAGCGCTGAGGAAATGAGTATAGCGAGCAGCAGGATGATGACCGTCTCGCGCACAGCTACGATCAAAGCGACAAGGCCAACCACAACGACTATACGCAAAAGGCTAGCCCAAGATATTTCAAGGCGGAGGCGTTCCATCTCGATTTTAATTCTACTCTACTGTAAGGAGCTGTCGCAATGGCGCTTCCTTGCCTTCCGGACCAACCAGGGCCAGGTTGAGGGCCGTGTTCTTAAATATGTCCTTGGCAATGCTCTGAACATCTTCGGAGGTCACTTTTAGGTAATGCTGTATCACCTCTTCGGGGGTCATTATCTCTCCAGACTCTATTTCCTGCGAACCGTAGTACCCGGCTATCGAATCCGACGTGTCCAGATTGACGGCGAACTTGCTTATAAGCCTCTGTTTAACCTCGTCTAGCTCGGATGAGGACAGTGGCTCGTCCTTAAGCAGACGACATTGCTCAAGTATGGTCTTCATCGCCAGCTCCAGTTTCTCATGGTTAAGCCCGGCGGAGATTACGAACTCTCCGTGGTCTATAGCCATATTTACCCCGGATGAAACGTAGTAGGCGGCCCCAAGTTCGTCGCGGACTGTCGTGAACAGGCGCGAACTCATACCCTCACCGAGATAGGTCGACATAACCTCCAGCGCGAACCTGCGCGGATCATGTATCTCATATCCTCTGAAACCAATGGCGATGTGGGTCTGATCGGATTCTTTGGCCTTTAGCTTGAACGTCGGAGCGCTCTGGGAAATCGCAGTTTTTGCTTTTGGTATGCGGGCGCCGACA
>VFSW01005697.1_pt1 | contig 18407 bp, 12 predicted proteins | sample 5358111 | NCBI WGS metagenome assembly VFSW01 (sample SAMN11554181, study PRJNA540505) | mine drainage metagenome | isolation source: sediment from site ElyBrook_90M | place: USA: Ely Copper Mine, Vershire, VT | collected 2017 | reverse complement strand
CTTCTGCCGTGGCCGATTGGCGTGCTGTGAGCCGTCTGTGGCCTTACCTCATGGAATTCAAGGGGCGGGTGGTGGTCGCAGCCTGTTGTCTGTGCTGGCCAAGCTATCCAACGTGGCTGTCCCGCTGGTGCTCAAATCCATTATCGATCGCATGGATGTACGGCACGCAACGCCGATGGTGCCGGTCATGATTATCATCGGCTACGGAGCATTGCGTTTTTCAGCATCTCTTTTCAATGAATTGCGCGACGGGGTGTTTGCCAGGGTCACCCAGCATGCCATTCGCCGTGTGGCGCTCGCCGTATTCAGGCATTTGCATGCCCTGAGCCTCAGGTTCCACCTGGAACGACAGACAGGGGGTATGTCGCGGGATATCGAGCGGGGCACGCGGGGCATCGAAAGTCTGATGCGATTCACCCTGTTCAGTATTCTCCCCACCCTGGTGGAAATGGTCATGGTGGGAGGCATCCTGGTCTGGAAATATGACAGCTGGTTTGCCCTGATCACCCTGGTCACCCTGGTCATCTATATCGGTCTGACCGTGGTCATTACGGAGTGGCGGACAGCGTTCAGGCGCCGCATGAATGAACTGGATTCGCGCGCCAACACGAGAGCCGTGGACAGCCTGCTCAATTATGAAACCGTCAAGTATTTCGGCAACGAGGAGTGGGAGGCACGTCGTTATGACGAGAATTTGGTCAAATGGGAGCAGGCCTCCGTCAAAAGCCAGACTTCCCTGGCACTTCTCAATGTCACGCAAAGCCTCATCATCGGCTTTGGTTCTGTGGCACTCATGTATCGGGCAGCAGAGGGGGTGGCGGCCGGGCATCTCACCGTAGGTGACCTGGTGCTCATCAATTCCCTGTTGCTGCAGCTTTACATTCCTCTCAACTTTTTGGGTGTGATTTACCGGGAAATCAAGCAGGCAGTGGTGGACATGGATCGCATGTTCCGCCTGCTGACCGTGGATACCGAGGTGAGCGATGCTCCGGACGCCAAGCCACTTGAAGTGGGACAGGGGGCGGTTCGGTTTGAAAATGTGGACTTTGCCTATGATCCCCGACGCCCCATTCTCAAGCAGGTGAACTTTGAAATCCTCCCCGGCCAAAAGCTGGCAGTGGTGGGGCACAGTGGTGCAGGTAAGTCCACACTGGTGCGCCTGCTTTTCCGGTTTTATGAAGTGACGGGCGGACGTATTCTCATCAATGGCCAGGACATCCGCTCTGTTACGCAGAAGTCCCTGAGGTCGGCCATAGGCATCGTTCCCCAGGACACGGTACTGTTCAATGACACATTGCACTACAACATTGCCTATGGTCGTCCTGGAGCCACACAGGAAGAGGTGGTAAGGGCTGCCGAAGCGGCTCACATTCACCAGTTCATTGAAAAGTTGCCGGAAGGGTACGACACCCTCGTGGGTGAAAGGGGGCTCAAGCTTTCGGGTGGCGAGAAGCAACGCGTGGCCATTGCCAGAACCTTGCTGAAACAACCCCAGATCCTGGTGTTTGACGAAGCCACTTCCGCACTGGATTCTCACTCCGAGAAAGACATCCAGGAGGAACTGGCTTCCATGGCGCGCAACCACACCACTCTGGTGATTGCGCACAGGCTCTCCACAATAGTGGATGCTGACCAGATCCTGGTGATGGAAAATGGCAGCCTGATCGAGGCAGGACGGCATGCCGAGCTTCTGGCACAAAAAGGTGCGTACGCCCGTTTGTGGGACATCCAGCAAAAACAGGGCAAGATGACGCTTGCTTGACTGGCATTATTTTTGTATTGTTACACGTATGTGAGTGCGGGAGCGGCTATGGCCTCCATCAAAGGGACAGAGATCATGAAAAGATGGATCGGGGCAGTGCTTCTGGCGTCCTTGGTGACGTTCGCTCAGGCCTCAGGCCATCACCACCGTCACCACCATTATGATCCCAACTATATCGCCCTGCGCTCAACCACCGTACTGGTGCTGGATCAGGCAACCCAGCAGGTGCTCTACTCAAAAAATCCGGACCCCGTCCATCCCATCGCTTCCATCACCAAGCTGATGACAGCCCTTGTGGTGCTGGACTCAGGCCTGAAACTGGACGAAAAACTGGTGGTTACTCAGGAAGATGTGGACATGCTGCGTCATTCGCGCTCCCGCCTGCCGGTGGGCTCTGAAGCTTCACGCCTCGATTTTCTCAGGATGGCCCTGATCGCCTCGGAGAACCGTGCTGCCGCCGCACTTGGCAGATCCTACCCCGGTGGCATTCTGGCCTTCGTGCAGAAGATGAACGAGGAAGCCCTGCGCCTTGGGATGAAGAACACCCACTTTGCTGACTCTTCCGGCCTGAATGCAGAAAATGTCTCCACGGCACATGACTTGGCCCTGCTCGTTGAAGCCACGGAGAAATTTCCACTGATCAAGGAAATCACCACCACGGCTTCCATCACGTTGCCTGTGGGCCCCCGTGGACGGGAAGTCCAGTTCCACAATACCAATCCCCTGGTGGCCAAGAGCAGCTGGAACATCGGACTTTCCAAGACCGGCTATATCAATGAGTCAGGTCAATGCCTCGTCATGCAGGCTTCCGTGCATGGCCATCCCATGATTTTCGTTCTGCTGGATTCTCACGGTTATGGAGCGCGCATCAGTGATGCCATCCGTGTCCGCCAGTGGCTCGAATATCACGAGCCACAAGTGACGGTGGGGCAACTCTAACCGGTACTCCGTCCGTGCGTGTCGGACTGTTTGTCACCTGCCTGGTAGACCTGATGCGTCCCCGTATCGGTTTTTCTGTGATCAGGCTTCTCGAGTCAGCAGGTTGTCAAGTGGAGGTTCCCTCCACGCAGACCTGCTGTGGCCAGCCGGGATTCAATTCCGGTGATCGTGAATCCGGGCGTCGCATGGCGCTTCGTTTCCTGCAGGATTTTGAACCGTTTGATCACGTGGTGGTGCCCAGTGGATCATGCACGGGCATGGTGCGTGTCCATTACGCCGGGCTGTTTCCTGAAGCGCCCGATGTACAGGCTCGGCTCGACCGTCTGGCAGCACGAACGCACGAGCTGACGGAATTTCTGGTGAATGTGCTCGGGGTGGAAACAGTGCCGGGTCAGTTCAAAGGCACGGTGACCTATCATGATTCATGCTCGGGACTGCGTGAACTGGGCATCAAGCAAGAACCCAGAGCATTGCTTGCCAGCATGCCCGGGGTCGTCCTGCAGGAAATGTCCCAACCCGGGGTGTGTTGTGGGTTCGGAGGCGCATTTTCAGTGAAACTGGGAGACATTGCCACGCGTATGGCCCGTGACAAGTGTGAAGACGTCCTATCCACGAATGCTGATGTTCTGGTGGCTGGCGACTTGGGTTGCCTGCTCAACCTGGAAGGATGTCTCAGGCGCATGGGCGACACCAGTACACAAGTGATGCATGTGGCAGAAGTGCTGGCGCATGGACATGGAGATGAACGCAAATGAAACTGACCTCGTTTGCCTTCAAGGGAAATGTGCACCGGCAATTGGGTAATGCCGTTCTTCAAGGCAACATGAAACGGTTTGGCGGACGTTTCGTGAAGGCACGGGCAGAGGCCATGCAGCACGTGGATAACCTGGAGGAGTTGCGACTGGCAGCTGCCCGGGTCAGGGACCACGCCCTTGCCAACCTGGAAGCCTATCTCACTGTTTTCGAAGACCAAGCCCGGAAGCGTGGCACGGTGGTCCACTGGGCTGAAACCTCTGAGGACGTGAACCGCATTGTCCTGGGCATCGCGCAGGCCGGAGAAGTTTCCAGAGTGGTGAAATCCAAGTCCATGGTCAGTGAAGAAAGCGGTCTCAATGAATCGTTGGCGTCTGCCGGCATCGAGATTATCGAAACGGATCTCGGGGAGTACATCCTGCAACTGGCGAATGAACCCCCTTCACACATCATTGCGCCTGCCCTTCACAAAAACCGGGACGAAGTGGCAGACCTTTTTTCCAGCAAGCACCCCACGACTCGCCAGACTGATATTCCTGCCCTGTGCAGGGAAGCACGTGAACAGCTGCGACCACATTTCCTTTCCGCGCAGATGGGAATTTCCGGTGGCAATTTCCTGGTGGCTGAAACCGGTTCAGTGGCTCTGGTGACCAACGAGGGCAATGGTCGCATGGTGACCACCTTGCCACGCATTCATGTGACCATCACCGGTATTGAAAAAGTCCTGCCTACGCTCAATGACCTGTCCCTGATCTTGCGTTTGCTCACGCGATCGGCCACAGGGCAGGACATCACCAATTACGTGTCCCTGCTGACTGGGGTACGTCACTCCGATGACCTCGATGGTCCTGTGGAGTCCCATGTCATCCTGGTGGATTCCGGAAGGTCTGGATTGCTGGGTACAGATCTGCAAACCGCCTTGAGATGCATTCGTTGCGGGGCCTGCATGAACCATTGTCCGGTGTATCAGGTGGTGGGGGGACACGCCTATGGCTGGGTTTATCCGGGACCCATTGGCGCTGTCCTGACCCCGGCCTACGTGGGTCTTGAAAACGCCCTGGATCTGCCCCAGGCATCCACCTTGTGTGGGGCTTGTCAGGTTGTGTGTCCGGTGCGCATTCACTTGCCGGAATTGATGAGGGTGTTGCGTGAAAAGTCCATGGAACGTCGTCTTAGGCCATGGTCGGAGCGCTGGTCGATTGCGCTCTGGCGCTGGATGGCTGAACGACCGGCGCTGTATGCTGTGGCCACCCGCTGGGCAGCCCGGGTTCTGCATTGGGTCGGTGGCCGTTCCGGTCTTCTGCACCGCTTGCCCGGACTTGATGGCTGGACGGAAGGTCGTGACATGCCGGCTCCCCAGGGGCAGACTTTCAGGGACTTGTATCGCAGGACAACACCATGAGCGCAAGAGATCGCATTCTGGGGCGCGTACGCCAGGGACTGGGGGGAAGCGGAGAGGTTGTGTTACCGGACCGCGGGCGCCCGCGTGGTCCCCATGTGACTTGGCCCAAACAGGATCGGGTGCAACGTTTCATAACCTGTTCTCTCCGGATGGGGACCACCATCCAGAGAGCGGGTACGCTGGAAGACGTGCCGGGCCTGGTGGCACGCTATCTGGAGTCACACGGCCTGCCATTACGTGGCGTGGCATGGCCGTCACTGCGCGGTATGAACTGGGCTGAGACAGGACTCGCCATGGAATACCGTGAGGCACACGCAGAGGACGCTGTGGGCATCACGGGTGCATTTTGTGCCCTGGAAGAGACGGGAACACTGCTGCTGGTGTCAGGACCAGAAACGCCGGCTTCCGTGAGTCTGCTACCCGAAACGCACATTGCCCTGCTGGACGTGGGATGTCTCCAGCCTCACATGGAAGATGCATTTGACCGGGTGAGAGAGTCTTTTTCCACATGGCCCAGAGCCCTGAATTTTGTTTCTGGTCCCTCGCGCACCGCCGATATTGAACAGACCATTGTCATTGGTGCGCATGGACCAGCAAGGGTCCATGTGGTGCTGTATGGTCAGTGAATGTCCAGCATTTCCACGTCGAAAATCAATGTGGAATCGGGTGGGATGCTCTGTCCTGCACCCCGGCTGCCGTAACCCAGTTCAGGAGGGATGATCAGGGTACGTTTTCCGCCGACTTTCATGCCCACCAGTCCCTGGTCCCAGCCCTTGATGACGCTTCCGGTCCCCAAGGTAAAGTTGAATGGCTGGCCACGGTCGCGTGAACTGTCAAACTCCTGCCCTTTATTGTGGGGTGCTGTGGGATCGTAGAGCCATCCCGTGTAATGGACGACCACTTCATTGCCGCGTTGAGCGCCCGGTCCGCTCCCGTCCTTCGTGTCGATTGTGACCAGGCCATTGGCGGAAAGGTTTTGTCTGGGATGTTCAGGTGACACGGTACTGTCTCCATGGGAAAGAGGTGAAAGACAAGTGACTGCCAGGGTGAATAGCAGAAGGCGGATCATTTTCATGCGGTGCGTTCCTTGCGCTCACAGGAGGATTGCAGGAATTCTGCCTTAATTTTCGAGCGATTCCCAGTACTTCTCGATGCGTTTGATCGAGATGGGGTAGGGGGTCTTGAGTATTTGGGCAAAAAGGGACACCCGCAACTCCTGAAGCATCCAGAAAAGGGTATCCAGAGCGGTGGAAGGCTCGTTTCTGTCACATCTGTCTTCCAGTTTTTTTTCCCAGGCGAGAATGGGCCGTAGTCGGGCAATGTCACCCGAAGGGTCCTGGGGAATTTTCTGAAGTCTGAGTGACAGGGCTTTCAGATAACGGGGAAAATGTCGAAGCTGTTCCAATGGGGTGTCTTTCATCACGTGGTTGCGTGAGAACAAATGGAGCTGATGGCCACAGTCTTCCAGGGATTCACGGCACCCTGCCTGTTTCCCCAGGCGTTCCATCACCAGACGGTTTTCCCGGCAGCCATCGCTGACAGTTCCTGCCAGTTGCAGCATTTCCGCCAGGCGTGAAGAAAGATGATGTTTGACCTGTTGTCGCAGGAGCTCATATTTCGCCAGCTCTCTGATCGTTCCGCAATCTTCAGGCAACAGCGATTTGAGCGCCCCTTCCACCAGGTCCAGGGCCAGGACTTCCGGTGTGACGCCTTCAGCAGGCCACAGGATGGGCCGGGATCGCAGTGAGCGTTCCCCCTGTTTGAGTTGAGGCAGGAATTCCAGTTGAAGGAGCCGGAGAATCCCGCCACGGGTCAGGCGTTGGGCCTCTTCGGCAGTTTCCACCAATTGCAGGGCAACGCTGGTGGATTCGTCCAGCAGGGCGGGATAGGCTTCCACCGAACGGCCATGGAGAGTAACGGTGGTGGAAGCCGGTATGCTGTCAAAATCCCAGAGAGTCATCCCCTTTCGGGTGATGTCGGTGGCGGCAGGCTGGCTCAGAGAAGCGCGCACCTGCTGCACCCATTTGGCTTGGAGGGCGCGTAGATCTTCTCCACAGTCCAGTTCGTTGCCTTCCTCGTCCATGACCCGGATGTGCATGAGCAGGTGGGCAGGCAAAGCGGTGTCATGGGTCACTGACTCCCGTGTGTTTAGTCGTTGCCTGATGAAAGCGTCCAGACAGGCCTGGAGTGAGCCCGAGTCTGGTCCGTGGCGTTCCAGGAAGGCGGTAATGAAGGCAGGCAGCGGCACCAGTTCACGGCGCAGTCGCTGCGGCCATTGTTTGAGCATGAACAGGAGCTTTTCCCGGATGAGGCCGGGCACCAGCCATTCAAGGGGTTCCGGTGCAAGTTGCCCAAGTACGGCAAGGGGGATGGTCAGGGTGACGCCGTCCAGTGGATGTCCTGGCTCAAACCGGTAGCCCAGCGGGTAATCGGTGCCGGCGATGGTCCAGTGATCAGGAAAAAGGTTTTCTGAAATGTGAGACGCTTCGTGCCTCATCAGATGGGACCGTTCCATGAACAACTGATGGACCTGGGCCCTGTCGCTTTTGTGCAACCACCTGTCCAGACGTTCCGGGCACCACACGTCAACCGGCAGGAGACCTTCGTAGAAAGCGACCAAGTGGTCTTGATACACCAGAACGTACTGGCGCCGCCCCGTGTGTTCCAGTGCTTCTACTTCCTGTGCCAGCTTCCGGTTATGCACGAAAAATTCCGGTGTGCCCCGCCATTCGCCCCTGACCAAGGCATGCAGGATAAACATGCGTCGTGCCCCTTCCGGGTCCAGTGGCCCTTGTCGTACCCGGCGTTTTGCCACCACGGGCAAGCCGTAAAGGGTGACCTTTTCATACCAAACCGATTGTGCCGATGAGTCGTCCCAATGGGGGTCCGAGTAGCTGCGTCGTAACAGCGGGCCTGCCAGGGGTTCGATCCACTCGGTCTGGATGCGCGCCACATATCTGGCGTAGAGGCGCGTGGTTTCTGTCATTTCGGCAGCCATGACCCATTGGGGTTTGCGACGCAGCAGACGTGAAGCGGGATGCAGACGAAAACGGACCCCCCTGGGGCCCATGTACTGTTCGGATTCAGGATCGCGCAAGCCCACGTGTCCCAGCAGTCCTGTCAGCAGGGCACGGTGGATCATGTCAGGCGGAGCTGCCACGGTGTTGGGAGACATGCCCATCTCAACCACGAGCTGATGCAGTTGTTGGTGCACGTCTCGCCATTCGCGCAGGCGGGTGAAGGACAGGAATTCCCGATGACAGAATTCCCGCCATTTGCGCCAGGATTTTCGGTGCTGCCAGGATTCCTCCACATAGTGCCATAGGGACACGTAAGAGAGGAAGTCAGACTGGTCATTGTCAAAGCGCGCATGTTTCTGGTCTGCAGCCTGTCGGTGTTCCACTGGACGCTCTCGCGGGTCCTGCACGGAAAGGGCGGATACGATGATCAGAGCTTCTGTGAGCGCTCCATTCAGATGAGCTGCCAGAAGCATCCGGCCAATGCGGGGGTCCACGGGCAGGCGTGACAGTTCCTTGCCTGTGGGGGTGAGCTGGCGCTGTGGATCCAGCGCCCCCAGTTCCTGCAGCAACTGGAAACCATCCTCGATGGCTCGCGGGCTGGGAGGGTCGAGAAAGGGAAAATCCTCCAGGGCCCCCAGTCCCAGCGCTTCCATTCGCAGGATGACCGCTGCCAGGGAAGTCCGCAGGATTTCCGGGGTTGGATGCTCTGGACGTGCTTCGATGTCACGCTCGTCATAAAGCCGGATGCAGATTCCAGGGGCCACACGACCGCAACGCCCGGCCCGCTGACGGGCCGAGGCACGGGAAATTTTTTCCACCAGCAACTGGGTGATCTTGAGGCGCACGCTATACCGGTTTACCCTGGCCAGTCCAGAATCCACTACGTAACGGATACCCGGTACCGTCAGGGAGGTCTCGGCCACGTTGGTGGACAGGACAATGCGGCGGCCTCCCGAAGGAAAAAAAACACGATCCTGTTCTTCAAAGGATTGCCTTGCGAACAGTGGCAGGATTTCCGTATGTGGTGGGTGGTGTTTGCGAAGCGCTTCCGCTGCTTCACGGATTTCCCGTTCGCCAGGCAGAAACACCAGCAGATCTCCCGTGTCCGATTCCCGCATCAGTTCATCCACGGCGTCCAGGAGAGGGGCCTGGGAATCTGGCTCCTCATCGTCCCGTCCCGGGGGGGATGGGGGGCGCCATCGGATTTCCACGGGAAAGGTTCGACCGGGAATGTCCATGACGGGAGCGCCCTCGAAATGGGCAGAAAGACGTTCGGCTTCCAGGGTGGCCGAAGTGATGATCACTTTCAGGTCGGGCCGACGCGGCAGGAGCCGCTTCAGGTAGCCCAGCAAAAAATCGATGTTCAGGCTGCGTTCGTGGGCTTCATCCACCACCAGGGTGTCATAGCGTTTGAGCAGGGGGTCGCCATGGATTTCTGAAAGCAGGACGCCATCAGTCATGACCTTGATGGCCGTTGCCGGGGAAGTTTTTTCATGGAAGCGCACCTGATACCCCACGACACTGCCCGGTTCCACCCCCAATTCTCTTGCCAGTCGTACGGCGACGCTTCGGGCCGCCATGCGGCGGGGTTGGGTGCAACCGATCAGTTGCCGACGTCCTCGACCCAGACCAAGACAGAATTTCGGAATCTGGGTGGTTTTTCCAGATCCGGTTTCGCCGCAAAGAATGACCACCTGGTGCTGGGTCAGCAGTGTTTCAATTTCCGTCCGGACTGCGTGGATGGGCAGGGTGCCATCGTAGGCAGGCAATGGAAGGTGGCGTTCGTTGGGTACTTTCACCGTTCAAGCAGCAGGAATCGTTCCGAACGATCTCCGGGTCGAGCGCCCGTCCACAGCATGTGCCATCCCGGTGGCGCAGGATGATGTGCCTGTGCCGTGGTCTGTATCAGCCACAATCTGCAACGCGATTCACTGGTTGCAGTGGCCGGTTCTGTTCGCAACCGGAGGTAGTAATAAAGCAGGCCGCGCTGGGGTTCTCCCAACCCGGTGCCTATGACACAACCGGGTGAATGGGGAATGCGGCGTGACAGCGAGTTCATCATGCCGGCATAACTGCGGGAGGCTTCCACATACGGCAGCCACAATCCCATGAGCAGCATCCAGGAAACTGTCATGCCTACGGTCCAGTTGACCAGAGCTCGTCGGGCAGAGGGGCGGGCATGTTTCATGGTCAGCAACCACAACAGGGTCAGGAACAGTGACCCTGCAAAAATGACAGGCTGAAAGGTGGCACGGTAACCGGGAAGTTGGGCGTCCAGGTAGTGCACGATGCCTGCGGGGTATCCGGTCACCTGTGCCATCCAGCCGAGCCAGAGGGTGGCGGTGACGATACCGAAGGTCAGCATGCCAAACCAGTCCAGCGCACTGGCGGCCCCCCGCTTCAGTTGATCCAGCCCACCGGTGGCCAGGAAGGTAAGGGGGAGCAGGAGCGGCAATGCATTGTTTTCCCGGGGGGTGGAGCCGCCGCCCAGAGTCACCACCATGCTCAGCAGGGCCAATAGGCAAAAACGCGTTTGTGGCGTGGTCAGGCCACGGCGTCCCCCATTCCAGAGGGTTGCCATGGCCAGGGGAGTCGCTGGCCATGCAAACCATGAAATGACGCCGAAGTAATACAACGGATTGGCATTGGGATTCATCCACAAGGAAGGGTGGGTGAGGGGATGAATGAGAGCGGTCCACCAGAGTTTGAAAGAGGCTGGGTCATGTTGATGCAGATCCCAAAGCCAGAACCAGAGTTCGGGTGAAGCCGCCAGCAGCCAGAGCAGCAGGTGAGGCACAAGGCGTGCTGGTCTGTAATCAGGTACAGCCAGTGGCAGTAACAGGACCAGCGGCAAAAGGATGCCAAAGGCCCATACCCCGTGCGTGAGAAAAGCCACTCCGAACCCCAGCCCTCCCGTGATACCGGTAAGCAGTGGCTTGTGGCGGGACAGCGGAATACTTGTCAGGGTCCAGGTGACCCCCGTCAACCATGCCAGATTGGAGCTCATTTCGTGGGCACGAATCACCAGACCCACACTGCCGATGAACATGAGGACCGAGGCTCGCATGGCGCGGGGGCCGTACAGACTGCGTGCCCCCACAGCCACGCCCAGCATGGTGAATGTCATGAACAGACCACTGGCCAGCCTGGCGGCATCGTGCTCGGGTAATACCCCATTGAACAGCCGCACCATCAAGGCGGCGATCCAGTAGTAGAACGGGGGATGATTCAGGTAGGGTTCGCCCGCCAGGGTCGGGGACAGCCAATGTTCGCCATGAGTCAGGCCAAAAACGATCCCTTGGCTGACGGCTTCGTCATATTTCCAGGGGGTGTGGCCCGTCAGTCCGGGTGCCAGCCAAGCGAGACACACCACCAGGAACAGGGCTGTCTTGACTGGGGTGGCTTGGCCGTCAAAATTCAGGTTGTTTTTGGGAGACAGGATTGTTTGCAAGAGGGATTCACCAGTTTCCTGTGACAGTGTAAATCAATCTGCAGTTCCAGAACCAGAAATAAAGAAAGGCAGCATGAAGGCTGCCTCTCGAGGGGGGATGAGGCGCCCGGATTACTTGCGAGCGTACTTCTGACGGAACTTCTCCACGCGACCCGCTGTGTCCACAATTTTCTGCTTGCCCGTGTAGAAAGGGTGGCAGGCAGAGCAGACTTCCACGGCCAAGGTGGGCTTGCCCAGAGTGGAGCGTGTAATAAAGGTGTTCCCGCAACTGCATGTCACGGTCACTTCCTGATAATCGGGATGAATGTCAGCTTTCATGAAGGTTCCTGGCAAAAGATCGCCGGAAAATACGGCGAACAGCCCGCTATTATGCGCAAAATCAGTATCGGATGCAAGGCCCCTGCTACAGGGATCAGCCCCGACGCATGGAATCAAAAAAGTCCGCGTTGTTTTTCGTGGCCTTGATCTTGTCCAGCATGAATTCAATGGCTTCCATTTCGTCCATCGTGTAAAGCAACTTCCGCAGCACCCAGATTTTTTGCAGCACATCCGGTTTGATCAGTATTTCCTCGCGCCGGGTGCCCGAACGGTTTACGTTGATGGCGGGGTAGATGCGTTTTTCCGCCATGCGCCGGTCCAGATGGATTTCCATATTGCCGGTGCCCTTGAATTCCTCGTAGATCACGTCATCCATACGCGATCCTGTATCCACGAGGGCTGTGGCAATGATGGTCAGGGAGCCACCCTCTTCGATATTGCGGGCTGCGCCAAAGAAACGTTTAGGGCGTTGCAGGGCATTGGCATCCACACCACCCGTCAATACCTTTCCGGAAGCGGGCACCACGGTGTTGTAGGCACGGGCCAGACGGGTGATGGAGTCCAGCAGGATGACCACATCCCTCTTGTGCTCCACCAGGCGCTTGGCTTTTTCGATGACCATTTCAGCCACCTGGACGTGCCGGGTTGCGGGTTCGTCAAAAGTGGACGACACCACCTCACCCTTGACGGACCGCTGCATCTCCGTCACTTCCTCGGGTCGCTCGTCAATGAGCAGAACAATCAGGTGGGCATCGGGTGCATTGGCCGAAATGGAATGGGCAATATGCTGGAGCATGACCGTCTTGCCGCTTTTCGGGCTGGCCACCAGCAGGCCGCGCTGACCTTTTCCGATGGGGGCAATGATGTCGATGACCCGGCCCGTGATGTTTTCCTCGGCACGAATATCTCGTTCGAGTACCAAGGGTTCATTGGGAAACAGCGGGGTGAGGTTTTCGAACAGAATCTTGTTTTTCGAATTTTCCGGCGGCTCCCCGTTAATGGAGTCCAGTTTGACCAGGGCAAAGTAACGTTCGCCTTCCTTGGGGGTGCGAATTTCTCCCTGGATGCTGTCGCCGGTATGCAGATTGAAGCGGCGAATCTGGGACGGACTGATGTAGATATCATCAGGGCTGGCCAGATAGGAGGTTTCCGGGGAACGGAGGAACCCAAACCCATCGGGCAATACTTCAAGGGTGCCCTCGCCATAGATGCTTTCGCCTCGTTTTGCCTGATTTTTCAGCAGGGCAAAGATCAATTCCTGTTTTCTCAGGCGGTTGGCGCCTTCAATCTCGTTTTTGACAGCCATCTCCACCAGTTCGGTGACGTGATAAGCCTTAAGGTCGGATAAATGCATGGAAGCGGAACTCTTTCGGGGTATTGTTTTACGATCAGGGGAAAGAAAGGGGGGAACGGATGCGGAAACAGCCGCCACCGGTCAGGAGCGGCGCAGGTTAACGTTTTTATAGGTGACTGTCAATAAAGGCACTTAATTGTGATTTGGACAGGGCGCCTACTTTGGTGGCCTCGACATTGCCGTTCTTGAACAGCAGAAGCGTGGGAATCCCACGAACGCCATACTTTCTAGCCATTTCGGGATTGTCATCCACGTTGAGCTTGGCCACCTTGAGACGGTCGCCGTAGTCCTTGGCAACTTCTTCTAGAATGGGCGCGATGAGCTTGCACGGGCCACACCACTCGGCCCAGAAATCCAGGAGGACGGGCGTGGGGGATTGCAATACGCTGGCTTCAAAGGAATGGTCAGTCACATGTTGGATGGAATCGCTCATTGAGAATCCTCAATTGGTTCGGTGGAGCCAAGGGGTGGCATTGTGGACGATGGCGTCAGATGACAACGGGATAAATTGGCGCCTATGCTAAACCAATTCGGGGCGGAATGTGAAGGGGGAGTAAAACTCTTTATTCGGCTGAATTACTGCTAGAATGTACGGTTCCATATTTTTCGCACGTGATTTCGAGGTGTTGCCATGACTTATGTCGTGACCGAATCCTGCATCCGCTGCAAATACACTGACTGCGTGGATGTGTGCCCCGTGGACTGTTTTCGCGAGGGCCCCAATTTCCTGGCCATTGATCCCGACGAGTGCATCGATTGCACTTTGTGCGTGGCCGAGTGCCCGGTGGAGGCCATTTATGCAGAAGATGACGTTCCTGAAAACCAGCGCGCCTTCATCGCCCTGAATGCCGAACTGAGCAAGCTCTGGAAACCCATCGTGGAACGCAAGTCACCTCCCGATGATGCGGATGACTGGAAGTCCGTGAAGGCAAAATCCCACTTGCTGGAGCGCTGATCTTCAATGCTGATGGGATATCCAAGGGGCATCAGACGGCCTGTGGTTTGCTGCTGGTGATGTCATCGGTTAAGTCAGGGGCAGCATCATCCCCCAGCACCAGCAGACGGTTCTGGAGGGGGTAGTAAATGGCCTTGATCACGGTTTCATCTGGAAACAAGGCGGCATAACGGGCCAGTTGTGCATGATGGCCTTCCGCATTTTCCCGCAGAAGGGTTTCCATGTCCTGGGTTTCGGCCAGCCGCACCACCTTGTAATCAATGATCCAGCGTATTCCGTTTTCCACGAAAGTGCGATCCATTCTCAGGGAACTGATCTCCTTGCCATCGGTCTGGTTGAGGCACCACTCGTTTCTTTCTTCATCGCGGTGTTTCAGTACCCAGTGACCCACTGGCGATCCTGCCGCATTTTCCAGTGCCTGCAGTACTTCGCTGACCGAGATGTCACATTCGCTTTCCGGCAATCCCCTGACTTTCAGCCAGCGCCTGACCGGTTCTGCCAAGGTGATTATGCGTGATCTTGGCCAACAACTTGCGCCATCCTTTGCCATGATCTCGAAATAACGATGTACCAGGGTGCCCACCACGGTTTCCCTGGAGAGAGGACTGCTGCAACCGGGAGGTGAAAACGGGTCGGGGTCGGGTTTGTTCATGGGGGTTGCACGAAGGGCTTCCGGTTCTTCAGGCCGAACCAGTCGAACCAGGCGGCCGTCAAATTGCCATGAGTGACTTTTAGGGTCTCGCGTGCCATGTTCGGTGATGGAGGTGAGTTCCTGTGCAGCCACTTTCCCAAACTCGGCAGAAGCCCCACTCCACAGCATTTCCAGGAAGCTCCCGGATAACGGGGTTTTCAGAGCGCCTGCTGTATTCGGGTCGCGATTTGCCACGCCGACCAGGTGCAGTTCCCGGATTCCACGCGTCGCTGCCACGTAAAGCACTCGCCGGCTTTCGTGCTGTTCACGGGATTTTTCAAAAGCCGTCAGGAAATCATGCTTTTCCTGATGAGCTTTTGTTTTGGCGGCTACCACCAGATGCTCGCTGCCTTCTGGCCCCAGAATCTGGTCCCACAGCAAGAGGGGCTTTTCATCGGAACGGGAAGCCCGGTGCAGTACTGGCAGAATCACGGCATCGAATTCGAGTCCCTTGGACTTGTGAATGGTCATGATCTGCAGGGTATTAGCCGCAGACGGATCAGTAGTGGCATACAGCTTTCCCACCTCTGCATCCAGTCGGGACAGGTCAAGAAGGCCGCGGTTTTCCAGGCGGTCAAGCACCGAGAAAAAAGCGTGCGCATCGGTCAGATCCCCAGGATGGCTCAGGCAGCAGGGCCCCCCCAGCGCTTGCCAGACCCCCTCGATCCAGCGCCGTGGGCGTTGTTGGGCACGGTACAGAAGGGCGTCATTCAGTACGACCCGCACGTGCCGCAACCTTTGTTGCCCGTCCGGAGTCAGTTGCTGCAGTCGATCTTCGTCCTGCATCAATGTCCACAACGGGGTGGAGGGTGCGTCTGCAGCCAGGGCGTGCAGGTCGGCAAGGCGCAGACCGCACCATGGGGCACGCAGGAGGGCAAGCCAATGCAGGCGATCGCCTGTGTGATGGAGGGCCCGGGTCAGGGTCACCAGGTCTGCCACCACTTGTCGTTCGCCGAGCGGATCGATTTCCACTGCCTGGTAAGGCAGGTCAGGGTGGTGTGAACGCAATTCCCTGGCCAGGGATTCCACGTGTTTCCTGGCCCTGACGAGTATCGCGAGGCTTCCACCAGGGGATCGCTCGCGGATCTCGCGGATCAGCGCCACTACCGTCCTGGCCTCCAGTTCATCAGCCTCTTCTCCGGCTCCCACCACCAGAGGATGGATGAAGACGCCGGCGCCAGGCACATTGCTTTTTGTGGCGCGGGCAGGGACGAACCGGACGGCACCTGACTGAGGGTCCTCGTGATTCTCGAATATCGGTGGGAAGGTATCATTGATCCAACGGACCACGGACTCACAGGAGCGGTTGTTGCGGTACAAGGTCAGGCCTTTGGGCTGAATCTGCCCGAGTCCTCCATCCCTGACTTTCAGGAAGAGGCCCACGTCGGCCTTGCGAAACCGGTAGATGGACTGCATGGGATCGCCCACCAGGAACAGGGTACGGCCATCTTCGGGTTGCCAGCCGGAAGTCAGGCGCTCCAGCAACGTCGCCTGAACGGGGCTGGTATCCTGAAATTCGTCCACCAGCAGGTGGCTGATGCGATAGTCCAGATGCAGTGCCAGGTCCGTGGGGTCATTCGGCTCGCCCAAGGCCATGAGAGCATTCTGGCTGATCTGGGAAAAATCCACCTGCCCTTCTTCCTGGAAGACCAGCCACAGTTGTGCAGTGGCCCGCCTGAGGATGGTTACCAGATCCTGGATGAGCTGCCATTCATCCTCGGGATATTCGGGCATGGGTAGCTGGTTAATCTCCGCCAACAATTCAGCAAAGAGAGAATTCGCTTCCAGTATCTGCCTGCATTCCACAAGGGCTGCCCTGAGTACCCCCAGTTCGTTTTCGCCCAGTGACAGGTGATTGGGCAGGCGAGTCCGTATCTTGCCCTCCTGCGTCAGCAGCAAGTGGGCCAGTTCTTTCCAGTAAGGGAGGGATTCTGAACGGGTGTCCAAAGGGAAGGGCCAGAGACGCAGGTGCTCGTGACCACACAGAACAACCTGCGTCAGGCGTTGCCGGAGCTCCTGGCACATGGCATTGGCCGTGGTTTTCAGTTTTTGTTCCAGCAGCTTGGAGAGCATGACCTGCATGGAAGACCGATCCCATTCGGTGGCAGTACGGTGGGCATGGCCCAGCCATTGTTCCCGGCGGTCCAGCATGGATTCGAGCAGCACCTGGAGCTTGGGAATGGAGTTGTCAAAGTGCGGAAGCACGCGGACCAGCGCATCGGCCACTTCGCCTTCTTTCTCGAGTTCTTCCATCACGGCGCTCACAGCGCGCTGGTATAAGGGAGAAGCATCGGCCAAGACGCCGGGCTGTCCACCAAACCGTGACAGCAAGGGCATTTGCCGGGCCAGCCGAGCACATAGGGAGTCGAGTGTGGTCACCTGGAGACGATCAGGATGGTCCAGCAAGTTCCACTCCCGTTCCCGGTTTCGGACCAGGACCTGCAGGCTCAGTTGGTGAGTGATTTGTCTGTGTGCCTCGTCCGGGGCCGGGCCCTGTGCCGCCCGGGCCAAGCTGGTGGTAATGCGCTCGCGCATTTCTGCAGCAGCCCGCCTGGTGAACGTGAGGGCCACCACTTCCTCAGGATCATTCACGCGTGACAGCAAGGCCAGAAAGCGCTGGGTAAGCAGTTCGGTTTTTCCGGCACCGGCCGGGGCTTCCACGATGAATGACTGTGTCGGGTCAATGGCCAGACGACGATGCATTTCGTCGAGCGCCAGAAGATCGGGATGGGCCTGATCAGCCATTCTGGCCCCCCATTTGTCGGCGGCGTTCGGCCAGGCGCAGCAGGGGCAGCACCTCGCAGTACTCCAGGCTCTTTTCATCCTCGAAACGGACGCCAGCCATGCCAGACCCGAATTCCCCGGCCAGCCTGGACAAGCCAGCCTGCCAAAAGTCTAGCAATGTGTTCCAGTCCGGAAATGTGCCAGCTGGAAATTCCTTGAGGGCTTTGCCTTCGCCAAGCGTCGTGATTCCATCCATTGCACCCTTCAGGCAACCAAGACCCGTAAACCGGCATGCGTCCAGATGGATCTGGGCCAGCGCCAGGATGGACACCTGACCTTCTTCCGGCGAGGCGCTGATGGCGTACAACGGCAACTGCGGCTCCGGGAGGCGCTCCTTTGCCCATTGGGTGTAATTGGGTGTGCGCCCGGTCTTGTAATCCATGATCACGAGTTGTCCGGATGAAAGGCGATCGATGCGATCCACTTGAAGTTGCAGTTCCAGTCTTTCCAGCATGAAGGTCGTTCGCCTTTCGCAATCGAGGACCTCAAAAGGTTCGGGTCGCTTGAGTTCAAGCTTGAGCCATTGCGAAAGGAGTGCCAGTAATCTCGTTCGTTCCAGTGAACGCAGACGGTTCGGCAGGGGCGGGCGCCTGGCATATTCGCTGAAGGTGTCCAGCGCATTCTCCACGATACGCCCCATCAGGGTATTCAGCTGTTCGTCTGTCTGGTTTTGCAAGGCTTCGGACGTGCGCAGTTCGCGCCACAGAAGCTCAAGAATCCTGTGGACCAGCTTTCCACGGTCCGAGCTGTCTGGTACGGTGGCGAGTTCTCTCAGCTGGCTGGCATGCAACCGGTACTGGTAGTAAGCCCAGGCAGGACAGATGGCCTGCGCCTTTAACAGACCTGTTCCCCCTTTTACGGGGGCACCCTCGGGGATTGGGGGGGCCCAGGCATCCTCCAGACATTCCAGACGGGTGGCCGGGGCATGCAGCGCCAGAGCGGTCCAATGGGGGAACACCAGGGTGGATGGGGTGGATT
>VFSW01005696.1_pt1 | contig 18407 bp, 11 predicted proteins | sample 5358111 | NCBI WGS metagenome assembly VFSW01 (sample SAMN11554181, study PRJNA540505) | mine drainage metagenome | isolation source: sediment from site ElyBrook_90M | place: USA: Ely Copper Mine, Vershire, VT | collected 2017 | reverse complement strand
CACTACCCCAGAGAGCGGCCTTGCGAGATGGATTGCGGGCCTCAATTGAAGTCAGAAGGGACCGGAGAATCTTGCCGGTCCTTTCTTTGTGTTACGCGTCAAAACTCGTTTCCTCAAGTTGATCTCCAACTTACCGATAAAGGGCTTGAGAGCTTCCTACGCCGGGAACCCCCAATCCCGGCCGGGCAGGTGAGTGGACGCAATGGATGAATTGACAAGAGAATTCCTGATCGAAAGCCAAGAAGGGTTGGACCGCATGGAGCGCTGTCTGACCGACCTGGAAGAGAAGCCTGGCGATACGGCGTTGCTGGCGGAGATCTTCCGATCCGTGCATACGATCAAGGGGACCACAGGTTTCCTTGGCTTCAAGCGGCTGGAGAAACTGGCCCACGCCGGCGAAAACCTGCTTGGCCTGTTGCGTGAGGGTAAGCTGGCCGCCGACCGTCCCATTATCACCGGTCTTTTGCAACTGCTTGACGGCCTGCGCTCCATCCTGAAGGCCATTGAGGTAGAAGGCGGTGAGGGCGAGGGTGAGGATACTGTCCTGATCGCTCAAATTGTGGAGTTGCAGGCGCCAGCCCAGGCAAATGCAAAACAGCCGGTTTGCGCAAAGGCTGGCGCCGCTTCCGCTCCTGCGCAGCCATCAGCATCTCCGGCAATTCCTGCTACACCAGCGCCACCCCCGGTTGCAGTGCAAGCTCCGGAGCCGGTGCAGGCTGCGCCGGCGCTGCCGGTTGCGCCCGTTCAGGCTTCCAAAGCTCCCGCCGAGCCGGAGACGGACGCCGCCAAGCCGCGCGCTCAAGTAACCGGATCGGGAACTGCCGCGGAGAGCACGTTGCGCGTGGACGTGACCCTGCTCAACCGGATGATGAACCTGGTGGGCGAGTTGGTGCTGACCCGCAACCAGGTCTTGCAGGCCACTGCCGCCGACCCCAACCTGACAATGCTCTCCCGGCGTCTGGATATGGTGACCGCCGACTTGCGCGAGTCGGTGATGAAGGCCAGGATGCAACCGGTCTCGAATATCTTCTCGAAGATGCCGCGCATTGTGCGCGATCTCTCCCAGACGCTCGGACGGCGCGTTCGCCTCCTGGTGGAAGGACAGGATACGGAGCTGGACAAGAGCCTGCTTGAGGCCATCAAGGATCCACTTACCCACGCGGTGCGCAACTCTCTGGATCACGGCATTGAGCCGCCCGAGGTGCGCGAGGCCGCCGGCAAGGATCCCGAAGGCACCCTCAGGCTGCGCGCCGCGCAGGAGGGCAGCCACGTCATTATCGAGGTCTCCGACGACGGTGCCGGCATGGCAGTGGACAAGATTCGCAGCAAGGCAATAGAGCGCGGATTGATTGCCCCCGAGCGCGCCGCGCAGCAGTCTGATCGGGAGTTGCTGCAACTGGTTTTTCTGCCCGGTTTCTCTACCGCCGACGCCGTCACCAACGTGAGCGGGCGCGGGGTGGGCATGGATGTGGTCCGCACCAATGTGGAAAAGATTGGCGGCAAGGTCGAAATCGACTCGCGGGCGGGCAAGGGAACCACGCTCAGGCTGCGGATTCCCCTCACGCTGGCTATTATTCCGGCGCTGATTGTCCATAGCCTGGATCAGTGTTTTGCCTTGCCCCAGGGGGCGCTCTCCGAGCTGGTGCATATTCCCCCCGAGCAGGCCGGTGTGGCCATCGAGTGGATTGAGGGTGCACCGCTCTACCGGTTGCGCGGCAAACTGCTGCCGTTGATCTTTCTCGGCCATTTGCTCAGGCCCGGAGCCGAACACAAGCTTGCCACCGAACGCGACAATTTCATCGCCGTTCTTGACGCAGAGGGCCGGCGCTTCGGCCTGGTGGTGGATGGGCTGGCCGATCCGGAGGAAATCGTGGTCAAGCCGCTCTCCGCCGTGCTCAAGGATATCGGTCTTTACTCCGGCGCAACCGTGCTAGGCAACGCGGACCTGGCTCTGATTCTCGATCCTGGCGCCATTGCCCTGAAGGCCGGCGTAACCATGAGCACGGAAGAAGAGGCATCCCGTACGGCTGAGGCCGAGCAGGAGGCCGAAACCGCCAAGAGCCTCGACTATCTGCTGGTGGATGCCGCCGGGCGTCAGGCTGCGATTCCCCTGGCCGACGTGCTGCGCATTGAACAGCTTCCGGTTTCGCGTATCGAGTACATCGGCTACCGGCCGGTACTCAACTTCGAAGGGCAACTGCTGCCGGTTGAGGACTCGAGCGGCGTCCTTGCCGCGGTGCAGGATAATCCTGAGGCGCAGATCATTGTCGTGGTATGCCGTGAGGGCAACCGGCAGGTCGGCATCGCGGTCTCTCATGTACTGGACGTAGCCAGCGGCGGCGATCTCTTCGAGGCCGGTACGGCACAAAAGACCGGCGGAGTGACTCTGCTTAAAGATCGCGTTACCGGCGTGGTTGACCTAGGCGGAGTGCCTCCGCTGCCAGCCGGACAAGAGACCAACAGCGAATGGAACCAGATTGCGGAGACAGTGGCATGAGTACAGCAGCAGCAACAACCACCAATCGCAAGGAAAAAGCGGCGGCTACACTGGTTGAAATGTGTTCCGTCCACCTGGGGCAGACCTTGTTCGGCGTGCCCATCAGCCATATTCTTGAGATCGTGGGCGGCGCGCGGCCACAACCGGTTCCGCTTGCTCCTGCCTTTGTGGGCGGCCTGGTCCACTACCGGGGCGACGTGCTTACCACGGTCAGCCTGCGCCATTTGCTGGGCCTGCCACCCAAGGAAGGCCCACAGGACATTCTGGTTCTGGAGAGTTCCGGCGGATGCTTCGGGCTGCTGGTGGATTCAGTGGGCGAGGTGATGACTGTCTCCTCGTCCGACCACGAGCCTAACCCTTCCATTCTGGATGAGCGGCGCAAGGCCTTGTTTGCCGGCGCATACAAACTCAAAGGCAGCCTGATGGTCATGCTGGACCCTGAGCGGCTTGACCCCATGCGCCTGGGCGCGGCCAAGGCGGCTTAAGTTGAACGAGTCCTACAGACTTCTGACTGGAGGTGACCATGCGAGCACTGATTGTAGATGACTCCCGCTTCGTCCGCGGCTTGGTTCGAGGTTTGCTTGAGGAGAAGGGAATCGAGTGCAAGGAGGCCGCCGACGGACAGGCCGGCATGGACCTGCTCAACAGCGGATTGCCCTTCGACGTTGTGCTGTTGGATTGGAATATGCCCGTGATGGACGGGCTGGATATGCTCACGCAACTGCGTGCTTCCGGTTTTGACGGCGTCAAGGTCATGATGGTGACGACCGAAGCGGAGAATGACTTTATTGAGCGCGCCCTGGCTGCGGGGGCCAACGAGTACCTCATGAAGCCCTTTGACGACGAAGCGTTGACAGAGAAACTGGCCATGCTCGGCCTGGTTGAGGCTTGAGCTATGGAGGCAGGCGGCCGTACCCGTATCTTGATTGTGGACGACTCGGCGGTGATGCGGAGCCTGCTTCGTTCCGTCGTCTGCTCCGACGCCGGCCTGGAGGTGGCAGGTACCGCTGCCGACGGCGCGTCTGCCTTGAACCTGCTTGAAACGCTTCGCCCCGGCCTGGTTTTGCTGGATGTAGAAATGCCGGTGATGGATGGATTGGTCACGCTTCGAACCTTGCGCGCCAGGGGACACAGAATGCCGGTCATCATGTGCAGTTCGCTTACCCAACGCGGCGCCAGGGTAACCATTGAGGCACTGGCCGGGGGCGCATCGGACTATGTGGCCAAGCCTACCGGGCAATCCAGCCGAGAAGCGGCGACCAAAGCACTGGCCCAGGATCTGATTCCAAAGATACATGCCCTGACCAGCCCGCCGCCGCCGCGTCCACAACCTGGCTTGCCTGCCGCCGGGCGCCCGGTCATTCTGCCCTTTGCGCCGCCGATCAAAGCGCAGCCTATATCGTCTATTCCGACTCTGCTTGCCATCGGCGTCTCTACCGGCGGCCCCGCGGCACTTGACATTCTGCTGCCCACTTTGCCCGGCAACTTTCCTCTGCCCGTGGTGATTGTGCAGCACATGCCGGAGTTGTTTACACGCCTATTTGCAGAACGCCTCGACGGACTCTGCCGTATCCGCGTGAAGGAAGCCGCGGAGGGCGACCTGGTGCGTCCTGGCACCATCTACATTGCTCGTGGCAACTGGCACATGGAAGTGCTGGCATCCCTACGCGGCGGGCAGCCGAATTCGCTCCACCTGAGCCAGGGGCCGCTTGAGAATCACTGCCGCCCGGCGGTGGATGTGCTATTCCGCTCGGTGGCCTCAGTGTATGGCTCTGGTGTGCTGGCCGTAGTACTCACCGGCATGGGCTCTGACGGAATGCTCGGCTGCCGCATGATTCGCGATTGCGGTGGCAGTGTTCTTGCCCAGGACCAGGCCTCCAGCACGGTGTGGGGAATGCCCGGCGCGGTTGCCAATGCGGGCCTCGCGCACAGGGTTCTCCCCCTCAACGCCCTTGCTCCAGAGATCATCCGGCTTGCAAGCCGGAGCCGCAGTGAAGCCTACGCAATTCGAGAATCGGTGGTCTAGTCATGGAAACCTCATCAGCTGTCGATTACGGCTATCTGCGCGAACTTGTTTTCAGCCTCTCAAGAAACGTGCTCGACCCCTCGCGCGACTACCTTTTTGAGACGCGCCTCACCAAACTGCTGCGCAACCAGGGCATGTCTCATCTACAGGAACTCGTCCATCATCTGCGGATGCAAAAGAACCCGGTTCTCGAACGCGCCGTTGCTGAGGCCATGACCATTAACGAAACCAGCTTTTTTCGCGATAGCCGACCCTTTGAGCTGTTGCGCACCGAACTACTGCCCAAGCTCATTGAGGCTCGCCGCACCACCCGCTCCCTGCGCTTCTGGAGCGCGGCCTGTTCCTCTGGGCAGGAGGCCTACAGCATGGCCATGATGATGCGCGAAAACTTTCCCATGCTTACCAACTGGAATATTCGCATCGAGGGAACCGATATCTGCGCTGAGGTCGTCCAGCGCGCCCAAGCCGGTTTCTATCGGCGTATCGAGATCAACCGCGGTCTGCCCGCGCGCTTCATCGTCCGCTACTTCGATCGAGCCGCAGAGGACTGGGTGGTCAAACCCGAGATACGGCAGATGTGTACCTTCCGCCAGGCCAATCTGTGCGCTCCGGAACTGCCCTTCCGCCGTTCCAGCGATCGCTTCGACATCATCTTTCTGCGCAACGTGATGCTTTACTTTTCACAGGAGACACGGCGCACGCTGCTGGCAAATATTCACAGCCTGTTGGCCCCCGACGGCATCCTCTTTTTGGGATCAAGCGAACAGCCCGCCGACCCTTCCATATGGACAGCCGTGCTGGCCGGAGGCACATGCCACTTCAAGCCCAGGAAGCCGAGTTAGCTGCTAGTTACTAGTTACTCGAGCTTTTCTCCAATTCCTGTGGAGTTCATGGGGGCGTGCAAGGAGGCTATTTCTTAGGGAAAAAGCCACTCGGCGGTCTTGCTTCCCCTATACACCTATTGGAGAACTTCTATAGTATCTAGACCGTGAGATTTGGTGATTGTTCCAGAACTATTGCGGGCGAGGACACCTACACGAGAGCCGGTCTGAAGACACGGCGCCATATTCAAGGCATAACACTATCATGCGGTCATGGTACTTGCTGCTAGTGTAGTACAGAGCAAACAGAGCTATTTTCAAGCGGTTCTTCATTGACATCGAATTGCCTGAAACCGTCTCTCAGAGGCTAAAGACCTGGTTATTCCACGGTGTTAGAGGCACGGCTAAAGTCGTGCCCTTTCAAAACATAAACGACCATCTGTGTGGCGGACACCACTAGCGTCTACACGCCAGTGGTGGGTTCGTCACGGAAGTGGGGGTGGAGCATCCGCCGTGTTTGAGCTACTGCGCCGGTTGGACCACCAGATCGTCCGCCAGTTTGAAGTGGATGATCGACTCCGCCGGTATATCGATATCCCGGTTGCCGGTCAAGCCCGCGAGTGCGGTTCCACCGCCGCCACCCACCAGGCCGCCAACTAGCAGCCCTGTGCCGCCGCTGGCCAAGCCGCCTACCAGCATACCCAGACCCGCTCCGCCGCCAATGAGAGCCGCAGAACGCCTGCCCTTGCCCTTTTTGGTCCGCGCAATATCTCGCGTCGCCAGAGGATACCGCGTCCCATTCATAGTGAGCGAGGTCAAGCGCAGTTCCAGCAGCGATCTGCCTTTGAAGTGCCCGCGGCGATGCGAAACATCCACCACGCCACCTACCAGCGTTCCCTTTGGCACCAGCATACGGTTGTCGCTGTTCAGCACCGGATCTACCACCTCGCCGGTAAACCTGTCGCCTGCGCGGCTGCCTTTTACGCTGATGCGCTGATCGATGCGGATGGCCAGCGTTGTTCCTGCAGGTATGGTTACGTTGACGGGCACTGGCGGAGGCAGCGGCACTGCGGAAACCGTCGGTCCGGAGGCCACGGGAAGAGGCGTCCCTGCCGTGGGCGGCGTTACCGTCGTCGTCATCGCTTCGTTTGTCTGGCCTGCCACCGGCGGCTGCACCACCGTCGTGGTCGTGTTCCCGTTCTTATCGACCGAAACCACCTGCTGCGCCTGCCCGGTTGTAGCTGCCTGCTTTTTGGCCTGATCCAGCGCCCGGTCCTGTTTCGATTCGCATCCTGAAAGCATGACCGCAGCCAACACCAACACCAGCACCGGCAACCGCGCGGCGCGAACCAATAAGCCTGTATTGAACATGGTTGTCCTCTTCCGCTGTGCCTTGATGTCAACACAGACTAATCTGAAGTTTAAACTCGATGGCCAGAAAAACTCTGTATAAACTTGCTCTCAGTAGGATGCGCATCGATGACGGCGGGCTGTCTTGAGAAGAAAATCATGCCGGATGCGGCGCATTTTCCCATGTGTTCTTGCAGGGAGATGGGCCGCGAGCGAAAGTGTGGGGATCTCCGCGAGTCAGCGTTCCTTGGCGGCTGAAGAGGTTGCTGAAAAAGGCCGGAATTCGAGCGTGATTTTGGAGGGCGTCTCTCAGGGGCTGAAGCCACGGCTTATTTTGTTGCATTTGCGGCACGACTGAAGTCGTGCCCTTGTTACAAGGCATGAGTTTTTCCGCAACCTGTGAAGCTGTGCCCTTTCAAAACGTGGACTTATTCAGAGATTCCTTAGCTCTTCAGCAGCCGCGCTACCTCGGCGTGCAGAAGCATTACTACGCCTGCCTCGGTCTCCTCGGGAGCAAAGCGGATGGGCTCGCCGATCCGCACTTCGATGGCGCCGGAGCGGAACCAGCGCCGGTGGCCCGCCTTCAACTCGCCCAATCCGCGGATGGCCACCGGCAGCACCGCCGCTCCAGACTGCCTGGCCAGCAAGCCGATGCCTCCGTGGAAGCGAGCCAGTTCACCCTCTGCCGAGCGCGTGCCCTCAGGAAAGACCAGTACATTGAAGCCGCGGTCCATTGCCTTGCCGGCGTGGGCAAAGCTGGCCTGGATGGCCCGCCGGGGCAGCGGAAAGACATTGAACAGCTCCGTGAGCAGCAGGTAGGCAAACGGGCCGAAGGGATTGAAACTGCCGCGATGCGAGCCGTGTCCTGGGTTGCGGAAGTGGCGGAAGTCCTCCAGCATCTCGCCGGACATGGCCGCCGTGATCCGCCGCCGCAAGGGGCCGGGCAGCGCGTATTGAACCAGCGGACCGTCGTAAGCAGTCACATGATTGGCGACGATCAGCATGGGCTCATCTGTTTCCAGCGCGCTCGGTGCAACTACCCTTGGATTGGCAAGCAGCCACACCAATGGGCGCATCACTGCCTCAATAAACGCCGTTCGCAGCCATTGGAAGGGCTTGAGCCAGGGCCAACGCGGATAGATGTAGCTTCTTCCTGCGGTTGGCTCGACTTCTGGCGCAGGCGCGGCAATACCGGCTGCATTGTCAGAGGCAGCGGCGCCGATTTGCGCGCTGCTCTGACGGGATGATGTGTTGTCGGGCGCCCCATCCGCTTTGCGCTCTTCAGCGAAAGGAGGGAGATACTCCATGCGCTCGCTGTTTGTGTTTCCGGCCAGCAGGCGGCGCAGTTCTCCCAGGGTCCGCACTTCTTCCAGCAGTCCGCTCTCAGGAGCCATACCCAGCCTTTGCTCAATGGCCGCAGCCAACTGCACGCGCCCCAGGCTGTCAAGATGCATGTCTTCGGTTAGGCGCAGCTCGTCGCCAATGCCCGGCGGCGTCTCGCCCGCAACCTCAGCGATGAGCGTCAGCAGCCAGTCTGCCGAGGCCGCATTTCCGCTGACGCCGGGAGTCTTTGCCGCAGCCTGGATGCTTGCCAGCCACGCCTCCACAACCTTGCGCCGCACTTTGCCGGTTGAGGTGCGGGGCAGGTCCGGCTCTGGCCACAGCACCCAGCGGCTGAGGCGCTGAAACTCCGCCAGATTTGCGTTAGCGCGCTCGATGGCACCCGCCGCTTCGTCTTCCGCTCCGCGCATAGCCAGCACAGCGCAAGGCTCGAGGCCGGCCGCCGTCTCCATGGCCACCACCGCGCAGGCCGCCACGCCCGGCTGCTGCTCGATGGCCGCTTCCAGATCTTCGGGGTGCAGGTTAACGCCACTCGCGGTCACAATCACTTCGCTCTTGCGGCCTACAAATCGCAGCTCGCCGCTGGTCTGGGCCTCTGCCAGATCGCCGGTTGCCAGCCACTCCTCCGCGCGCGGACGCAGCGCACCGCCCTGCCAGGTTGCGCCGCTGATGGATGCGCCGCGCACCATGACCTCTCCGTCCGGGCCCAGCTTGACTTCGCGCCCCGGCAGCGGTTTGCCGATGGTCCCCTTGGCCACATGGAAAGGATGATTGAGCGTGATGAGCGCGGTGGTTTCTGTCATCCCATAGCCCTGCACCAGCACAAAGCCTAGCCCGTTCCAGAACTGCTCCAGCGGGCCGGCCAGCGCGCCGCCGCCGGAGATTAGCGCCCAGAACTTGAAGCCGAAGGCGGAGTGAATTGCGCGGAAGCGCCACCAGCGCTTCCAGGCCCGTATGCCCCCGGATGCGGCCAACTGCCCGGCAAGCTGGGGCCGGCTGGTTTCAAGATGGGTTTTAAGCAGCGCCAGCACGCGCGGCACGGCGGCCAGCACGGAGATGCGCTCGCGGCGAATGGTCTCAATGAGCTTGGGCGCAACCAGCCGGTCTTCAAAGTGCAGCTCCGCGGCAAATATCGGCGGAACCCACAGCCCCATAGTCTGTCCGAAGACATGGCTTAACGGCAGAGTATGCAGAATGCGCAGCGGATGGATGAGCTTTTCATAGCGCAGATAGGGCTGCGCGCCCTGCTCGATTGGTCCCACGCTGGCCAACACGTTGCCGTGTGTAATCACAACGCCTTTGGGGTCTCCGGTGGTGCCGGAGGTAAAGAGCAACTGCAACGGCGTCTCATGGGAGAGTCCCGCTACTGGGCCAGTCTCTTCAGCGGGCAGAGCCTTGAGCCAGCCCTCAAACTCCAGGCGCGGCCATGCCTCAGTTAACTGATGCAGCAGCAGCCCATCGCCCACAACCAGCTTGGGAGCAACGTCGGTGCAAACCCGCTTGGCAAACTCCGCACTGCCGTAAGCGTCCAGCGGAACGGCCAGCACTCCGCGCAAGATGCAGCCGTAAAAAGCGGCGATCCACTCCGCGCTGTTTACAGCCCACAGCACCACGCGGTCGCCCGGTCCAATGCCGCGCTGAGCCAGCAACGTCGCAAAGCGGCCCGCATGATGCGCCAGCTCGCCGTAGGTAGTTACTCTGCGGCGGATGCCCTGGTGGCGCACCACGGCAATCTCGCGCTGGTGGCGGCGGAAGTCTTCTAGCAGTGTAGCCAGGTGTTCTCTCATGATAGATTCGGCAAGGATAAGAGTAACCGATGCGGCTACATAAATGTGGTTAGCCGGCGCGGCAAGGATCGAGAAGAGGCCTTCCCGGTGAAGGGAAAGCCTCTTGCTTGCTTTTTCGGCAACCTTGGGTAAAACCTGAGACAGCGATCCAGTACCACGACCGCGAAGATTTGTGGTATCCCAGGTCTCAAAAGCGCGACCTGGGGAACCCAAACTCCTTGGCTGATTACAAAATTACAAGTTCACCGTACTAGCCGATCTCCCAGCGCAGAGGCTTTTCCTTGCCGCCTTTGCCACTCAGCCGGATCGTCTTTGCACCTGGTGGCAATGCCTCAAGCTTTCCGTTGACCTTGAGATGCTTGAGGGTCGCTCTATCCCGCTCAGGCAGCACTATCTCAATCTTCCAGTCTCCGTTTACGGATGGCGCATACCATCCGGTGTAGCCCGTGGCAGACTTTTTGAAGCCTACAAGAGGCGACGCGAAATCGTACTCAGAGACAGGCAGGTTGGGCGCGAATTTAACTCCGTCTTCGTTGAAGTCCATGCCCAGCAGCTTGGCCGTGCTGTAAATGGGCCATGCGTGCGGATGCATGTTCATCACCGGAAAATCTGTCCAGTTCACGCCCCAATCCGTCGCCGCTCTTTCGTCTCCCGGGAGCTTTTCTCCGAACTGGGTCTGGCCGGGATACTTCGACTGGATGGAGTTGTAGTAGTCGGGACCGCTCCAGATGCCGTACCAGATATCCGGATAAGCCTCGGCATGCGCCGAGAGACAGTTCTTTTTCCATTCGCTCCATGCCGACCTGCCGCCGGCCATGGCCAGCGCCCAAATCAGGGTTCCGTTAATGCTGGGCCACACACCGCCATTCTCAAGAATTCCTGGCTGCTTGCCGCGGATATCCTCGCCCTTGTTCAGAATCATGGCGCCGATGGGAGAAGGATCGCGCAATAACTCGTCTATAGAGTCCACCAGCTTCTTGCTTTGCTCAGGAGTGGTTGCGCCGCCGATAATTGCCCAAGGCTGCGGCTCCAGCCACATGCGGTCGTCGTTGCCAATCCAGTCCAGGTTTGGGCCAAGCCAGGCGCGCGGGAACCAGCGTCCGGCCCAGATGGCCTGCACTGCCTTGCGCTGGCCCTCGGCCTTTTCATGCGCGGCGGCGGCTGTTGACGTGTCGCCAATGTAGCTCATCATCCGCGCGTAGAAGTCCAGAACGTAGCAGGCCATGGCCGCGTTCAAAACGCTTTCGCCCTTATCGCGAACTTCTTCAAGATACTTGTCAGGAACCCTGCCGATGACGATGCCATCGTTCCAGTCGCCTCTGTCCAGGCGCATGAGGCCGTGCTTGCCTACGCCGATCACGTTGACCAGGTGAGAATAAGCGCGGTAGAGCGCCTCGCGAACAGTGGGGTCGGTTGGCTTCGACTCGCGGTTAGGATAGACAGGCACCTTCTCGTCCAGAAAGGCTTTGTCGCGCGTGGCCAGTACATACTCTGAGGTCGTCCACAGCAGCCACATCTCCTGGTCACCGGGATCCATCTCAGAGGGCATGGGTTCGCCGCTGCCTACAATTCCGTAGGGGATTGATCCATCCGTCTGAATCTCCTTCAGGGTGTAGCGGATGATGCCCTTCACAACCTCAGGATCGCTGAAGATGAACGGCATGGTGTGCTGCAACGGGTCGCGCGCCGCTCCTTGAAAGCCCATGATGTACTGGTAGACATGCCCCTGGGAGATGATGTGCTCCTGGAAGAATTTGTCATAGGTCATGCTGCCGCGCAGGTAGTAGTTGTGCCAGTGGATCTCTCTCTCTACCCACGGCTCCGAGGGCACGCTGAAGTGAATGCCTTCTTTCTTCCAGGCTGCGCTGGAGCGCGCCAGAGCCCCGGCCGGATTGGTGGAGTACTTCTTGATAAGGGCCTCAGCCGTGAATCCATCGGGAAGATATCCGTAGAGGAAGCAGAGCGTCCGGCTTTCGTTTGGCTTTAACTCGATGTACCGTTCGGCTAGCAGGGCGCTCGATGGGCCGGTGGAAGTCAGGTCGTTGGGCAGCTTGCTGGCCAGGCCTGCAGGATGCTCGATGCCGCCGCTGCCGAAGAATGCGGCTGCGTCCGTAGCATAGCCGTCCATGGGCGCATCCAGCGAGACCAGGAAGGTGGACGGGGGATTCAGGTCATCCCATGAGGCATCGGGCGAGGGTGTGTGGGGATGTCCGCCCCATGGGCCGGTGGGATCGTTCAGTGATGCCTCAATCTTTTCCCATAGCGCCTTATCTTCCTCGTTGCGTCCTAGGAACTTCTGCGTCTCCATTAGCCCGGCGCTGTTTGGCATGGCCTCAAACTTGTGCTCAAATCGCTCGGCAAAGGCACGCCGCAAGGCCGCGCCCTTGGGAGTGTCTTTCAGAACGCCCGCTTCCATCCCGGAGCGATAGGAGAACTGGTAGTTCACGCAGCCCCAATACTCTACCCAGCGCAGCTTGGCCGCGCTAGCGCGGTGATTGGTAATCTTGACCATCGACATGAGGACCGGGTCGTCGCCATAAGGCGCCATGATGGTGTGGACCACTTCATACCCGTGTCCCTTTACCGTCTTTTTGAGATAGCCCTCGCCCATTATCCGGTCGAAAGAGGTTCCATTGCCCGGATAATAGGTGCTCAACACTTCTTTGCCGTCGGTCAGGAAGCCGATGCCGGCCCCATAGTGATTCTGCTCAGGGAAGTAGTCATTGAGGAACTTGGGCGAGCCTTCGTCCTGGCGAACCTGCACATAGCCATAGTTCGATACGGCCGCCACCAGACGGCTGTTTCCCACTTCGTGGGTATGGTCGGTGGGCGAACGCCATTCTTTATGGACCGGCGAAATCGCTTTGGGGTCGGTCCTCTGGTCGCAGGTGTAGCGGTAGGCCGGCAAACCATACTCGTCCGTGATCCACTCGCCGAAATGGCCCGATCCGTAGGGTTTCATGGCCTTGTGCTGCTTCCCTTTGGCCGCGTCGGGCGCCAATAGCTCAAGTGCGGGTGCCAATTTCGGCAGGCTGACTCCAACGCCCACCATGCCGAGAAACTTACGCCGATTCATAGTGCTCCTTTTCCTATGCTGTATCAGGATGTCGCGTGAATACCTTGTGCAGCCGTCCGGCTGCGCGACCGGTTGGCCTCCAGAGGCGCCGGCGGCGGTGGACAAATCAACTCAAGTCCTTCCGTGACAGGCTGCTTCAACAGACGCAAGTCTATTCTCCGCCTCAACTTGTGTCTTGTCGTTCGGTGACCAAAAGTGATTGTATTTTGTACTCAAGGTGGAAATTTGAACGGGATGCAGCCGGCCTTATCTATTTCATGGATAATGCTTTGGACTGGGCGAACCGCCAACAGGACAAATCTCAAGAGCCTCACAGGCCGCAGAACAGGTCGAGCGGTCCGGCCTGGGCGCTATTCTCAAGGGAGCATGACAGTCCGCAGGCCAAACCCGGAACCGGCTGCCACGCCCCTTGGCGTCGAAGCCAGCGATCCGTTCGCCTGTTTCCATCCCGTAACCGCAGCCTGGTTTCGCGCTGTTTTTGATGCGCCCACCGCTCCCCAGCGCATGGGCTGGCCGGCCATTGCGCGCGGCGAGAGTGCGCTGATTCTGGCTCCCACCGGTACGGGCAAAACCCTTGCCGCCTTTCTCTGGTGCCTTGACCGCCTGATGCTGCATCCGCCGCCCGAGGGGGAGGCGAAGGGCTGCCGCATTGTCTATGTCTCCCCGCTGAAGGCTCTGGCCGTGGACGTGGAGCGCAACCTGCGCTCGCCGCTGGCAGGAATGGCCAACATGGCCCGCCGCATGGGCGTACCCCTCCGCGAGCCGTTCATCCATGTCCGCACCGGAGACACGCCGCAGCGCGAGCGGGCACGCTTTGCCCGTCATCCGGCGGAGATTCTTATCACTACGCCGGAGTCGCTCTACCTGCTGCTTACCTCGCGGGCCTCAGAGGCTCTGCGCACCGTGGATACAGTCATCATCGATGAGATTCACGCCCTGGTTCCCACCAAACGCGGCGCGCACCTGGCGCTTACGCTGGAACGCCTTGAGGCGCTCACCCAGAAGCGGTTACTGCGTATTGGACTCTCCGCCACGCAGCGTCCGCTGGAGGAGGTGGCCCGCTTTCTGGGCGGGGTGGAGGTTCCGGAGGTTGGTGATGGGTCTGGGACGGATCTCTCACAGGTGCCGGGTGCTCTTGCATCTGAGAGCTCGGAAACCGCAGCCTGGTCCTCTGATTTGGCCGATGCCGCGCCTCTGCGCTATCGGCCGGTCACAATTGTTAATGCTGCCGCGCCCAAGCAGCTCAAGCTCCGCATTGAGGTTCCGGTGGAAGATATGGCGCGGCTGGGCGAGCAGGAGGAGCTGCCCAGCGGCCCGGCCTCGCAGATGCCCCGCCGCGTCTCCATCTGGAACGCTATTCATCCGCGGCTGCTTGAGATCATTCGCGAGCGCAACTCGACGATTCTGTTTGTCAACAGCCGCCAGGTGGCCGAGCGGCTGGCCGGGGCCTTGAACGAACTGGCCGGCGAGCCCATCGCCCGCGCGCATCACGGCTCACTGGCCGCCGCCCAACGCACTTTGATCGAGGAGCAGTTGAAGGCCGGGCAGATTCGCGCTCTCTGCGCCACCTCTACGCTGGAGCTGGGCATCGACATGGGTGCGGTGGACCTAGTGATTCAGATTGAGGCTCCGCCCTCAGTGGCTAGTGGAATGCAGCGCATTGGCCGCGCCGGTCATCATGTGGACGCGGTAAGCGAGGGCATTCTATTTCCCAAATACCGCGCCGACCTGGTGGCCTGCGCCGCCGTCACTCGCGCCATGCACGAGGGGCACATCGAGTCCACGCGCTACCCTCGCAATCCACTAGACGTGCTGGCCCAGCAACTGGTGGCTATCGTCGCGCATCCGCCTGCGGTGGCCGCGGGTAGGCAACCCAAGAAACTGGGCGCCCCAAATATCGATTCTGAGAGCTGGGATGGCACTTCAGAGCAATCTCTAAAGCCGGAAGTCTGCGTCGATGCTCTCTTCGATCTTGTCCGCCGCGCCGCGCCCTTCGGCGGCTTAAGCCGCGCAGCGTTTGAGGGAGTACTCGATCTGCTCAGCGGACGCTACCCCTCAGACGAATTTGCCGAGCTGCGCCCCCGGCTCATCTGGGACCGCATCCGCAACGTGGTGACCGCGCGCGACGGAGCCACGCGGCTGGCGATTCTCAATGCAGGAACCATTCCAGATCGCGGCCTCTATGGTGTTTTTCTGGCCCACAACGAGGGTAAGGCTGTTCGCGTGGGCGAGCTTGACGAGGAGATGGTTTTCGAGTCGCACTCCAACGAAACCTTCATCCTTGGCGCCTCCACCTGGCGCATTACAGAGATTACTCATGACCGCGTGCTGGTTGTTCCCGCTCCCGGCGAGCCAGGGAAAATGCCTTTTTGGAAAGGCGACGGACCGGGGCGTCCGCTGGAGTTTGGCCACAGGATAGGTGCGCTGGTGCGCGAGTTGTGCGCCCTGCCTAAGCCGGCGGCGCTCACGCGTCTTGTTTCCGAGCACGATCTTGACCCCGGCGCGGCCGAGAATCTGCTTGAGTTTCTCTCCGATCAAGCGGCGGCAACCGGCGCGGTGCCCGACGATCGAACCATCGTGATCGAGCGCTGCCGCGACGAGCTGGGCGACTGGCGCGTCTGCGTGCTCACGCCCTTCGGCAGCCGCATCCACATTCCCTGGGCCATGGCGGTCAGCGCACGCATCCGCGCCGCCGGAGGGCCCGAGGTTGAAACTTTGTGGGGCGACGACGGGTTTGTACTACGATTTCCAGATACCGACGAGCCGCCCGATTCCGACTGGTTTCTAGTTGAGTCCGCCGAGGTGATGCAGCTTGTGCTGCGCCAGTTGGGCTCGACGGCCCTGTTCGCCGGGCGCTTTCGCGAGGCCGCCGGCCGTGCGCTGCTGTTGCCGCGCCGCCGCGCCGACCAGCGTTCGCCACTGTGGCAGTTGCGCAAGCGCGCTTACGATCTGCTGAGCGTGGCTTCGCGGTACCCATCGTTTCCGCTGCTACTGGAGGCTTATCGCGAGTGCCTGCGTGACGTCTTCGACATGCCCGCGCTGATTGAGACTTTGCGCGCTATTGAGCAGCGCCAGTTGCGCGTGCATGTGGTGGAGACGCGCAAGCCCTCGCCCTTTGCCGCGTCACTCTTATTCAGTTACGTGGCTAATTTTCTTTACGACGGCGATGCGCCGCTGGCCGAGCGCCGCGCCCAGGCGCTCACCATCGATCAGGAGCAGTTGCGCGATCTGCTGGGTGAGGCCGATCTGCGCGAACTGCTGGATGTCGAAGCGATTGTGGAGGTGGAAGAGGCCGCGCAGTGCCTTGCGGAGAACTACCGTGCGCGCTCGGCGGACGGCATTCACGATCTTTGCTTGCGGCTCGGCGACCTCTCTCGCGACGAACTTGCCCGCCGTGCTGTTTCGCCGGATTTGCTCGCGCACGTTGACCGGTTGGTCCGCTCGCGGCGGCTGCTTGAGCTGCGCATTGCCGGCGAACGCCGCTTGATTGCCGCCGAAGATGCGGCGCGCTATCGCGACGGGTTGGGGATTCCGTTGCCGCCCGGCCTCGCTGTCGCACTATTGGAGCCGGTGACGCATCCAGTGCTGGAACTCATTCGCCGTTACGCACGCACCCATGGGCCGTTTACGCTGCGCGAGGCTGCGGAGCGTTTTGCGCTGGACTCGACGGCGGTTGAAGATGCGCTGCGGCTGCTGGCGCACGAGGGGCGCGTACTGGAAGGCGGTTTTCTTCCCGGTGGCCTTCATCGTGAGTGGTGCGATGCGGAGATATTGCGCCAGATTCGCCGCAAATCGCTGGCCAGGCTGCGTCGTGAAGTGGAGCCGGTGGAGCAGCACACGCTGGCGCGCTTCCTTACGCATTGGCAGGGATTGTTGACGCCGCGCCGTGGAGCCAATCTCGATGCATTGCTCGATGCCGTCGAGAGCCTGCAAGGCGCGCCGCTGCCGGCTTCGCTGGTGGAGACCTCTATTTTGCCCGCGCGCATTGCGGAGTATGCGCCGTCGGGTTTGGATACGCTGATCGCGGCGGGAGAAGTTGCGTGGACGGGAGTGGAGCCTATTGGTGAGCACGACGGCCGCATCGCGCTCTTCCTTGCCGACAAACTGCCGCTGCTTGCGCAGCGCAGGCCAATCGCGGAGCCGCTCAGCGAGCGCGAAGAAAAGCTGCTCTCTGTGCTTGAGGCCACAGGCGCCAGCTTCTTCGATCCGCTGCATCAGGCTGTAGGTGGCGGCTATCCGGGCGAATCCATCGATGCCTTGTGGAGTCTGGTTTGGCGCGGCCTGGTCACCAACGATTCGCTGCACGCGCTGCGCGCTTACATTGCCAAGCCGGAGAGTACGCGCATGCCGCGCCGGTTGCAAACAGGCGTGTCTTTCCGCTCGCGCCGCACTACTCCACCCACCGCGCAGGGCCGCTGGTCATTGCTGCCCCTGCGCGCGGAGAAGGGAAGTGTGGACAGCCCCACCGCGACTGAAGCCAGACATGCGCTGGCACTGCAACTGCTCAGTCGCTACGGTGTGCTGCTGCGCGAACATGCCACGGCGGAAAATATTCCCGGCGGCTTCAGCGCTGTTTACGATGTACTCAAGGCGCTGGAGGAGAGCGGCCGCATCCGCCGCGGCTACTTTGTGGCCGGCCTGGGCGCTACGCAGTTTGCGCTGCCCGCCGCCGTAGACCTGCTGCGCAAGTTGCGCACAGCGCCCGCGGCAGAGAAACCGGAGTTCGTACAATTGGCCGCAACCGATCCGGCTAATCCTTACGGTTCTGTTTTGCGCTGGCCCGATCTGCCAGTTGCCGAGGAAGACTCAGAGTCCGCGCCGCGTGTGCTGACGCGCGCGGCTTATGCCGAGGTTATTCTGCGAAACGGGCAGCTGGTGGCGTGGCTCCGTCGCGGCAACCCTCATCTGCTGGTCTTTCTTCCTGCTGAAGAGCCGGAGCGCTCACAGACGGCGTCAGGGCTAGCGCATTTTCTTAGCGCGCGCGGCCAGCTGCGTCTCCGCGATGGCAGCCATCAGGGCGTACTGATCACTACCATCAATGGGCAGCCCGTCGCGGCGCACCCGATGGCGCCCTTTCTCATGGATGCCGGATTTCATCCTGGTCCACTGGGGATGCATTTGCGCCGTATTCCGCTGCCGGCGAGGCAAGATACCCATCTTCCACATCTGGGCGAGGTGCAGTAGCGTATGCCTGAGGGCGATACCATCTTCCGTACCGCGCGCGCCCTGGGCCGCGCACTCACAGGCAAGCCGGTCACCGGCTTCCGCTCCACCTATCCGCTGCTCATGCGCTTCAACGACGATACGCCGCTCGTTGGCCAGACCGTTGACAGCGTTGAATCGCGCGGCAAGTGGCTGCTGATTCACTTCTCTGGCGGTGGCACTCTGGCTACCCATATGCTTATGAGCGGCAGTTGGCACATCTATCGCCCCGGCGAGCCGTGGCAGCAGCAGATTAGAGCATTTTCTTAAATAGTGTAGACTGGTTTTGGCGACTCTTTGCGGCGAA
>VFSW01005695.1_pt1 | contig 18409 bp, 16 predicted proteins | sample 5358111 | NCBI WGS metagenome assembly VFSW01 (sample SAMN11554181, study PRJNA540505) | mine drainage metagenome | isolation source: sediment from site ElyBrook_90M | place: USA: Ely Copper Mine, Vershire, VT | collected 2017 | reverse complement strand
GGGCGGTCGAGAAGCTGCAGGAGATCGGCGGGTGACGGGTGGATTGATGGACGACGCGTGAAGCGATCGGCGCTGGGGAATTTTCGGTAAGGTGGGATTGTTGTAGGGCGCGCAGTAATCTTCCCGTTGATCGACGCCACCCTTTTTTACTTGCAATGGACGAGCGGCAGCTTTCAGTGTACACTGTACAGCCGATGAGGAGTAAGCGGCGGTGGAGTTTGAGTGGGACTCGAAAAAGGCGGAAGCGAACCGGCGCAAGCACGGAATCGAGTTCCTTGATGCGGTCATCGTGTTCGACGATGACCGTGGAATCACTCTGCTGGATGAACACCCTACGGAAGAACGCTACGTGACATTCGGTACGGACGCCGAGGGACGGGTGCTGGCAGTTTCCTACGCCCTTCGCGGCAACAGCATTCGGATAATTTCGGCTCGCAAAGCCAGCTCGCGAGAGGGGGCAAAATACGAGGACAGGCGAAGATGAAGCGCGAATACGACCTCAGCAAAGGAAAACGCGGTCCGGTCGTGCCGTTGCCGCCGGAAAAGGTTCGGATCACGATTCGGCTAGACCACGACATCGTCGATCACTTCCGCGATCAGGTGCGCAAGGCCCATCGCGGCAACTATCAGACGCTGATCAACGAAGCGCTTCGAGATCACCTGCGCCGTCCAACCATCGTCCAGCAGGTTGGGGCCGAGGTGCGCACTGTCCTGCGAGAAGAACTTGAGAAGGTGAAGGTCAGCGCTTGAAAGCAGTGGCGGCGGTAAAGGGGGCGGTCGAGAAGCTGCAGGAGAACGGTGAAGTGACGCGGTATGATCAAGAATTTTCTGGCGGTGACGGTGGGCGCGTAACGGTGGCGCTGATGGAAAACGCTTGAAGCGATCTCAAACTGAATAATCGTCCAGCCGATCCGCACCAGCCGATCGATCTGCTACTCCATTTCCGTCGCAAGGCAGAGCAACGTGAGGAGCGCGTTCGCCTGCCGAAAGCGTCGTAGATGGCGGCCTATACAAGTCAGGTCAAAGACATCCTGCGCGCTAACAAGTGTCGCTTTGATCGCCCGGGAAAGGGCGATCATGAAATCTGGCATAGCCCGATCAACAACAACAAATTTCCCGTAGACCACAACATCAGATACCGCCATACGGCTAACGGCATTCTTAGGCAAGCGGAAATCAAGGATTCGTTAGCCTTCAGGCGGATTCTCACGTTAATGGCGAGAACACAGTTGGTCGCTAGAAATCCGATTTGCTGTGTGAATTAAGAATCGATCTCACTCAATCTCCATCAAATAACACCGGCTTCAAAATAATCTGCGGTTCAATAATTTTGAAGAGCTCGGCGGAATCTGTTTTGTCCATGAAATGACGCTTAATCAGGAAACTGCAAGCATCGGCAAGCTGAAGCCCAAAAGATTCTTCTGACCTATTGAAGGAAATGGTATCTATCAGGTGATACAATCGCGATTCCACGATCTTCTCGACAAGCGGCTCTTTCCTGAATTGCCGCATTAGCCCTTTGATAGGCATTTTGAGTTTGGTCTCATCCGCAATACATAATCCCACTTCGTCCGGCGCGTTGTGCTGAAACCATATCTCGACGGAACTAAGGGCTACAAGATACGCTATTCTCAGTTCCAATCCAGCCATTTGCGGATTGGCCCTTCTGAGCCCCCCTCGATCAATCGCAGCATATTCGACGGGAATATCATTCTTTGGCAGCAACGCTAAAAATCTGCCGAACAACTCATGACGCATATCTCTCCCGAGATGCCTGTTAAGATAAGCGCTTCCTGAAAACAGATTCTTTGCGTGAAACTCGAAGCTTCCCTGATCTTCAATTGGAATGTAGTCAGCAAGGAGGTCACTGATCTGCTGTTCCAATAACAACCAATTCCGGTCAGCATCGATCACGATGCCAGCTACGACCGTAATTGGCTCTTGTTCTTCAGACGCAATTCCGGCCTCGTCGAAGTAAATAATTCGCATAACCTTCAAATTAACTCTGGACCGTCGCGAGAGGCTCGACTGCTACGACTGGATCGGGATCACGCTGCACCAGGAGACGATGTCCGCAGGCTCTTTGCGCGAGATAGATCACTTTTTTCACTTCCAATAGAACTCCTGCGAGAATGGATTTTCTTCAAACCATTCAATGAACCCACCCGCGCGATGGAATCGAGCAATTCGAAGAAAAGCATGTGTTCCGTCGGAAGCAGAGTACAGAATTGAAAGAGTTTGTTTGCAAAGTCGCTTCAATACTTCCGGAATGGGAACGGTGGTCACTAAAAAGCCGTATCTTGCGCCGAACACCTCCTTGTACATCTTGGCTTGATATATATCCTCGATGGTTAGGCTGTTCTCCTTGACCTCAACCACAATGAGGTCTTTTGAATATTCCCTCTGAACGTATCCAATGATGTCCGGTCTCTTGTGTGTGAAGGAGAAAACGATTTCTCGACCCTCTGGAATCGCCGCCTTGATGTCTTCGTTAAAACCTTTTGTGGCACTTGTATCTAGATAGAAATTCGTTACAACAGTTGACAATTGTTCGGCTAGTTTTGCCTGGACCGCTTCATACCAATCTGCTTCCGCCATAGAAGCCCACCTCTCTTTCATCGCCTTCTGCGCATACGGTCACATATTAACGCTACACGTTGGTAGCTGCTCCCGGCTACTTCACCGTGATTTTCAATCCACCGGCCCCCTGTTGATAAGTGCACGAAAGGACCAGCGTGTCAGGGTCAGACGCTTTGGGAGCTTCATACACACCATGGTTTCGTTGTACGCGTCTGTGCGAAAGTGCAAATTCACGTTTGCCCGACCAGCGGCAAACGGAACGACGGGACAATTTTCGACAGAGCCAGTCAGCTGTCTGCTAACCAGACCAGTGGCGGTACATTTCTAGAACGTGCCAACCAAAGTAAAAGATGCCGCCGCTAATCAGAAAGTAGAATTGAGCATTGCTGAACTTAACGGCTTTATTAGCGCTGGCTTCCATCGCGCGTCTTGTGCCCTCAATCGCAGCCTCCACCATTGGCGGAGTGTAAGAGACGGCTTCCGGATGAGCGCCGGTCTGCAATTGAACGAGGCCCGCGTTGGCATACAAGCCTGTATGGATATAGTCGAGATGCCTGCAGCCGCAGCTAAAGCTCAACGCCCAACTCAATACGGCCATTCCGAGGGGAATTTGTAACCACGAAAGCCCGGTTCCATGTGTCTGATTGATCGCGAGTGCGATTCCCGCAGCCGCCGCAGTCAGTAAGAAGTAGGTATACCTAGTTTGGCCATCGCGAAGCGCCCTAAATATTTCCCTTTCGGTCTCGTCTGCCATTTCCAGGTCATCGCTTTTTGAGGGTACAACCTATTTAGGGCATTACGAAAGGACGCTAGTGCGCCTGTCCAAATCAGGACACCTGCCCTCGGTTTTAGGGGACGAGGTTGATCAGTTTTTGCGGGACGTAGATCACCTTCCGTGGAGGTTTGCCGGCGAGGAGCTTCGCCACTGCCTCACTGCTTAGGGCGAGCGCGACGTTGGCGTCCTCGGAATTATCGGCGGGAACCTGCAAACGGTCGCGAACCTTGCCGTTGACCTGCACGACCACGGTGACGGTTTCGTCGCGCGTCAACTCAGGATCGAACTTCGGCCACGCTTCGAGATGGATCGATCCGCGATGGCCGAGTTCGCGCCAGAACTCCTCGCCGAGATAGGGCGCCATCGGCGCGAGCATCAGGATGTAGCTCTCGAGAGTGAAGCGGCCGAGTTCGCCGGGCGTCAGCTTGGCAATGTAGTTGAGCTGATCCATCAGGGTGGCGAGCGCGGTGTTGAAGCGCATCCGCTCGACCTGATCGGTGACGGTGCGGACGGTCTTGTGGGCGCGTTTCACCGTTTCCGCCGAGGGGTTTCCGGCAGGACGGCCGGCCTCGACGTAGCGGCGCACGACACCCCATACGCGCTGGAGGAAGCGCGCGGTGCCGAAGACGCCGTCCTCGTTCCAGTTGGTGGCGTCCTCGAAGGGGCCCATGAAGAGTTCCCACAGGCGGAGCGCGTCGGCGCCGTACTTTTCGACCATCGCGTCCGGCGTGACGACGTTGCCCTTGCTCTTGGACATCTTCTGACCGTCGGCGGCCCAGATCATGCCCTGGTTGCGGAGGACCGGGAACGGTTCCTTGAACGCGATCAGGCCGGCGTCGAACATCACCTTGGTCCACATGCGGGCGTAAAGGAGATGCATCACGGCGTGCTCGGCGCCGCCGACGTAGAGATCGACCGGCAGCCAGTAGCGGCCCTGGCGCGGCTCGAACGGGGCGTCGTTGTAGTGCGGGGAGGCGAAGCGCAGGAAGTACCATGACGAGCAGGCGAAGCCGTCGAGGGTGTCGGTCTCGCGCTCGGCGGGGCCGCCGCATTTGGGGCACGTCGCGTTGACGAATTCGGGGACATTGGCGAGCGGCGAACGGCCGGTGCCCGAGGGCTGGTAATCGCGCATGTCGGGCAACAGGACCGGCAGTTGATCGTCGGGCACCGGCAAGATGCCGTCGGTCTTGCAGTAGAGAATCGGAATCGGGCAGCCCCAATAGCGCTGGCGTGAGATCAGCCAATCGCGCATCCGGTAGGTGACGGTGGGCTTGCCGAATTCGTGTTCCTCGGCATAGTTGCAGACCGCGCGGATGGCGTCGGCGGTGGACATCCCGTTGAGGAAGCCGGAATTGATCGCGACGCCGCGCTCGGTGAAGGCGCGATCCGCGGGGACCGTAGAGCCGTCGGCAGGACCGGTCACGACGGGAATTTCGAGGCCATATTTATTGGCGAAGGCGAAGTCGCGTTCGTCCTCGCCGGGGGCGGCCATAATCGCGCCGGTGCCATAACCCATCAGGACGTAGTCGGCGATCCAGATGGGGATGTCTTTGTTAGTAAAGAGGTTGCGCGCGTATGCGCCGGTGAAGACGCCGGTCTTTTCCTTGACGGTCGAGAGCCGCTCGATTTCGGTCTGACTGCGGGCCTGTGAGACGTATTCATCAACTGGGCTTCGCTGGGCGTCAGAGGTGATCGCGGCAACCAGCGGATGCTCGGGCGCGAGCACCATGAACGAGACGCCGAAGACCGTATCGGGGCGGGTGGTGAAGAAGCGCACCTCGTGGCCGGGATGCGCCGTGACCGGGAACGCGATTTCGGCGCCCTCGGAGCGGCCGATCCAGTTGCGCTGCATCAGCTTGATGGGCTCGGGCCAATCGATGCCGTCGAGGTCGGCGAGGAGGCGATCGGCGTAGTCGGTGATTTTGAAGAACCACTGCTCGAGGTCTTTTTTGCTGACGTGGGTATCGGTGTGACGCCAGCAGCAGCCGTTGACGACCTGCTCGTTGGCGAGGATGGTGCGGCACTTTTCGCACCACCATTGGGAGCCCATCGCGCGGTAAGCGAGGCCGCGCTTGAAGAGCATCAGGAAGAACCATTGGGTCCAGCGGTAGTACTCGGGCGAGGAGGAATTGATTTCTCGCGTCCAGTCATAGGCGCATCCGGACAACTTCAACTGGCGCTTGAAGTTGGCGGCATAGCGGGGAACGGTTTCCTTGGGATGGAGGCCCTTGAGGAGGGCGTCGTTTTCGGCGGGCAAGCCGAACGCATCCCAGCCCATCGCATGGAGGACGTTGAAGCCGGCCATCCGCTTGTAGCGGCCGATGACGTCGCAGGGGACGTAATTGTGGAGATGGCCGACGGAGAGGCCGTCGCCGGACGGATAGGGGAACATCTCGAGGACGTAGAATTTGGGGCGCGCGGGGTCCTCGCGTGTGAGGTAGAGGCCGGTGCGTTCCCATTCGTCGCGCCATTTGGGCTCGATAGCTTTCGGGTCGTAACGTTCATCCATTCTTTTCAGTGCTTGACGCTCGCGATGCTCGGGTTGCGGCCAAGTCAGGCGGGCATGCTCCAGCCGATGAGTTTAGCGTGACGCGGCGGGAGGCTCAAAGAGGGAGGGTAGGAGCAGATTTTCTGAAACTGAACTAAGTATTTGCGCACCTCGCAGACTCGTTAGCTCGGCTCGCAAGCTCGCCTAGTGATAAGGTTTCACACTTCCCATTTGGAAGAGTGATCACGCTCGCTCTCGACTAAGCTGATCGTTAGTTTGGTGCGCAAAAAATTGGAGACACCGAACTAGGTCAAGCCGAGGATGCGGCGGGCGTCGCTGGGCGTGGCGACTTCGCGGCCGACCTGGCGGGACATCAGGGCGACGCGTTCGACCAGTTCGCCGTTACGCGGGGTGCCGAACTCGGAATACGGATAGTCGCCGAGGCCGATCGCGAGATGGCCGCCGCGCTCGATCGCGGCGCCGACAACCGGAAAGAGATTGCCGCCGGTGCACATCACGGTCCATTCGAAGTGCGGATCTGCGGGCATGAAGTCAACCATCGCGTCGAGGCCGCGCACGGTGCCGGGATTACCGGCGAAGAGGCCGCCCTCGGTCAGGACGATCTCGGCGTAGAGCGGCTGTTCGAAGAGACCTGCTTCGACGAAGGCGGCGGTGGTGCGAATCGCGCTGACGTTCCAGAGCACCGCGACCGGGCGGACGCCGGCCTCGCGAATCGTGCGCGCGAAGTACTGGAGCGTCTTGGTGGTGTTCATGTACACGGTTTCGTCGGTCATGAAGCGGCGATTGCGGGTGTCGAAGACGTCAACGTTGCTGGTGCCCATATCGATCGGCGCGAAGTCGGGTTTGGTGGCGGGATCCTTCGCCATCTCGATGATGTGGCTCATGCGGGCGTCGGGCGAAGGCAGGGTCCAGGCGCCGAGCGTGGGCATCAGGAGGAGGTCGGTCTGGTCGCGGATGCGGCGGGCGGTCTCGGCGTAGATTTCGGCTTGCGCGGAGGGCGCACCGGTGCGCGGATCGCGCGCGTGGTAATGGACGATCGAAGCGCCGGCGCGCCAGCACAGCACGGCCTCCTCGCAAATCTCGGCGGGGGTGAACGGCACGTTGGCGTTGCGATTGCGTGAGGCGTACTCGTTGATGCGCACTTCGATGATGAGCTTTTCCATGATGACTCTCCTCACCCGGGGCAACGAGGTTGCGTCAGCGCTTACGGCAAATCGTCAGCCCATCGGAAATCGGCAACATCACAATATCGATGCGCGGGTCGGTTGCAAGGAAATCGTTGAGTTCACGAATCGCCTGGGTGTCGCCGCCCTGCACTTTCGAATCGATCACGGCGCCGTTCCAGAGGACGTTGTCGATCAGGATGAGGCCGTTGGGGCGGGTGCGCTTGAGCACTTCCTCGAAGTAGAGGCGGTAGTTGGTCTTGTCGGCGTCGATGAAGGCGAAATCGATCGGATCGTCGATCGGCAAGGCGCGCAGGGTTTCGATCGCGGGGGCGAGTTTCAGCGTGATCTTTTCGGTGAGGCCTGCCCGGTGCCAATAGCGGCGCGCGATCGCGGTCCATTCGTCGCTGACGTCGCAGCAGAGCATCCGGCCGTCCGGCGGCAGCGCACGCGCGACGCAGATCGCGCTATAGCCGGTGAAGGTGCCGACCTCGACGGCATAGCGGGCGCCGATCGCACGCGCGAGGATACCCATGAAGGCGCCCTGCTCGGGAGCGATTTGCATCCCGCTGATGCGGCCGAGGCGGGTCGCGGTCTCGGTGGCGAGTTCGTTGAGGAGGGCGTCGGCGTTGTTGCCGTGCGCGACGACGTAGTCGTAGAGGCGCTGATCGAGGGCGATAAATTTTCCGTCGGCCATAATGGGCCTCAGGTTAGTCCGGTGGCATCGCGCATTCCAAACCCGCGCAAAGCGAATCAATCAGAGGCCAAGGGACACCAGCTCGCGCAGCGCGCGCTCGTGATGGGTCGCGTCCCAATAGACGCGGCCGCATCCGTCGCACACGGCGAACTGCTCGTGGGTAGCGTACACGAAGGGCGGGATGCGGCGATGCATCGCGTCGCGCAGAATCGTTTGCAGCATCGCGTTGCAGCGCGAACATCGCGTGAAGGCGAAACGGCGAGGATCGAACGGATGGCGCGCGATGACTTCGCGAAGCTGATCGCGGAACGATTGGCTTTCGAGGTAGAGCGCGTCGGGCGCGGTCCGCAGGCGCTTGTCGCGCGTGAGCATCGCGCGATTCTGCTCGCGCGCGAGCTGCAACATTTCGGCGGCGCTGAGCGAATCGTCGCAGAGGACGTCGGCGCCGAGCAGCCGGAGCCATCGCGCAAGCCGGATGAGAGTGCGGTCGGCAGCGAATTTTGGCGGCTCGTCCATTTCTGGCATCGCTCGGCATGTAGTATAGCAAGGCCGAGCACCAAGCCGGTGCAGATGGTTGAATTTGCCGTTCCGCGCACAGCGGAAAGAGTTAAAGTCGCACTTCAGGTTACGAGGATGATTCGATGAAAGAGCAGCGCGTAACATTTCCCTCCGGATCGCTAACCCTCGAAGGACTACTGGCTAAGCCGGACGGGGACCGGCCGGTGCGCGGCGCGGTCGTATGCCATCCGCATCCGCTGTACGGCGGCTCGATGTACACCAACGTCGTCGATGCGGTGCTCGCGGCGATGTGGAAGAAGGAATGGGCGACGCTGCGGTTCAATTTTCGCGGCGTCGGGGAAAGCGAAGGGGAGCATAGCGGTGGCGCGGGCGAAGCCGAGGATGCTGCGGCAGCGGTCGCGTTCGTCACGAGCCAGCCGGGTGTTGAACGGGATCGCGCAGTGCTGGCGGGGTATTCGTTCGGGTCGATCGCGGCGATGACGGCAGCGCCGAAGATCGAAAATCTTGGCGCATTGGTGCTGGTGGCGCTGCCGCTCAAAATGGCCGATGTGCGAGCGCTCAACGATTTCGCGGGACCGATTGTGTTAGCGGCGGGCGACGGCGACATGTACTGTCCCGTATCTCAACTTGAAGCGTTACATAAAGAATTAGGAGCGCGCGCACAATTGCGGATCATCGAAGGTGCGGACCATTTCTTCGGCGGCGGCGAGGTCGAATTGGCGGACGCGATCGAAACCATGCTCGGCAAAATCTGAGGCGGCGCGACCGCTGGGGAATAATTGCGCTAGGGCACGCGCGGCGTGATCATTGGAGACCCGCCGAGTTCTTCACCTTTTCACCTTTCCACTTTTTCGCTTTCCCACAGGCGACGCAGCGGGCGGCATTGAAGCACCGGTCGCGGCGGGCGCGTTGAGCGTCGCTTGCCAGATCGCGTAAAACGGATCGTCAGTATTGCTTTTGGCGAGTTCGATAATGCGCTCGATAGTCGCCTTCAAATCGCCATGCTGAATCCGCTCGAGCGCGGCGAAATTTTCCAGGTCATGGAAATAGAGCAGGTAGTTCAGCAGCACAGCGTTGTTGAGTTTCACGCGATCCAGATCGAAGCGCTCGAGGCCGGAAAGGGTCGGCGCGAACGTTGAGTAGTCCCGATTGATACTGGCGAAGAGCGGTTCGCGGCGCTTGAGAATTTCCTCTTCGGGCAGACCGCTCTGATAGAGTCGCAGCAGGCGATCCTCCTCCTGTAGCAGGAACGCGGCGAACTTGAGGTCGCTGTCGTAAACGCCCCGCGCGGCGATCGCGTCGGCGGAATTCGCGCCCTCGGTTTCGGTGAAAAAATCGACCGCGCCGCGACTCCCGACGTAGGTCGCCGCCGACTCGTCGAACATCACGTTGCTGGCGAGAAAATAGGTGCGGTGGAAAAGCTCGTGAATAATCACGCCGGCGAGTTCGACGCGATCGAGCTTGAGCAAATTCGAGAGCAGCGGATCGTTGAAGAAACCGAGGCTCGAAAATGCTACCGCCGATCGCACGTTGGTATCGAAGCCCTGCGCCTCGAGATCGGCGGCCTCGGCGTTCGCGTCGTCGTGGCTGAAGTAGCCTCGATACGGCACCGCGCCGACGATCGGAAACCACCAGGTGTATGGCGTCAACGATGCGCGCGGCGCCGCCATCACGATCCAGACGATCGCGCCGGAATCGACCTGCGTGACGGTTTTGTATGCACCACCGACGTTAAGCCCGAGCCGATCGGCGGCGAACTTGCGCACCGCTAGAACGGTTTCGAGCTTCGCCCGCGTGTCCTCCGTCAGGTCGGTTCGCGTTAGCACCTGAGTAATCGATTTGCGATGCCACAACAGGCGGCCGCCCTCATAGGCGGCGCGCGTGAGATAGCCGATGTCGCAGCCGGCGAGCATCGTTGCCGCGGCAAACATCAATGTGATGAGTGGAAAGATCGCCCGCGAAAGGCGGGGCGAAGGGGAACGCGGGGGAACCATCGCGGAGCGAAGCAGAATCAGTCCACCGCTTCGCGCGCCGGGTCGGAAGCAGCCGCGTACTGGAGTTCGAACAACCGGCGATAAAGTCCCGGCCGCTTGAGCAACTCCTCATGGGTGCCGCTTTCACGCAGCACGCCATTGCTCAACACGAGGATGCGATCGGCGCGTTCGATGGTCGAGAGCCGATGCGCGATAACCAGCGCGGTGCGGCCGGTGAGCAACTGGTCCAGCGCAATCTGGATCAGCCGCTCGGTCTCGCTGTCCACGCTCGAGGTCGCCTCGTCCATCACGAGGATGCGCGGATCGTAGGCCAGTGCGCGCGCGAACGAGAGCAATTGGCGTTGCCCGCTGGAGAGATTTGCGCCGCGCTCGCGAATCTCCTCGTGGACGCCAGCAGACATCCGCTCGACGAAACGCATCGCCTGCGAACGCGTGAGCGCATCGTTCAGATCGCGATCGCTCAAGTCGTTGCGGCCGAGCCGGACATTTTCGGCAATGTCACCCGCGAACAGGAAAACGTCCTGCTGGACGAGTCCAATCGCGCGCCGCAGCTCGGTCAAATCCCATTCGCGCACATCGATCCCATCGACCAGGATTCGTCCTGAAGTGACATCGTAAAAGCGGTTGAGCAGCTTGATAATCGTGGTCTTGCCGGAACCGGTCGGCCCGACGATCGCGATCTTCTGCCCCGCTTCGACGCGGAAGCTCAAGTCGCGCAGCACCGGCTCGCCCTTGCGATATTCGAAGCTCACGCGATCGAACACGATCGATCCGCGTCCGCCGATCACCCGCTGCGGCTCTGCCGGACTCGCGATGGTCGCCGGCGTTTCCATCAAGGCTTCGAGCCGCTCGACCGCCGCCAGCGCCGATTGCAGCGTGGTGTATTTCGAGGAGACGTCGCGCAGCGGCGTGAAGAACATTTGCGCGTACTGGATGAATGCGGCCAGCGTGCCTAGTCCAATCAGGTGATGAATCTCTTCGCCGCCGCCGATCCACAGGATAATCGCCACGGTGACCGAGCTCAGCGCTTCGACCGACGAGAACTGTCCGGCCTCGTAAACGTTCGCCATCCGCTGCGAGTCGCGGCTCTTCACGTTGAGTTCGTCGAATTCGCGCGCACTCTCCCGCTCACGGGTGAAGAGCTGGATGATCGCCATCCCGCTCAACGACTCCGACAGATAGGCGTTGAGCGCGGAGAGCCGTTCACGGATCTCGCGATAGACGGTGCGCGATCGTACGCGAAAGTAATTGAGGATCAGCAGCAGGGGCGGAATCGCACAGAGCGACCATAGCGCCAAGTGAGGACTGAACCAGAACATGATACCGACGATGCCACCCAGTGTCAGCAGGTCCACAAACAAGGTGAGCGATCCGGCGCTGAACATCTCGTTGATCGCGTCGATATCGGTGGTCATCCGGCTGACCAGGCGGCCGACCGGGGTGCGATCGAAAAATGCCATCGGCAGACGCTCGACGTGACGGAACAGCGCGAGCCGCAGGTCCGAGAGGCTGTACTGTGAAACCATCATGGTCAGATAGAACTGGCCATAAAAGGTGACGAACTCGCCGAGCAACAGGATCACGTACAGCGCGCCCATCACGATCATGCCGTGGCCGTGGGATTTACGAATGATCGGTTCGAGCCAGGCCGGCGCATGCGAGCGGCGGGCCGCAAGGAAGATATCTATCGTGAGCTTGACGATAAACGGCTGGAGCAAGGCGAAGATCGAGTTCAGCGGCATCAGGGCCACCGACAGCCAAAACAGCCGCCGGTAGGGCCGCACATAGCCCCACACCCAGCGCAGCAACCGGGCGTCGTACGCCCGCCCGATCTCTTCCTCTGCCTCAATTCGCATCGTAATCAGCCGTTCGCGAAATTGTCCTCAATAGCCCGCCAGTTCCTCTTCGAGCAATTGCCGGCGGAATAGTTCCGCATAGATACCGCGCCGCGCCATCAGCTCCTCGTGAGTCCCGCGTTCGGCGATCATCCCGTCGTCGAGCACCACGATATGATCGGCGTCGCGCACGGTTGACGCGCGATGGGCGACGACGATCGTGGTGCGATCGCTGACGCTTTCTTCAAGGCTGCGCAGCACCGCCTTTTCGGTTTCGGTATCGACGCTGGAGAGCGCGTCATCCAACACCACTACCGCAGGATCGTAGTTGAGCAAGCGCGCGATCGTCACCCGTTGCTTTTGCCCGCCCGAGAGCGACATCCCGCGTTCGCCGACCACCGTTTCGAGTCCATGCGTCATTACCGCGATATCGCCGTCGAGGCCGGCGCTCTGCGCGACGCGCTCGATTTCGGCGGTCGGCGTCGCGACCTTACCGAAGGCGATATTGCGCGCGATGGTATCCGAAAACAGCATCGCTTCCTGCGGCACCATGCCGATGGTTTTGCGCAAAGCCTTCAGCGGAAGTTCGCGAATATCGCGGCCGTCGAGCAGAACGCGCCCGCCGGTGGGCTCGATCAGCCGCGCGAGCAACTTCACCATGGTGGATTTGCCGGCGCCGGTGCGTCCGACGATCGCCAGCTTGCCGCCCGCCGGCACCTTGACGTTGATATCGCGCAACGCCCAGCGCGATCCGTGGTCGCCGGCGCCATTACTGCCATTGGCAGAGACCGCGGTGCCGAGGCCATGCGAATTGCCGTTAGCGAAGTAGCTGAACGAGACGTTTTCCCATTCGACCGATCCCGCAATCTCGAGCCGGGCCTCGTCGCCCGCGATCGTTGCGGTCGGTGTCGCCGAGAAAATCTCCTCGAGCCGCTTCATCGAGGCGCGGCCACGCTGAAAAATCGAAAGCGTCCAACCGAGTGAAACCGTCGGCCAGGCGAGCGCGCTGAGATAACCCATGAAGGCAACGATGTCGCAAATCGAAATGACGCTCGCGCGCACCAGCGTCCCGCCGTAGATCAAGACGATCATGACCGAGGTACCGACGGTGCCTTTGATTATCGGCATCAGGGCGCCGCGCACGCGGGCCAGCGCCAGACCCTGATCGTTGTATTCCTCGTTGGCGGCGCGAAAGCGCTGCGCTTCGTGCTCCTCCAAGGTGTAGGCCTTCACGACGTGGATGCCCGAAAGGCTTTCCTGCACTTTCGATCCGATGGCCGCGAGACCTTCCTGTACGCCGAGGCTGCGCGTCATCAGCGTGCGCGTGAGCCAGCGCATGACGAAAAAAAGGACCGCATACGGAATCATCGCAGCGGTCGTCAACCGCAGGCTGGTCGTGAACATGAAGGCGAGGGCGAAGAAGAAGGTGACGGGAACGGTGGTGAGACTCAGCGCGCCCATCCCGACCATCATGCGCACCGCGCCGAGGTCGTTGATCATGCGCGACATCAGATCGCCCGTCTTGATCCTTTGGTAGAAGACCTGGTCGAGGCCCGAGAGGTGCTCGAATAGATCCTTGCGCAGGTTATATTCGATATCGCGGCCGCAGTTGAAGATGACGAAGCGCGAAAACCATCGCGCGACGCCCATCCCGATCGCGGCCACCACCATCAGCTCGATCAGCCGATCCAGCCGCGTATAATCGCCGCGATTGATCGCGTCGGTCGCTTTTCCGCTGAGGCGCGGGATTACGGTCAGCAATACCGCCGTGGCGATCGTGCAAAGAATGCCGAAAAGGTATCGGTGCCAATAGCGGCGGATGTAAGCAAAGAGGCGTTGCATTTCGCCACACCTACGTTAGCAAAGCCGCCGCCTAAAATCGCCACTAGATTTTGATCCGGCGATACGCCGCCAGGCGCTCAGCGCGGATGGACTGTTTTCAGACGGCGCTCGTAAGCCTTCGCGTATTTGAGAAAGACATAGAAGGCGGCCGTCATCGCAGCGTAGAGTCCCCGGCCGCCATCGAGAAATCCGCCGCGCACGATATAGAAATTGAAGAAGCGCCAGACTGCGTGCGTTAACATCTGCACGGCGGCGAAGTCCGACGGTTCCATTTCCGCCGCTCCGCGCGTGCTGAAGCGGTTGATGGTCGCGACGTGGTCAGCGATGTCGCGATAGCTGAAGTGGAGGATCGGCGAATCGAGCCGATCTACGCGCCCATCGACGATCACCTTGTCATGCGGATCGACGCCGCCGATGTGCCCGCGATTGCGCCGAAAGAGGCGCACCGGCCGATCGCGATAAATCGGCCGAGTGTAGTAGTGACCGAGGTGGTAGAGCACGCGCCGGATGCGATAGCCGTCGGCGGCATCCGGCGCGCTTATCGTTCTGACGATCTCGACACCAAGGTCGTGCGTCGCCTGTTCGTCGGCATCGAGGAGCAGGACCCATTCGGAGGTCGCATGATCGAGCGCGATGTGCTTTTGCCGGACATAGTCGGTGAAGGGCTGATCGAAGACCTTCGCGCCGAGGCTAGTGGCGATTTCAACCGTGCGATCGGTCGAGTTCGAATCGACGACTATTAGCTCGTCGCAAAAGGAAGCGCTCGCGAGGCATTGGCCGATCAGTTCCTGCTCGTCGCGCGTGATCACGATCAGCGAGATCGTCGGACGCAGCGTCATACTTATTGCGCCGATTCCGCGATCGAGCAGAAGATTCGGGACGCCATCGGCTACCCGGCGTGGGTCTCGACTTGCGAGCGCGACAGATGAGCGATCACGTTGGCGGCGACGGACTTGAAGGCCTCGCTCACCGGATGCTCCGGATAGGCCGCGACCAGCGGATTCGCCGAATCGCCGCCCTCGCGGAGTTCGCTCGTGATCGGGATCTCACCGAGAAACGGCACGCCCAATGAAGTCTCAAGGCGCGCGCCGCCGCCATGCGCGAAAATCTCGTGGCTGGTGCCGCACTTGCGGCACAGATGGTAGCTCATGTTTTCGATCACACCGATGACGGGCACCTTGACTTCCTCGAACATCGCAACGCCGCGGCGGACGTCGAGCAGCGCAATCTCCTGCGACGTCGTCACGATCACGCCGCCGTCGAGCGCGACGCGCTGCGTAATCGTCAATTGAGCGTCGCCGGTCCCCGGCGGCAGATCGATCACCAGGCAATCGAGGTCGCCCCATTCGACGTTATAGAGGAACTCGGTTTCGAGCTTAGTCACCATCGGCCCGCGCCATATGACGGGCGTCTCGTCATTGATGAAGAGCGCCATCGAAACGTAGCGGATGCCGAAGCGTTCGAGCGGCACGATTCGCCGCTCCTTGGTCACCGCGACTTGCCCTTGCGCGCCTACCATCATCGCGACACTCGGTCCGTACACGTCGGCGTCCATCAGGCCGATACGCCAGCCCAACGCGTGCATCGCGAGCGCGAGATTCACCGCGACGGTCGATTTGCCGACGCCGCCTTTCCCGCTTGCGACCGCGACGATATGGCGCACGCCCGGAATCGGCCGCTTCTGCGCGGTACTCGCGACCTTCGGCGGCGGCGCTGCCTCGATTTCTATCTTGACCGCGGATGCGCCAGCCATCGCCGCGACGGTCTTTTCGATTTCGGCCGTAATCGATTCAATCACCTCCGGCTTGGCCGAAGGCGCCGTGAGTATCACGGTGATAGCCGCGGAAGCTACCTCGATATCCTTGATCATCCCGAACGAAACGATGTCGCGGCTGAAGCCCGGGTACTTGATCTTTTTGAGTTCGGCGAGAATTTCCTGGGGAGTTGGCATTCGCTTTTCAATCACAATGCCGCAATAGCCGCGGCCGATTTCAAAGATGTTATCATTCCGTCGTGACCGGCAAAACGACATCCGCACCGGCCTTTGCCCGCCGCGCCTTCGTCTCGGACAACATGACCTGGCATTATGAAACGCCCGCCCTCTTCGCGCTTCATATCGAACATGAACGCGAGTTCATCCCGTGGATGGCGGCGCGCGGCATCAATGCGTTTTCGTTCATCCGACACCAGCGCGACAGCCGCTTCAAGATCGATGAACTGCTGCCGCTCTACCACGAGCACGGCATCGCGTCGGAGTATGGCGGTCACGTGCTGCCACTTCTGCTGCCGCGCGCGCGCTTCGCCGCGAACCCGGAATTTTTTCCGCTCGGCACCGATGGCAAGCGCAATCCGCGCGGCAATATCTGCACGTCGCACGATACCGCAATCGCGCTCGTTCGCGAGGGTGCGGTGCGCTACATATCCGAGAATCCCGAATGCGCGCTGCTGCACATTTGGGGCGCCGACGTCCGGCAGGGGGCGTGGTGCCGATGCGGCGAGTGCTCGCGGCTTTCGCCGCAACGTCAATATATGAAGGTCGTCAATGCGATCGCCGCCGCTCTCGCCGAGAGGCCGGCTGGCGGCACGCCGGTCGCGTATCTCGCCTATCACGATACGATCGATCCGGTTCCCGATCTCAAACCATTGCCGAACGTCTCGTTCGAATGGGCCCCGCGCGAGCGCTGCTACAGCCACGCGATTGACGACCGCGCGTGCCCCGTCAATCCGCACTATCTCGAATCGCTCAAGCGCTACATCGAAATCTTCGACGGTCGCGGCCACGTCTTCGAGTATTATGCCGACGCGATCCTCTTCGGCGGATTGGGCGTCGTAACCCCGGCCATCGTGGTGCGCGATCTGCGCGCCTATTGCGCGCTCGGCATCACGAGCGTGTCGTGCCTGACCTTCGGCGCTTACAGCATGCTCGCATATCCGGTGAATCTGGAGGCTTTCGCGCGCGCGACGCATTCGCCTGACTTCGATCCCGAGGCGACGATCGTCGATGTCGCCGCGCAACGGCATCCGCGATGCGCTCCCGCGATGGCGGACGCCTATCGCACGATCGCGCGAGCCTCTGCACTCATTCTCGATCTTAGCAGCGACGTAATGCGCCCGTCGCTCGATACGACCGGCGCCGCCGATCGCATCCGCGATCTTCGTCTTGCGCACGATATTCTAGGCGAGGCGATCGCCGCGGCCGATCATCTGCTCGAGACCGTGCGCGACGAATTGACCCGAGCCGAACGATCGCTCTGGCGATATAGCCGCGAGGTCACGAGCGGAATTGCGAATTACCTCGAAGCCGCGAGCCTCACAGGCGACGAACGCCGCCGGCGCGGTGAGCGCGCTATCATCGCTATAGGCGAGGCGATTGAGCATGTGCGCGAAATCGATCTTTCGCTCAAGGGCACGTGGGGCGCTTACGACATCGAATGGGTTCGCAACCTCGGGCTCGCCGCGCTGCACCGGCGATTCGGCGGCCTCGACACCTGAATGCGTGTCGATCTTCGACGTCGGCCGGATACGTTCTCATTCGCGCAGCTACCCGCTTGCGGAAGCGATAAGATTCCAAGTTCCCGGTGATTTACTTCCCGATCGTGCGCAGACCCCCGTCTCGCGCCGTTACTTCCGAAAGTTCGGCAGAACTTCCTCACCGATACGCTGAATGCACTCCATCACCTTTTCTGGTGCGGGGCCGAGCGGTAAGCGCATGCGCAGGACGAACCAATCGATGCCGCCGACCACGCGATTCCAGAAATCAAGCTTCTCCAGCCAATCGGCCGCCGTACCCATGATTGGGTAGCCCAGCGGGCGAATCTTATCGAGCGTGAAATCCGATTCCTGATTGAACTCCGGCGTCGGCGCGAGCATTCCCCACTTAAAGTAAAACTTGCACTCTTCCAGCCACAGCCGGCCGAAAGTCTGCTCCGCCTCCTCCATCGATGAGGCCAGCCAACCGTCACGGAGCAGCGCAATCTGTGGAGTCTTGCCGGCCTTGATTGCGGCCTCGCGATAAATCTCAACTTGCGCTTTAATTTGTTCGATGCTGTCGAAGAACGGCGCCATCGTCCAAGCGTCGCCGAGACGGCCCGCACGCGCGATCGATTTGGGGCCGAACGCGCCGATCCAGAGTGGCGGACGCGGCCGCTGAAAGGGCTTGGGCGTTACGTGAATCGCGTCGTAGTTGTAGTACCTGCCGTGAAATGCGAACGGCTCCGCGGTGGTCCATGCGCGATTCATAATCTCAAGTGATTCTTTAAATCGGCCTTCGCGCTGCTTGAGTGGAATGCCCAGGTGCGCGAAGTAATCCGGATGATATCCGACGCCGACGCCGAGCGTCAGGCGGCCGCGCGAAAGCACATCTATCAGCGCCACCGATTGGGCCAGTTCGACCGGATTGTAGAGCGGCGGCATGAGGATGTCCGTGCCGATACGCACGCGCTTGGTGCGGGCCGCAATTGCGGCGAGCAGCGGCAGCGGACTCGGCAACATCCAT
>VFSW01005693.1_pt1 | contig 18412 bp, 16 predicted proteins | sample 5358111 | NCBI WGS metagenome assembly VFSW01 (sample SAMN11554181, study PRJNA540505) | mine drainage metagenome | isolation source: sediment from site ElyBrook_90M | place: USA: Ely Copper Mine, Vershire, VT | collected 2017 | reverse complement strand
GCGGAGAGGGGAGGAGAAGCGAGAGGATCGCGCTGCGCGAACCGGGGGTAGTTGCACCGGCTTTCCTCGCCCTCTCCGCAGAGAGCATCGACGACGACGAGCGGTCGATCGACGGTCCCTCCGCGGTCGGTTGGTAGCGAGGCTCCTCTTCGGGGTAGGCCTCCCTCGCGGTTCCGAGGGGAAAGCCGCGCCGCGCATCGACGAGGCGCGCGATCTCGGAGATGACCGTCGCCTGACTCTTCAGCAGACGACCTTGACCGGCTTCCTGGGCGGCAACCGCACGACCGTTCGGTCGCCTTGCGCGTCCTTCGCTCGGAGCGCATCGCACAACTTCCCGAGATCGTCGTCGTACTTCTTCAGCATGGTATCGCGGACTCGCCACAGGTCTTCGACGATGGGGTCACGGAATCGCATGGGGCGTTCCTCCTCAGAGCTCGAGTGGCGTGCAAATGATCGGGGGCTCGATGCGCGCATGGACGCGCTTGATCTATGTCACCATGTCAAGGCTCGCGCTATCGACATCCAGACGCCGGAAGCGACCGCCCCGCGCTCATCGCGCCCTCTGCGCACGCGGCCTCCTCGGCGCGCGCCACGCGCACGGCCTCGATCGCTTCCCTGATCTTTTCGGCTCGAATCGTGAGTGACGAAACCTACCGCTCGGGCGCCGCGAACGTGTACGCCTTGGCCAAGCCGTCGACGGTCATGTTGTCGGCGATGGCGTCGTGCGGGATGAGCACGTAGCGCCACGGCTTGCCGCTGTTCGCCTTTTCGTGCGCCGTCGCGTGCTTGCACCACGTGGCTGCCGCGCGCGCCTTCGCGAGCACGACGGCGTCCTGCATGCGGTCCGCGCTTTTCGGCTCGCAGATCAGCTTCTCGGTCTCCGTCTCGACGACGAAGTCGGGCTCGTAGTCCGCGTCGGAGGTGTAGCGGATCTGGAAGACGCCCTTGCCGGGCTTGAACCACTTGATGACCGTGGTGTCTCTCTCGAGGACCACGGTGAACCGACGCTCCGTGTCGGAATCGAACTTCTGCGTCGGGTACAGGCACTTCTTGAAACCGCCGAAGAGCATCTTTCGGATATCGACCTTGTTATCGATCGGCGTGTCGTACAGCCGCACGACCTCCCCCGCAGGCGCCGCAAAGGCCTGCGACCGCACCGCGGAGAAGCCCTGGCTCACGACGGCCTCATAGGACGATGCCTCCTCCCAGGCGTGCGGCTGCATCTGCGCGTGCACCAGCGTCGCGATTTGGCGCTGGTGGAAGATGAGCACGTTGCGCACCTCGTCGCCGTCCTTGAGGTAGCTGCGTAGGTGTACGACGACCTGGCTGGCGAGCGAGTAGAGGAGGTCCGCCTGCTCGTCGTAGCTAACGTCGTCGAAGTCGATGAGGCCGCGAACGACGTAGTCCTCGAGCCGCTCCTCGGCGGCGCCGCCGGACAGCGCGCCGATGACATCGCGTGTGTCGCTGTTGAGGTGTTGAACCAGAATCTCCTGCGAGACCGGCTGGAGTCGGAACGACGAAAGATCCAGCGTGAAGTCGCGGAAGCCCGCCCGTACGACGCCCTTCGGCAGGACAATGACACGCGGAACCGCGATCGTGTGGGCCACGAATACGGTCGTCGCCTCGCGCACGACCCACACGAGCCTGTCGTCGGTCAGCTTGCTCAAGTCTGGGTAGAGCGTGAGGCGACCATCGCTGATCCTCTCCTTTACGACCTCGACGAGCTTCTCCTGGACTTCGTCGCTCTGAAGGGCCTTTGGGCCGGGAACGAGCTGCGGATCGCGCACGACCTTCGCGATCGCCTCCAGCGTCGCCTTCGCAGCCGCGACCTCCTCGGGTTGCTTGAACTTCGGCTCGGCCGCGGTGGGCGACTTCGCGCCGGTACTCGGTGCCGCCGGAGCTGGCGCCGCTTCACCGGCCGGCGGCGTAATGCGAAGCGCCGTCTCGAGGGTCGGAGCGACGACGACCGTCTGCTTCGGCTTCTCGTCGACGTCCGTGCCGATGTTCACGGTGCTGAACGAGTAGCCGCCCTTCTTGGCTTCATCGACGATGTCCTGGAAGCGGTCGTGCGCAACAATCGTGAGCCGGTCGACGGCAGCGGCGCCGGTGCGCTTGCCGTAAGGTAGGCGCAGTCCACGGCCGATCGACTGTTCCACGAGCGTGCGCGAGTCGGCCGTGCGCAGCGGGACGATGGTGTAGAGGTTCGTGACGTCCCAGCCCTCCTTGAGCATGTTGACGTGGACGACGATCTCAGTCGGCTCGTCCGGGCGCTCGACAGACAGGAGGCGCTCGATGTTCTCGTCCTTCTCCGCGCCTTTCTGGCCGGAATGAACTTGGATGACTCGACCTTTGTAGCGGCCCTCGAAGAATGACTGGCCCTCAATGAGCTGCACCAGCTTGGTCGCGTGCTCGGTGTCCTCGGCGATCACGAGTATGAACGGCTTGACCTTCTTCGCGCCGTTCTGCTGCGCGTACACGTCGAGGTCGACCTTCACGGACTCGTGAACGCGCACGCCGTCTTCGAGCTTGAGGCGCTCGAGCGCCTCGGGGCTCATCGACTTCGGGTTGAGGTTCGCGCGCGTCGCGACGGCGGGCTCCTTCACGTAGCCGTCCTGCATCGCCTTCGCGAGCGGATAGTCGAAGGCGACGTTCTTGAAGCGCGTCGACTTGCCAGCGGACTCGATCTGCGGCGTCGCCGTGAGTTCGAGGCCGAGCACGGGCCTCAGCTCCTCGATCGACTTCGCGCTCGTATCGGCGCGGTAGCGATGCGCCTCGTCCATGATGAGCACGAGGTCATCGAGGCCGGCGAGGTAGTCAAAGTACGACTGGCCGAGGAACTCGGACAGTCGCCGCACCTTCAGCGTCTTCTTGCCCTCCTCGTCGGCGGTCTTCGCCTTCTCATTGAACTTCGAGATGTTGAAGATGTTGACCACGACGTCGTCGCGCTCGAACAGGTCGAGCACCTGCGGCTTCTGCTCGAAGTTCTCGCCCGTCACGAGCGTGGGTGCCTTCACCGCGAACTCTGCGATGCCCTGGAACACGTACTTCGGCGTGTTGGGCGTGAAGTCGGCGACGAGCTTGTTGTAGATGGTGAGGTTCGGCGCCAGCACGAAGAAGTGCCGGATGCCGTGCTCCATGTGCAGATACGTGATGAACGCGCCCATGAGCCGCGTTTTGCCGACGCCCGTGGCGAGGGCGAAGCACAGGCTCGGGAAGGCGCGCTCGAAGTCCTCCACCGACGGGAACTCGGAGCGGAGAATGTCGAGCGCGGCCTTGAGGTCACCGCCCTTGTGGGGCTGCGCGATCTCCATGACGCGGTCGAGGATCTCGAGAGACCTCCGCTGGGGGGAGCGAAGAGAGAGACGTCCGGCGATGCTGTTAACATGGCGGCTGGGCATCACTTGCTCCCCTTCTCGATCCCGGCGAACAGCGGGAGTGCTTGCATTGGCGTGGCCTTCTTACGGCGCCCGCCGGTCTTGCTCTTCGTGCCGTTGGATGTAGCCTCGGCCTTCGCCTCTTCGACGGCGACGACGGGCGCCTGCTCGGCCACGTTGAGGCTGTAGTCGTCACGACCCCACTCGCAGCGCGCGAGCACCGCCTGCGGGATCTTCTTCACTGTGAGGTTCGGGAAGTCGCGTTTGCCTCGGAATGCGCCGCAGCAGATGAGGAGGGTGCGCTCCGGGCCGACTTGCTCGCTGATGAAGCGGAGCTGGTCGGGGCTCAGGTTCTGCGTGGTGATGTAGACGAAGTCGCGCTCGGTCGAATGGCCGTGGTTCCAGAAGACCTCGCGGTCGGGCGCGTAGCGGAAGCCCTCGAGCTTGCACATCGCCTCCGCGAGCATCTCGGGCTTGTACTGCTTGCTGACGATCCAGTTGCCCCACCTATCCTTCTCGAGGAGCGAGGGAGCGAGCTTGAAGAAGCGGAACCCGCCGCCGCCGGTCCAGCCCACCTCCTCAGTGATGCCCATTGGATCGTCACCGTCGACGACCTTGACGAGGCGCGGGAGCAAGTGTGTGAAGCAATGGTCGCCGAGTTCAACCATGATCCAGCGCCGCCCCATCTTCTGCGCCACAGCGCCGGTGGTGCCCGAGCCGGCGAACGAGTCCAGGACCCAGTCGCCCGGGTTGGTGGAGATCGTCAGGATGAGCTTCAGGAGCTGCTCGGGCTTCGGCGTCGCGAAGGGCTCGATGTGCGGTAGCAACTTGCGTAGGTGATCTCGCTTCGCAGACTGATTTGATCCTGCCTCCTCGGCCGGCCACCACGTGCGCGGAACGACTCCGTCTTGCACGTCGGTGAGGTAGCGCTTGATGACGGGAAGACTGTCTCCGCCCCGTCCGAACCACACTCGCTTCTCGGCACGCGCGCGCTCGAAGTTGTCCTTCGAGAACCGCCAATAGTTGCCCTTGGGAGGCTGGACCTTGCGTCCAGATGGCAGGGTGATCTCGAACCGGGCGCCCTCACTCCCGCTTTTCGCTGTCCCGTTATCGCCTTGAAGCCACGGGCCTCGCGGATCGTTGTCCGGGTTCTGGTAACGCGCGTTGTGCGCTTCGGTTCGGGGGAGGAGGTTCCGGAGCTTCCGCCACACATCGCGGTTCTTCGCGTAAAGCAGGACGTGGTCGTGTGCGCTGGAGATGTCGGTGTCTCCTCGGCGCCCCTTGTCCTTCTCCCACGCGAAGCTCGCAACGAAGTTCGCCCGACCAAACATCTCGTCGCCGAGAACTTTGAGGTAATGGCACTCGTTGTCGTCGATCGTGATCCAAAGAGCCCCGTCCTCCCGAAGGAGCCGGTGCAGGAGTTCGAGCCGATCACGCATGAGGGATAGCCAGAGCGAGTGCTCGATGCCGTCATCGTAGTGTTCGAAGGCGCTCCCGGTGTTGTAGGGAGGATCGATGAAGATACACTTGATCCGGCCGGCGAACTCCTGCTCGAGCGCCTTCAGTGCGAGTAGGTTATCGCCGTGAATTAGGCGGTTTCCGAAGATGCCGCCGCCCGAAACCTTGGTTGCGCGGTGAGAGAAATCCTGGTCCTCCAGGAGGATGCGCGGCTCCAAGCGAGGCCGCTCCTCCTTGCCGATCCAGGTCAGTTCCAGTCGTTTCAGTCGGATCGTCATTGCTTCGTTCCTGGCATCGTCATGCAGTCGCCCCGGCGCCGTCGTCCAGCCTCCAGCGCAGGGTGAAGACTGGCTCGATGCTGGTCTTCGTCTGGAGCTGGCGCTCGATCTCCTCGATCAGCTCGGCTCGCTTCCGGTCGACGTCGTCCTGCGCCTCGAAGAGCTGGCGGCGCTTGGCGTTCCGCTTCGCCTCCAGCGCCTTGATCTGCTTCTGCGCTTCGAGCTTCTCGGCGAGTGCGACCGCCGACTTGGAGGTCTTCTTGGCTGCTTTGATCTGCGTGTCGAGCTCGCGCAGCTCGCGCTCGAGCCCGAACTTCACGTCTTCGGCCCAGCGATCGAGTTTGTCGTCCTCCTCGCGGAAAAACTCCTCGTTCCGTTCCTGCAGGTCCCGCAGGCGGAAGCCGCGTAGCTCGTCGCGGATCTCGTTGAGGATCGTCGGGGCCGAAGTAGTGACGTCGCCCGCAACGCGCCCGCTTAGCGAGAAAAATTTGGCCGCGACGTCGGGCGCGACGTGGTTGCCGTTGACATCGCAGGCCGCGACGATCAGGAACTCCTCGGCGCGCCCTGCCGCCTCGGCGGTGAGCTTGCTGACCTCGAGCCAGCCCGAGGTGCCCCGGTACCGCTCCAGCGCGCTCGCGTGCGGCTCGTACTCGAACGCCACCTCGGCGGCGTCCGTCGCCACCTTCGCCGCCTTGTCGATCAGTTCCTGCGCGAGCGGGTGATCGATGCGGAAGAACGTGTCGCCAAGCGCCTCGGCGCGTTGCCACTTAAGGTGGAACCGTTGCACGTCGGAAGCGCCGTCGGCCTTCACGTGGAAGCGTGGCTCGCTCTCGTCGAACGTGGCGCGCCCGTCGAGGCCGAACTTCGCGAGATCGAGCAGCACGCGCTGCTGCTCGCCGAGCGACTGCTTCGCCGCGTCCTTGTGAACGCGGAGACGCTCGTGGACCTCGGCGTCGAAGTTCTCGAGGAAGGCGCGGCGCGCCGAGTCGAGGCCAGCCTTGATCTTGTCGTCGAGCTCGAGCTGGAGGGCGTCGAAGGCCTCCTTGATCTGCTCCTGCGTGCGGCAGTTCTGGTAGATGGCCGCGATCCGCATCTCGAGATCGACGCCGCTCTCGACCGCGCCGAGCACGTCGTCGCTCGCACCGAAGACGCCCTTGAAGAGGTTGAACTTCTGGTCGAGCAGCTCGAAGACGCGCTTGTCGGCCTCGTTCTTCCGGTTGAGGAAGTTCACGACGAGGACGTCAGCCTTTTGGCCGTAGCGGTGGCAGCGGCCGATACGCTGCTCGATGCGCTGCGGGTTCCACGGCAGGTCGTAGTTGATGACGATGGAGCAGAACTGGAGGTTCACGCCCTCGGCCGCTGACTCGGTCGCGAGCAGCAACGTGCCGCGCTCGCGGAACTCGTCAACGATGGCCGCCTTCATGTCGGCGGTCTTCGAACCCGAGGAGACGTCCTCCCAGCGGTGCTCGTTGCGCGCCTTCCACTCGGCGTAGATGCGCTTGGAGGTCTCGTCGTTGTTCGAGCCATTCATCAGCACGATCTGACCGGGGTACCCGCTCTCCGAGAGGAGCTTGAACAGGTACTCCTGCGTCTTCACTGACTCGGTGAACACCACAGCCTTGCGCGCAGCGCCCTTCTCCTGCGCGAGCTCGAATGCCTTGGGTAGGACCTCGACGAGCTTCGTCGCCTTCGAGTCGCGCTCGACCGACCGCGCGAGTTGGACGAACCGTTGGAGGTCGGCGAGCTCGCTCTTCGCCTCCAGGTTGACGTCCGCCGCCACGGGCGCGGGCGGCGCGGCAAGATCGTCGCCCGTCCACTCCTCGTCGATCTCGGCGAGCGACTCGAAATCTTGGGCCAGCGATTCCTCAACCGGCAACGGCAGCTTGGTCTGTTCCGATAGCCGGTCGACGAACTTCGCGAGGGTCGCGCCGATCGCCGCGGACGACGATGCGAGGAGCTTGCGCATGATGAGTGTGATGAGCTTGCGTCGCGCGTTGGGGAGCGCGACCAGCACCTCGCGTTGCAGGTACGCGGACACCTCTTCGTACAGCCGCTCCTCGGCCTTCGACGGGACGAAGTCGGCAGTGTGCGTGAAGCGGTTGGTGAAGGGGATGTACTCGAGCACCTGCCTGCGCAGCGTCCGCTTGCAGACGTGCTGGAGGCGCTCGCGGAGTGCCGTGTCGCGCTGCTCGACGTCGTCGTTCGAGAGGAACTGCGCTTGGAACGCCTCCTGGCTCCCGAACAGCTCCGGGTCAAGGATGCCCACCAGGCCGTAGAGTTCGAGCAGCGAGTTCTGGAGCGGCGTCGCCGTGAGCAGCAGTTTCCGCGCGGGGCGAATCGCGTCGACGATGCCCTCGGCGGTCTTGGTGCCCTTGTAGATGCTGCGGAGGCGGTGCGCCTCGTCGACCACGACGAGGTCCCAGTTCACCTGGCGGACGAGATCGCGCTTGGCGAAAACGAACTGGTACGAGCAAATGACGATCTTGTCGTCGACGGCAAAGGGGTTCTCGACGCCCTTCTTCGCGAGGGCGTTCGCCGTGCGCGCTTCAAGGATGATCGAAGGAAGGAAGAATTTGTCGTCGAGCTCGACCTGCCACTGCTTGCGCAGGGTCGCTGGGATGATGAGCAGGATGCGGCGCCGTCGCTCGGCCCATCTCTGCGCGAGGATGAGCGACGCCTCGATCGTCTTGCCGAGGCCGACCTCGTCGGCGAGCAGTACACCCTTCGAGTACGGCGAGCGCAGGGCGAAGAGCGCGGCGTCGACCTGATGCGGGTTGAGGTCGACGCGCGCGTTGCCGATCGAGCGGGAGATCGCATCGACGCCGTCGTGCCGTGCGAGGCGAAGGCTGTGAGCCCAATATTTGGCGTGGAACGGCGTCGTCACAGCGCCGTCCGCGACGGCCCCGCACCACTTAGATGCCCACTCATGGGCGCAGGCTATGCCTCCAGTTCAACACGAACAAGAAGAACCCCAGATTTCCATGCGTGGGCGCCGCAGTCCCTACGGCACGATCCCCATGCGCGCGGCCTCGGCCGCCGTCAGGCCCATCGCGACGGAGATCCGCACAGCCTCCGGCTGGCCCTTCGCGCGGGTGTAGGCGTCCATGATGATCTCCGAGCGGTCCTGTTGAGAGAGCGGTGCCCACTCGTCCCAGATCACGAAGAGCCGCGTGATCGGCCCTTGGCCCTCCGGCGGTTCAGCGATGATGATCGGCTGCGCGTTGGGATCGGCACTCGGGGTCGTCAACTCGCGCGCGAGACGATCCTGGAGCTCGCCGGCGCGCGGCGGTAGGGCTCTGGCTGTAGCGCGGCGAAAGGACATTGGTTCAGCTCCACAGGCGCGGATGGTTCCTCAAGATCCAGTCTACCTCTTCGAGGAGCGCGGTATCGACGGCACCCGCCGCTGCTCGAGCGAGGGGAACGTGCGCACCCGGCGCGCGGGCCAAAGCATGGCCGCGTCTCTCTCCATGGTCCCATGATCCTCAGCCCATCCTCGGGCCGCTCACGTGCATGCCTCCTCGTCTCTTCCGGCGTGATGGGTCGGGCGGCACGGGCACAATGCCCGACCGTTCCGATCACGATCCTCCAGGCCTCGGACCACGGTGCGCGGCGGTTGGGACCACGGTGCGCGCCCGTTGGGATCAGGGTCCTCACGCATCGGGAGCGTGGTCGGAGAGCCTCCTCCCCATGGTCCCAAGCCGTCCTCCCCATGGTCCCAAGCCATCCGCACCAGGGTGCGGCCGCGATCGCCCCATGGTCCCATCCCTTGCCCCTCACGGTGGGCCTCGCCTCGCACCATTGTCCGAGGCGACAGGGCCCAGGATCCATGTCGCTTCGCACGGGGGGCCGAGGCGACAGGGCCCACGATCGATGTCGCCTCGGACGGGGGGCCGAGGCGACACGGACCGTGGTCGATGTCGCCACGATGGAGGGTGTCAGGCGACCGCCACCATGCTCCCGACACCCCCTCGACACGCTGCGATCGCCTCCACACCATGGTCCCGCGGGCCCCGCACGGTGATCCTTCCTCCTCCGCATCGTGCGCCTCGCCCTCCCCCACGGTGGTCCTCGACCGAGCGCACCCACGCCCGACGTCCCCCGTAGCCCGCGCCGTCGCCGATCGGACCGGCCTCCAGCGCGTGGTGCTTGGGGCTCTACATCGAGGCGAACCTCGGGGGACACGCTGGAGCCCGCGATCACCATCGGTCAGGCCGGCCTCGAGCTGCTCACCTGGCTAGGGCTCGTGGGCTCAGCAAGCTCAGATGGGCGCAGACGAGCAGCTCGCGGAAGCCGGACGGCGTCGATCTCGGCTGAGGCCGAACCCGCCCGTGGCAGCAGCAAGCCGCACGACGTAGGATCCAACGCGATGCCCGACCTCCAGTACGACATCCGCGAGGGCCAAGACCCGGAGGGCGGCATCGTCCTCGAGCTCTGGGTCGACGGCGCGTGCGTCTCCACTGCGACCGCCTCCGCCAACGTCCTCGAGCAGATGGCGGTCGACCTGGGCACCGCACGCGAGGACATGCGCGCCCTGCTCGAGGAGAAGCTCGTGGAGAACTTTAAGCAGCAGCTTGCCAAGGTCGAGCTGACGCCCCCCAAGGCCATCCCCGCGGGGGGCCTGCGCTTCGTGAGCCGCTACGTGTACCGGGACTTTGGGAACGTGTACGCCGGCGTCGTCTGGTACGATGTCCCCACGGGCAAGACGGGCCCCGAGGACCTGTCGGCCCTCGTCCGCAACAAGATGCGGACGGAGGTCCATAGACACCTTACGGAGGCCAGCCCCAACGCGCGCGTCATCGTCGACCTGTCGAAGTGAGGCCGCGCGATGCCGGCCCTACTCGTCTTCGACACGAACGTCGTGATGGACGTCTGGCTCGGCCGCGGCGGCGACCAGGCGGTGCTCCTCGTCACGCTCGCCGAGCAAGGGCGCCTCGAGCTCGTCCTCCCAGAGTTCGTGTTGACCGAGTTCCAGGGCACCGCGCGGCGCTGGATCCGCGAGCAGCGGGCACGCCTCGAGAGCGTGCGAGGGCCCGCCAACGAGTGGGGGCGCAGCAACAAGCTCGACGTCGCGGCGGACGAAATCCACGCGGGAGCCAACGGGATCGCGGCCCGACTCGAGGGACTCGAGCGCGACGTCGCGACCGTCGTCGCGAGACTGTCGGCGACCGCGCGCGTCGAGCCGCACACCCTCGACCTCCACTTCCGCGGGGACATGAGGTACCTGCGGGGCGACCCGCCGGACAGGCCCGTCGACGGGATCAAGGACTGCCGCATCTTCGAGGCTGTCCTCGACATCATGCGGGCGGACGCCGGCACGGCGCGCCCGGCGAGGGTCCTCGTGACGAGGGACCGGGACTTCGCGCGGTACGCGCCGATCGTGGCCGAGCTAGCGGCGCTCGGGGCGACCCTGCGCGACGACCCGGGCGCGCTTTACGGCGAGTTCGTGTGGGCGCCGCCGTGAACGCCGAGACCCAATCAGTTCGCCATCCCCATCCGCTCACTGTCGGCTTCTCTCCCTACACGACAGCCTAGGCGGTCTCCTTGGCCGCCTTTGCCTGACGCGCCGCCTCGGCGGTCTTCGACTTGGCTCCCTGCGTCAGTTGCGCGGCGGCCTCGCCGCTGCGCCCGAACGGCAAGCCTTCCTCGGCCAACCGAAGCTCCACACGGATCGCCTCCAACAGACAGTCACGCGAGATCTCCCCGCGGTTGTGGAGCGCCATGAGGTCCGGAGCCCGGACGCTTGCGGGCGCTTCTTTCCTGGTCAAGATTGCGCTCCACAGCGTGCTCGCTTCCCGACCGAAGGCCTCGGCCCGCGTGAGCGTCTCTCGGTCGATCAGAACGAGTACGCCACGGAACGCCTGCCAATACGCTTTGATCGCCGCTTCGCGCTTGCCACTGTCGTCATCAGACAACCCGTAGGGGTCCTCGCCGACCACCCTCGCGGCGTCCGCCAACCTGAGCAGGCCCTTGACCTTCTCTGCGGCGACCTGCTTGCGCACCTCGGCGTTGAGGACCAGCTCCGCTTTCACCGACTCGATCCGGCGCGTGATCTCGCCGATGTCCTCTTTGGTGGCGAGGTTCGTGCCCTTGGCGGAGGCATACGCCTCGCGGTGCTTCCGAAAGTCGGCCCACAGCAAGCCGAGTACCCCGAAGATCCCCGCCTGCAGCACCGCGAGCACTTGCAACCAATTCATCTTGCCCTCGTCAGCGCGCGCTCTATCACGGGATCCGATGCGGCCACTGTGCCGACTCTAGGCGCTCACGCGCCCCATGTCCTCGCCCATCGAGAAGAGCCCGGCAACCCACGCGGGACGGGCGGCCGGGCGGAGGGTGACGCTCGCCGGACCTTGACGCAGGTGGGGATCAGCGACCAGAAACCACGACCAACGCCGTCGGCTCTGCCCTCGTCTCGCCCCGCCTTCCCAACTTCGCCCCGTCTTCATCAGCGTAGCGAAGGAGTTCGTCGCCTCGATCGTCAACCAGCGTAACCAGCTACGTCGGCCCCACGTAAGACGGCGCCGTGAAAAGCTGCACCGGTTGCGCGACCCCGCGCAACTTGTGACGCCCGACCGATACCAGGGGAACATCGCCCGCAGCCTGGCGGAAAGCTTCGGTCACGAGGAGCGGCACGCCGATCTCTTTGCACAGGCTCTCGACCCGCGTCGTCTCGTTGACCGCGGGCCCGATGACCGTGAAATCGAGGCGCGTCCGGGCGCCGATGTTCCCGTACATCACGTCGCCGACGTGCAGGGCGATGCCGGCCTTCACCGACGGCGCGCCCCGGTCGCCGAGCTCGAGGGCGGCGAGCGCCGCGAGCGCCGCATCCAGCGCCTGCTTGCAACGCAGCTCCGTTCCGCGCTCGTCGACGTGAAACACCGCGAGCATCGCGTCGCCGATGAACTTCAGGATCTCGCCGCCAGCGTCCTCGACGGGGCCGGCCATCGTCTCGAAATACCCATCGAGCAGAGGGATCACGTCGCGCACCGGGCGAGTATCGACGAGGGACGTAAAGCCGCGCATGTCGCAAAACCAGAGCACCGTATTCAGGATCTCGCCGGTGCCCCGCTTGAAAGCGCCGGTCAGCACCCGTTCTGCGGCGTTCGCGCCCAGGTAGGTGTGGAGCAAGACCTCCGTTGCTTCCTCCCACGACGCGGCGTCGACTCGAAGCGCAAGCTGCGGTGCGAGCTCTTCGATCGCGGCAATCTGGGCGTCCGTCAAGCCACTGGGGTGATCGACCACGCACCAAAAGAAGCTTCGGCGCCCGTCGCCGAGGACCAGCGGCATGATGAAAAACTCCGTCCCGCCGCGTGCGGCCATCTCGGCCATCACCGGCAGCAGTGGTGCGCCGGTGTCCAGACGGACCCGGATCGGGCCGCTTCCCCGTTTGATCCTCGTCACCGGGGTCCCGGTGGAGTCTCCCAGGGCGACGAACTCGTGGGTGCGGTCGTGTCGCTTCACGCCCTCGCCGCGTGTCCAGACCAGATTGACGGCAAAGATCTCGGGATGCAGCGGAAGGAGCGTCGTGCAGCACTGCAACACCCCCATACCCATGTCGGTCAGGCGTGCCGCCAAGCCGTCGAGGAGCTCTTCCGCGTCACGACCCGGTGCGCGTCGATGCTCGCGCCATCGCTCGAACACGTCGGGCGTCGCTCGGCGGCTTCTCTCGGATCGAAACGTGGCAAGCCACGTCAACGCCAGATTTCCGTCCATGACCGCAGGATAATCTCCTCCGTCTCCAGCGATAGCTTAGGGGGGTGCGCACGCCTTGAGGCGCGCGCCCGTGCGCCCGAGATTACGAGGACGTGCTCGCCTCGCCAGGGAGGGCTGCGCGCCGCGCCGGCTCGTGCTTTAGAGGGCGGCGTGCGGCTCCTTGCGGCATGTCTCGTCGCACTCGCGGTCGGCTTCTTCGGGTCGATGCCGCTCGCGGGGCCGATCTCGATCATGGTCGTCTCTCGCTCGGCGGCAGGGCGGTTCGGCGAGGCGCTGCGGGTGGCGATCGGCGGGGCGCTCGCCGAGGGCGTCTACGCCAGCGTCGCGTTCTCCTGCTTCACGACCTTCCTCGCGCGCCGCCCCTTCGTCCTGCCGCTCTCCCACGCGGTGTCGTCCGCCCTTTTCATCGGCCTCGGCGCCGTATTCGTCGCGTGGCGCCCCGACCGGGCGAAGGACGCGCGGCCGAAGGACGGGGGGACGCTGCTCCTCGGGTTCTCGGTCGCGGCGCTCAACCCGACGCTTTTCCTCACGTGGAGCGCGGTCGTCGCGTTCCTCTGGTAGAAGGGCCTGGGCGATCCGTCGGTCGCCGCGGCGGCTCCCTTCGGGGCGTCCGCGTCGGCGGGCATCGCGGCGTGGTTCGCGCTCCTCGTCGGCGGATTGAGCAAAGTCCACGGCAAGCTCCCCACGCGGGCGCTCACTTGGAGCGTGCGCGCACTCGGCGTTGCGCTCATCGGCCTGGGGCTCTGGTCGGGCGTGCTCCTCGTCGTTTGGGCGAGGAGCGCCTCATGAGTGCCGGTCAAGAGTGGGACGGGCCGCCGGCAGCTACCCCGGCGGCGGAGGCGCCGAGGAGCGACGCGGACCAGGCGCGTACTTCAGGACGCGAACCTTTTCGATGGTGATGAGCGCTCCTCCCGCCACCATCTCGTCCAGGATCGGAATCAACTTGTCCATGTGCGCTTGATCGTCGACCACCTCGATCACGATCGGCAGGTCCGAGGACAGGTCGACGATGCCTGCCGTGTGGATCACGCTGGTTGCGCCGAACCCTGCCACGCCACGGAACACGGTGGCCCCGGCGAAGCCCTCGCGTCGTAGACGTTCGAGGAGGACGCGCTCCAGCGGCATGTGATGCCACTTGGCGTCCTCTCCGATGAAGATGCGGGCCAAAAACTGCTCACCGTCGATCACGCGCATGATCTTCGCTCCCCTCTGTCATTGGCCGACCAGCCGCCGCGCCGCCATCAGACCAAGCATCCCCGCAACGAAGCAGGTGACCAAGGTCAGCCCGAGGTTCGTCAACCCGGCCGAGAAGCCGCGCTCCCGGAGGAGGTTCGTCGTTTCGTAGTTGAAGCTCGAGTACGTCGTGAGCCCGCCCATGAACCCTGTCGTCAGCGTCAGCCGAAGCGTGGGCGAGACGAGCGTCGTAGACAGAGCCAGTTGAGAGACGAGCGCGATGAGGAAACAACCCGTCACGTTCACGATGAACGTTCCGTAGGGGAACGCGACCCCCAAGTTCTTCCCTGCCCACAGGCCGACCCCGTAGCGCGTCAGGGTCCCCAGCGCGCCAGCCAGTCCGATCAGAAGCACTCTCATCATCGCATTCGCCTCCCGAGATGCCAGCCGACGCCTACCTACCCTTTGGTTTCGTGCCTCACTCGCCGCTCGCGATGCGGCGGGGAGGGTAGCACCCGGTCACGCCCGGAACGCGCGGCTCGGACGCTCACCACCCCGGCAGGCTGGGCGACGATTTCGGCACGGGCCGGGCAGATCCGAAAGCTATGCTGGCCGGGTGCAGACGAGCGTCGCGCTGGACACGAACGTCGCGATCGAGACGCCCGAGCACATCGTCTTTCGTCATCGCGTCGCCGGACCGGCGCGGCGCTTTCTCGCGTACCTCACCGACCTCGTCCTCTGCTACACGGCCCTGGCCCTCGTCACGATCGTCATCCTGGTCGCGACGGTCGGGGCGGCGGCGACGACGGGGACGCTCGACGGCGCTGCAGGCCTCGGCGTCGGCCTTTGGCTCGTCGTCTCCTTCGCGGTGCAGTGGGTTTACTTCGCGGCGCTCGAAGGATGGCGCGGCCGCACGCCGGGCAAGGCGGCGTTCGGGCTCCGCGTGGTGACGACGACGGGGCGGCCCATCGGCTTCCGCGCGGCCGCGCTGCGGAACGTGCTGCGTGCTGCGGACGCGCTGCCGCTCGCGTACACCGCGGGGCTGCTGTCGCTCGCCGGGCTGGTGTCGATGTCGGTCACGCGCCGGTTTCAGCGGCTGGGAGACCTCGTCGCCGGCACCATCGTCGTCGTGCCGGAGCGAGCGAAGGCCAGCGTGCCGCTCGTCCTCTGGCCTCCGGCCCAGCCTGCCGAGCTCGCGGCGATTCCGAACGACGTGCGCCTCGACGCCGACGAGCGGCTGGCCGTCGAGATGTTCCTGCGGAGGCGCGCTCGCCTCGGCGACGGGCGCGCGATGGAGCTCGCGCAGATGATTGCCCCCATCCTGAGCGCCCGCTTCTCCTTCGTCGCGCGCGATCCCTCGCGAACGCTCGCCCTTCTCTACGACGCCGCCGCGAACGCAGGCCGCAGCGACGCGCCGCCTTCCTCGAGGACGCCCGGCTCGTGGCGCTGATCTCGGCGCTGACCGAAGTCGCCTTCCGTTCCAGGCGACAGCTCGACTGGGACCGTCTCGACGCGCTCGTTCGCACCGTGCAAAGCCGCGGCCTGCGCCGCCTCCACCCCGAGCAGGTTGCCCAACTCTCTCCCCTCTACCGCGACGCCTGCGCCGACCTTTCCCGCGCGCAGGCCGCCCGCTACGGCGCTCCGCTCGTCGACTATCTCCAGGGCCTCGCGGCCGCCGCCCATTCCGTCCTCTACGGAGCGCAAGCGAAAGGCCGCTGGACGGGGCGCGCGAGAGGCACGCTTCGGATCGCACTCGAAGAGTTTCCGCGCGCAGTGCGGCGCCATCGCGGCGCGGTGTTCGTCGCGTTCCTCCTCTTCTTCGTCCCGTTCTTCGGCGGCCTCCTCGCCACGATCGACGACCCCGCTTTCGCCGTGCGCATCGTCCCCGAGGGCCAGCTCCGTCCCCTCGCGGAGGCCTACAAACAAGGGTTCTCCGAGGCGCGCGGAGTGGGCGTGGAGGCGGCCATGGCCGGCTTCTACGTGAACAACAACGTCGGCATCGCGCTCCGCTGCTTCGCGACCGGCCTCGCCTTCGGCCTCGGCTCGGCCTTCTACCTCGTCGAGAACGGGCTCGCGACGGGGGCCGTCATGGGGTACGTCGTCTCGCGAGGAGCGGGCGAGAGCATCCTTACGTTCGTCGTGGGGCACGGGTCGCTCGAGCTCGGAGCCATCGTGCTGGCCGGCGGCGCGGGCCTCGCGCTCGGATGGTCGATCGTCGCGCCGGGCGACAAGACCCGCGTGGCGTCGCTCCAGGCCACGGCAAAGAGCATCGTCTTCGTCGTCTTCGGCGCCGCGGTGATGCTCTTCATGGCAGCGGCGGTCGAGGCTTTCTGGTCGGCGTCGCCCGTGCCCTCCATGGTGAAGCGGGTGGCCGGCAGCGCCATGTTCGTCGCCGTGCTCGCGTACGTCGTGGTCGTGGGTCGGCGCTCAAGAGGGGCGGCTGCCTTGGAACGCGCCGAAGGGATCGACCGATGGACTTGATGCGGGCTCGGGTCGAGCTTCGCGAGCGCCCGTTGCTCGACGTGCTCGATCTCGCGGTGCGATTCTGCGCCGAGCACGCGCGACCCTACGCCCGACTCTCGCTCGTCGTCCTCGTCCCGTCGTTCGCCGCGTCGTGGCTCGCGGCGCGGCTGTGGGGCTGGTGGGCGGGATGGCTCGTCGCCGTCGCGCTCGCGTCGCTTGCCACGACGCCATTCGTCGCCCTCGGGGCGCGCCTCGTCTTTTCCGACGCCGTTCGCGTCCGCGAGGTGATGGGCATCGCGTTGCGGGCGACCCCGAAGCTCTTGGTCTTGCGCTTGGTGCAAGCGGTCGCGCTCGGCGGAAGCCTCCTCATGCTCGCCGCGCCGTGGCTGTGGTTGGGCACGATCTGGTTGTTCGCGGTCGAGGTCGTGGTGCTGGAGGAGGCCGGGCTCGATCGGGCTTTCGGGCGGGCGATGCGCGTCGCCAACGCCCATTTCGGCGTGGCGCTGCTCGCGATGCTGCTCCTCGGGCTCGCCCCCGTCGCGACGGCGATGCTGGCCGACGTTGCGGGCCGCGAAGCGCTCCAGTCGATCTTCGAAGTGAAGCCTCCGCCGCCCATGTTCCGCGTAGGCGGCAGCTGGCTGGCGCTCGCGGGCTGGTGGAGCATCGTGCCGCTCGCGACGACCGCACGCTTCTTCGTGTACCTCGACATCCGGACACGGACGGAAGGCTGGGACATCCAGACGCGTTTCGCCGAGATCGCCGCCCGCGCCACGGCCGAAGCGCAGGGTCGGGCGGCATGACCGCCCGCGGCCTCCTGGTCGTCCCGTTCGTCGCCGCGACGCTCCTCTCGCCCGCGACGGCACTCGCCGTGTTCGACCCCTCACGCGCGCAGGGCGACGTGGCCGCCGCCATACGCGAGCGGGACTTCGCTTTCTGCCGCTCCCCGCGCGAGCCGCTGTCGACGGAGGCCATCGGGCTCTGCCCGCACGCGAGCTCCATCCCCGACTGCGAGGGCTTCGCTTCGGCGTGCGCCAAGCTCGAAACGAAGGCGCCCGAAGAGCCGCCGCTGCACCCCGGCCCGCTGACCCTCGGCCTCCTCGGCTCGCTCGCGCAGGCGCTCGTGTGGATGCTCGTCTTAGCCATCGTTCTCGCCGTTGTCGTGCCGGTCTTGCGCGCCCTCGCGCGCGCCCGCCGGGACCGAGCGCTCGCCGAGCCCGAGGCCGGGGGTTCGCCGGAGCCGCGCAGGGCGGTCGAGGTCGACGCGATCACCGACGAAGATGCGCTCCTTCAGCGTGCGGAGCAGCTCGCGCGCGAGGGGCGGTACTCGGAGGCGATCCAGCTCTACCTCGCTGCGACCTTGCGAGCGCTCGACAAGCGGGGAGCGGTCCGCCTTGCGCGCGATCGCACCAACGGCGAGTACGTTCGCGAGTGCAAGGACCCCGGGGCGAAGTCCGGGCTGCGGGAGATCGCGCGCGAAGTCGACCGCGCGCAGTTCGGCGGCGAGCCCCCCACGGAGGCGGCGATGTCCACGGTCCGCCAGCATACGATCGCGATCGTGGGCGCGCTGCCTGCGCTGACGTTGACGCTGCGGATCGCCGTGGCGGCCCTCGGCTGCGCCGGGCGAGGGCTGCCGGGAATGGCGCGACGCCCGGCGGACGACCCAGCGGGGGACGACGTCTTTCGGGAGCTCCTTCACAGGCAAGGCGTTCGCGTCGAATCGCTCGATCGTTCGCTCGTCTCGCTCGAGGCCCCGAAGCCGGGCTCGCGAGAGGCGGCGGTGGTGGTCGACCTGGAGCGAACGGCGATCGACGAAGAGAGCGCGGAGCACCTCGACCAGTGGGTCAGGCGTGGCGGCGGGGGGCCGGACCCACCGCGCCCCCCCGCCCGGGGCCCCGGGGGGGGGGGCGCGCGGGGGGCCCCGCCAGCCCGCGCCCCACCCCCGGCGCGCCCCCCCGC
>VFSW01005692.1_pt1 | contig 18412 bp, 14 predicted proteins | sample 5358111 | NCBI WGS metagenome assembly VFSW01 (sample SAMN11554181, study PRJNA540505) | mine drainage metagenome | isolation source: sediment from site ElyBrook_90M | place: USA: Ely Copper Mine, Vershire, VT | collected 2017 | reverse complement strand
GTTATAGAATTAGACCTTCAACCCCCAACGAGGTTGGGGGAATGTAGGGTATTCAGAACCTCTTTTCATATCTTCATCTTCAACATCACAACGACCAATCAACAGACATATCCACATTTGCGTTTTATATGTGTTGCGGGGCTTATATCCCACCCATAACTGGTGTGGGTTTTACGCCCACACAGATAATCAAGAAGTATGGGGTGGAGTACATAAGGCTACTTGTGGAGAAGAGCAATGCACGCACAGACGTGGAGGACATGAACAGCATCGGCCCGTTTATCGCTGCGACGTTCGTCTCTGATCTGAAGACCATGGAGTACCTGCTTAGTAGGGGCGCGGATAAGGATGCAAAAGATAACTTTGGCATGACTGCCATGCATCACGCAATAGACTCCAACCGCAGGGACATGATGGTCCATCTTGAGGGGCTTGGAGTCGTAATGGAAAACGAAGAGGAGTATTTAAGTCTTTCGAAGAGCATGTTTGTAGACGAGGAAACCGACGAGCTTTACTTAGAGCTATTAAAGAAGAGAAACGCAGGGTAATCTGGAGCCGTGTTTCGGGATAATACACAACGCCCAGTTAAAGAGCAGTCTTAAATATCAGGGAATTCATAATATTTGCATGCACGGTGCACGCACTTCCAAAGGCAATGATATCGGCAGGATTAGGAGAGCCGTAGAATGCGCAGTCCTTGTGTCTGCGCTGAGTTTTACGCCTTTGTTGAGATCCGATGTTCCAAACAGTATATCACGACAATCGCTTTCCGAGAGCAATAATTTCCAGGACATAGGTAAGGACAGGATGGCAATCATAAATAGTTATGAGTTCCATTTGAGGACAATGAGGCTCCCCTCTAACGGAGATGGACACCGGCTAACGCCATTTCTAGGTTCGAAACCGCCGATAAGTTTTGTATATTGGAAGGCAACTCCTAAAACTAACATAACTGTAGAAGAATTAAACAAGGAGAGAGCTGAGCTTGCAAATGACAGTAGAAAAGAGCTCGAAAAAAATCACATTAATATTAATTCTTTCCTTAAGCTGCAGTTTGAACACACTGTTGAATTCGGGTATCAAGGTGCAGGATACTACGAATTCTGCGTGCCCGGCAAACAGCAGCTCGTTTTAGAGGCAATACACCGGATAAATTCAGAGAACCAATTTGACAACTATAAAAAGTTGTTTGAAGGAAAACCCAAAGTATTAAGGCTCTATTTTTTTGGAGGATTGCCTTTTATACAGAATTTACCTGTTCTAGTACTAGATAAACAACACATATCGATGCCGAATCAGGTTATGGAAAACATACCCGATGGAAGCATCGATCACCCTTATGTCATTATGCATCCGAATGAAGAGCAGATGGACAAATACAAGGGCGACGCAGGATACTTCAGGATTGGAGTCCTGGAGACCGCCGTACCAGTAAAATCAGGAGGTATGCTTGAGAGGTATGTTCATGCATACCTGCTTAGAAACGTAAAGCGGAAGGCGCAAAACACCGTACAAAAAAACACTACAGGCAATAACCACGATAAAGGGATTACAAACAGGTGGTTGGTAGGCTGCCCGCTGAAGACCCTTGACCTTGGAACTGAGGCACAGCCGTATTTGTATGAAGGCAAGTGGAAGGGGCCTGGAGTATACATGTTCAGGGCAAGCAGCGATGCCGGAGCACCGGCATTGAAAAGCGAAGGCGTATTCAAAACAGAAAACAACCTCGAAAAATGGTACAACGCATGGGTAGAGATAAAACTGATATCACCTATTTCCAGATAGGTGCTAGATAAAACCTGAAACCGGTTTGGTGGTTATCAGCATCACTGCATTTTGGCTTGTTCATGAACCTGAACCAGAAGATGCCTCAGTTATGTAAGGGGAAGACCCAAGCGCTTTAATCTCAGATTCTTGGCTAGTGTTAGTTTTAGATTGAGGAACAGTTAGCCCGTTTAGCAGATTAATTGTTCCGACAGTCAAAGTAGCCATTCCGTCGCTTCCGATAGTAGAGATAACATCATTAGCGGTTTCTGCTGTTGAGGTTCCAAAGGTCCAATATGATGGAAAGTTGACCATTTTCCCGTTCTTGTCATAAGTAAGACCCAGCTGGGCATTGAGATTGGTGAATTGCACAGTGTCACCTCCGCCCGCTCCACCTAGAAGATTTTCAGCGTCTATTGCGTGGTTTAAATTAAAACTGGACGCGAGTGACGCAGAAGGTAAAACAAGAAGGACAGGATTAGTTGTCCCTTTTGGAAAACGCACGTCATCGTATACAATAGTGCCTGTCGCTCCGCCGGCACCACATATTTTACATCCTAGAGATATTAATTCAGCATTGAGGGAGTTTTTCAGCACCTTGAACCCAAATAGCACATCTACGGTGGCTTTGCTTCCGGCACCATTCTGCTCAGTTTTTATAGAAGCTACATAACTAAGGGGAAAAAGATATGGAATGCCGTAGGATATAAAAGGGCTGTGAGCGCTAGTAGGATAAACATCAATATACAGTCTTTGTTCTGGACTTCCTGCTCCTCCCGGAGTACTAAAAGGAAAACCCTTACCGGTTATTCCGTGCGATGTTCCTACCCAATAGTTCACATAAACATTTGCAGTCGGAGTTGTTTCGTTCCAGATGTTTTCCACAATTTGATATTGGTTATTTACAAGGCTTACTGTGTTTTGAAGCCAAAATAACTGCTGCTTGCCATGATAATCAAAAAGCAGGTAGACATTAAGCTGCGTACCGACTGGAGGATCACCAGTACCGGAACCTGCACCTCCGCCGGCACTATTTAAGACATCAAACGATGAATCCCACATTTTATTATAAGAAGGAGTTAACGTCATTGACTTAACATTAACAGTTCCTGCTATTTCATCGGTAAAAATGCCATAGCCCTTGTCAACCAGATTTTGGGATGTGCCAGTCAGGTTATTATCAAGCCCGAAGCTGCTTATGCCTATAGGGAAACCTAGGCCTGCTTGTAAATTTTGTAAATGTGCAGCAGGATATGCGCCCAATGAAACAAAAACATTAATTGCATTAAACGGATTCACAAAGTCTTGGGAGATGCTACATGATGATGTAGGAGTGGCGTAAATTCCCGAAGCCTGCTGTGCACTTGCGTTATTTGATGTGGAGGTATGCGGCTGGGAAAATAGTTCAGGCATCTGCTGTGTTGCATTCTGATATGCCGAAGTGCTGGCATTAGGGTTTGAGACTGTGCTCGATGACATCCCGTTGAACGTTCCTGCGGCGGCCGCTATTCCGGCGTAGTATGAGCCTGCAAGCAGCACTGACGCAAGGGCGAGCGTAAGCAAGGCACGCGCACCTCTTCTCCTGTCCAAGCCGGTTTCCATCTTATCACCTGTCATACAATGCACGCCATTAATTTAATTGCCTTTTGAGGCAGGTTGAGTTCCGTACTATCTGAAGTTCTGGTTTTCATATATATGCACATCATGTTTTGCTTGCTATATTCTGCGTCAGGCCTACCGTAGCTCCCCATGAAGACTTATAATAATAACCAGGTGCGGCGATATCTATCGCTGCTGAACCGGTTCTATTGTGAGTTATATCGTATACTGAAAGTTCAAAGCCTCCGTCAGGCGTATCGCAGTAAAGGAACTTGTTGTCAGCCGTAGAGAACGCAGGATAACCATCGCACGGGCTATTGACAATAGAGCCGTACTGGTTGTAAGCACTGATTAGTTGGGCTTTCATCTTGTTGCTCGTTAAGTTATAGAAGTAACCGGACAGGTATATTTGGTTGTTTGGCAAGAACTGCATCGGGCCAGCCAGACCCTCGTAATTTATTAAAGAGGATTTCCAGAGCAAGTTCATGTTGTTCGGCTGTGAAGGCGAAAAACTGTATAATGCAAAAGTGGAATTGTGTTGTGCATCTTCACTGTCGAATTCATAAACATAGTTTGAGGTGGGTGTGGTATCGGTAAGCATATAGCCTACACCAGTATATGGGTCTATTGAAACTGCTTCTACTGTCTGATTCGTAAGCATGTTGATTTTTACCATGGAGCTTATGTCCCCAGTAGAGGGATTTATCTGCAGTTCATAGTATCCCGTAAGGCCGGAGGAGTAGGAGCCGTTCTTAGGGGTAGTAGTTTCCTGGTCCATATTATTTATGCTATAACTGGCAGGAGTAAGATTCCCTCTGTTGTTTGGCAGATAATAATTGTTATAATCGTTTGCCAAGGTCTGGACGTTTGATCTCCACTGATTAGCCAACGTATTATACAGCGTATAGTTGGTGTACTCGTTCTGTAGCTGTTGTGAGGTACATTTGTTACCAAAAGAAGGACCCGGATTAGAATAGTTATAACATACACCGGAAACTTCACCATTCTTATAGCCCCGCAGCATGCCGTTTGCAGTGTTATTGAAGTACTGATATGTATAATTTGCCATGGGGTATAATTGGCCTGAAGGATCAATCGGAAAGTCTGTGGAAAATGGGAAAAAGGCTTGTGAGGCTTGTGATGATGCATTTCCAGCTATGTACAAGGAGCCGTAAAAGTCGAGGGGCATGAAGGCATATAGAGTACTGCCAGACTCTCCTGCGAAGAAGGACCCGCCAGGGATATTTGCTATATTATAATCAACTTTCGAGTATTCCGGCGGATAAATCGTTCCAGGGACTGGAATGAAGGGATAAGGAGGTTCGCCTCCAAAAGATACGTTAGCGCTCGGATTGTCTACGCCCATGTAATTTTGTGCATAGTTGTCTACTGCTTGTTTCAGGTTTACCAGAGTGGACACGCTGTCCATGTTGGAAGGCGTTTTCATTATGTAATAGCTGACAGAATCGGGACCTGAAAATGTGTAGTTGATCTCTGATATATTTAGTGCGGGGGAGTCGAAACTGTAACCCATAACAGGTGGTGCACTGAATTGCTGCCCGTCGTAGAAACAGCCATTGGCAGTGCACAGGCCAATCAACGGATTCTTAAAGAACACCCCGGAGTTGTTCCCCGAGAAATTCTGTACAGCGGTTCCAAGGGTAGGCTCACAAAGATATGGTTGGTTGTAGACGTTAGGACAGTATAGAGGGGAGGTGGTATAGTAATAGCGATTTGAACCATACCCGTTATTGCTCTGCAGGAAGTAGTACTCTGTGCTTCCGTCAGTCGACGGATAGGCTTCTTGTTGGTATTCACCCTCAAATCCTCCGTTGATAGCCACTGGAGACTCGTTGCTTACGGATTGCGATAACATCTGTCCTGTTTGCGTATTTACCCCTGTTAAAAGAAACTTGTTGTATATGCCATCTGTGTAAAAGAATCCAGTTATGCTATTTGTAGGACGCAAGACCCCATAAAGCCAGTCGTTTTTGGGGTTTGTGCTGAAAAGCCCTATTTCTGATGGAGGCGTGGTACCAGTTATTTTAGAGGAGTTGTAGTTATATGCTGTCTCGAATATGCTATAGTTATTATCTATGTGACCCATGTAGTTGGCATATGTGGCATTTATATCAAGGCCATAGTAATTATTCTGGTTTTCACAGGTTAAGGAGATATCCGATTGGGGGTTCAGGCCAATAAAGAAAAGATTGACATAACCGCCGAAGTCAACATATTCATAGCTTAACTGCTGCAGGGATTTTATTCTTGAAACTACGCCACTTGAGGCGTTCATCACCACTGGAATGAAGACAAACGCATTATTATAAGTATTGTTATAGGTACTGTAGCCGTATAGCTGCTTGTTGTCCGTTGACAGCGCCAGCTTGCCAATCATCTTGTAGCCTGAGGTTTTAAGCAGGGTAGCATTTCCAGATTGCAGATTTATATTAAATACATCGCCGTTATTATCGTCTGCGTATATGCCGGTCCCGGTGGAGGACATGGCAATCCCGGTGAGATTGTATGTGCTGTTTGAAACGGGTATGAAGTCCATTATCTGAGAGTTCTGCGAAGGAAGCGTGCTGATGCCTATGAGGCTGTTTCCTGCGGTGAAGTATGCGTATTGGCCGTCGTTTGTCAGTGCGATAGCACCATCGGGCTGTTCTGGATAAATGTTTACAATATTATAAATAGAGCTGTCGCTGCCGGTGAAGTTTATTACGACAAGCGTAGGCGAGGGATTGCTTATGTTTTTGGTTCCCATTAACATGTAAAGGTAGTCGCCCTGATTCTGGCCCGAGGTATCATTTTGGTAAAGCACCGCGTCGGCGAGGTTGCCTACGACACCGATGTTTGTTGAGTTTAACACTACCGAACGCACGTCGCTGCTTTGCAACGCGTAGTTATTGTTTGAGGATATCACCTTCTGCGCGGCAGTAGGACTTATTGCCGATACTATCAATGAAGGAGATGTCGTATTTGTCGAGTTGTATACTGCGTATATGGTGCCGTCGTTGCCGACTGTGATAAATACAGGCGAGTAGTTTTTGAACGTGCTAAGGCCGTTCAGTATCGTTCCCCTTAGCCCATAATCCGACGTGTTGATTATGGATATGCCTGATGTTTTATTATTTGCGTATAATAAGCTGTACAGATAGCCGTTTTTGATATAAGAGGAAACACCAGTATCATTGAAATTATAATAACGTCCATTGAAGCTGAAGTTTGACCCGTTTACCGTAAGCATCTGCGCGACGTTGTTGTGCTGTTCGTCAACCACATATGATGTGGAGGTGTTGTATTCAATAGCACCGTTTGCCTGCTGGTAATAATCGACAAAGCTTGAATTGTAGTCCCCAGGGTAATAAACATAAGTATTCTGCGAAGGACACATATCCGGAGGGGCAAGCGCTGCCACGGGTATGGTGGTCGTGGTAATGTTGAATGTTACATTGGCGATGGTCCCATTAGTTGTTGATGTTGTACTTGTTGTTACGCCATACGGCAGGCTGAATCCCGAAGTTACGGCGTTCACCACCGTGTTAGTCGTAGTGTTGATTACCACTACGTTGTTTGAACCGTAGTTAGCAACATATGCGTATGTTCCGTTTGCGGCGAAGGCGACGCCGATTGGCTCGTTGAAGCCCGAATTTATGGCGTTCATCACCATGTTCGTGGCAGTGTTGATTATTACTACGTTGTTCGCAGCTTCATTCGTCACATATGCGTATGTTCCGCTAGGCGAGAAGGCGACGCCTCCCGGCCAATCAAAACCGGAGTTTATTACGCTTGCGAGTTTATTGGTTGCCGTATTTATTATTGCTACGTTACCTGTTTTAGCACTATAACCATTGTAGTAGGTAACATATGCAAACGTACCGCCGGGGGAGATGGCGACGAACTCCGGTCCTTTTTGTACTCCCGCAGAACCGAAGGTTATTGCATTCACGACAGTGCTCGTAGTAGTGTTGATTATCACTACGTTGTCTTAACCGTAGTTCGCGACGTACGCGTATGTTCCGTCAGGCGAGAAGGCGACGCCTTCGGGGTTGTAGAATCCCGAGTTTATTGAACCGGTCACGTTGTTCGTTGTTGTGTTGAGTATTAATACGTTGCCGAGATACGGAGAGGTACATACTGAATTTGAACCTATTACCTCTATGTGGCAGTTGTATACTGAATTGCGGCGGTAATTACTTCCCCCATTAGTAAGGTATGCGTATGCGCCGGTTGGAGAAACTCCAATTCCTACAGAATAGTCAAAGGTATAAGACGCAGAACCTATTGCGCCGACTACCTTGTTGGTAGAGGTATTTATAAGAACGATATTGCCGGAGGAGCCTCCGGTGCTGACTACGTAAAGGCAGTTGCCGAAGCTGCATCCCGTTGTTTTATTGGTCGTGTTTGCTGTAGGGGCGGGATTCTGCATGAATGAAAGCGTATTTGTGGCAGTGTTCGACTTTGAATCGGTGAGGACTACGTTTGCCGTGAGCACTCCTACGCCGCAGGACGCGCTTGCCACATAGCTGAAGGAGTTTGACGTGCCCGATAAATCGGGATATGTCTGATTTATGCATAAACCGGTGCCGTTGAAGACCAGGTAGTGCGCGGTGTATGGTTGCGACCCGTTTAGCCATCCGACGGTGAGGGTCTCCGTTTGCCCTATGTCAACAGTAGCATTTGAAACAGCCCAGTATGTGAAGGTAATTACGGACGCACTGCTGCCGTTTGAACTGCTACCCCCGGCGCCGTTTCCTGAAGAACCTCCTGAACCTGTACCAGTACCGGAACCTGTACCTGAACCGGAGCCAGGACCGCTGCCCGTCCCTGAAGAACCAGAGGTTCCTGAACTTCCTGCAGTGCCAGTTATTATCTCAACTCCGGTTCCGGATGACGAAACATATGCGGATGCGGAGCCGGAAGTATTAATTGTTTGCAGACTTGAGGCGCCGGTGCATGCGGGGTTGCTGCATATGCCGTAGTTTAGGTAGAAGTTCGGTTCAAGCTGCGAGCCTACGTTTGCAACAAATCCCTTTATGCTTGCAGTGCATACCGCAGTTGCGCCGTTTTTCAGGACTGTTTCGTTGCATGCGCCTGCGGCGTACTTGCTGGAAGGCGTAGGCGCGACGTAGAACGTAGGACCCGATGATAGATTAATCGACTGTCCCAGGTTGTTTGTAAATGCTATCGTTATGTTGGTATACGTACTTGTTGCGACTATCAGCATCTGGTAGCAGTTCAGCTCCGGGGTTATATAGCAGTAGGAGGATTGAGGCGTAGAGGCCCCGAACCTGACTGTAGTTGCAACCACGTAGAACGCGACTATCGCCACTGCAAGAACCAGTAGGGACACTACATACTGCGATATGAAATCTACAGCCGACTGCGCCTTCGGATTTTTCAAGCGATTGCACCGTTATGGTACTATTAGAAATGTGCTAATTTAAATAATCATGCGCTGAACGCACGCACGCACACGCCGCCCGCGGTAAACTGCTCGTTATCCGGATTTTGCGGGCGCCGGAGCATTTATTGCAGGATGCCTCGGCGGATTTTGCGTAACACAGGCATCAACACAACATATAAAGTAATTGTTTTCTAATACCTTAACGCTAGTTCTGTGAGACTATGGAACACATACTTATACCGGACAAAAGAGCAATTGTGCTAAGAAGGATCATTGCGAAGGCAGCTGTTGCGCTAAACTGCAAGATTGAGATTGCAGAAGGCAATGAAGTGGTGATTTCGGGAGAGCCTTACGCCGAGTACAATGCAAAGAACGTCATCCAGGCGTTTGGGCGCGGTTTCCCGATGAAAGTAGCTTACATGCTTCTCGATGATACTTACTTCTTCAAGTACATAAACCTGAAGGACGTGCTTAAGAACGAAGACCAGATAAGGAGGATAAAGGCAAGAATAATCGGAAGGGAGGGGAAGACAAAGGAGTACATAGAGGAAGTAAGCGGGACGGCAGTATCGATATATGGGAATAGTGTTGGAGTCATAGGCACTAACGAACAGATAGACACTGCAATGGGAGCACTCAGGGTTTTGATTGATGGGGGAACACATAAAAAGGCGTATAGGATAATGGAAGGTATTAGAAGAAAGCACCGCGAGGCATTTTGATGGAGACGCTTAGTGCAGATGAGATATTCAAAGAGTTTAAGGAGCATTCCATATCTGAGTTTTTCAGAAAGAACAGTCAGATGCTTGGATATTCGGGGAAGGTCAGGTCGCTGACTACGGTAATCCATGAGTATGTGACAAACTCTTTTGACGCATGCGAAGAGGCCGGAATACTTCCGGAGATAAAGATCGAGATAAAAGAGCTCGGGGAGGATAGGTACTCAGTGAGCGTTTCTGATAATGGTCCTGGCATACCTAGCAAGCATGCAGGCAAGGCGTTCGCCACCGTGCTTGCCGGAACGAAGTTTCACAGGTACATACAGCAGAGGGGGCAGCAGGGCATAGGAGCTGCAGGCTGCACACTTTATTCCAAGATAACAACAGGCAAGCCCATACACATAGCATCATCGACAAGCAAGGAAAGCTACGAGTGCGACATAGACATAGACATAAAATCAAACAAGCCGGTAGTAAAAAATATGGTTTCTGCAGTTTGCGCACAGGGAACTACGGTTTCCGGAGAGTTTGCGGATGTCAAGTACGAAAACAGCGACCACGGGGTATATGAATACATAAAAAGGACAGCTTTGTCTAACCCGCATGCAAGCATAACGCTGGTGGAGCCTGACGGCAAGCAGCTTGCGTTCATACGCGCAATCAGCGAGCTTCCGAAGAAACCAAAGCCGATAAAGCCGCATCCGCTCGGCGTGGATGTAAATGACTTTATAGAGTTCGCGCACAGAAGCCAGAATAAACGGCTTGCTGCGTTTCTGACGGAAACCTTCTCAAGAGTCACGCCGGGCAAGATAGCGGAACTCAGGTCGATAGTGAGCGATATAAATTTTGATTCTGACCCAGCAAAGATATCCTGGATAGACGCAGAGAAGCTAATTAAGGGATTCAAGCTGGTAAAGTGGATGGCTCCCGAACTAGACTCGCTCTCAACCATAGGGGAGAAACAGATAGAGGTAGCTATAAGGAACATACTTGCGCCAAAGTTCCTCAGTGTTGTTGAAAGAAAACCAAAGGTCTTCAGAGGCGGCATACCTTTCGTAGTAGAGGCAGGCATAGCATACGGTGGAGAGTCGGGCAAAAAAGTCAATGAGGAAAAGAAGGATGGTTCGTTGGTGGAGGCTGAGGGCAACGTGCTTAGGTTTGCGAACAAGGTACCGCTGCTTTTTGACGCTTCAAACTGCGCAATAACCGAGGCGATAAAAGGCATACAGTGGAAAAGGTACGGCATAAACAACTTTGAGGAAGAGCCGGTGAGCATTTTCGTGAACGTATCAAGCGTTTATGTACCATACTCGGGTCCTGGAAAGCAGGCGGTAGCTAAAGAGGACGATATAATAGAGGAGATACGGCTTGCGGTAATGGATTGCGGAAGGATGCTGCAGAAGTACCTGAGCGGCATGGCTAACAGGCAGCTGCAGGAGTCCAGGTATAAAACAATAATGAGATACGTGGCGCAGCTCTCAAAGGACCTGGGAGAGATAACAGACAAGGACAGCAAAGCGATAGAATCGGAGCTGAAGTCGATAATAGAAAAGAAGTATAGCAGGCTGTTCAGCGATACTGATGCGGCTAACGACGTTGACGAGAAAGCGGGGCCGGATGAAACTGGTGCGGATGACGTTCCGGAATAATCTCAGTAAAGCAGGTTGCTGAGGCTCTCTGCATCTATCAGGATTACAGAACCCGATTCTATGGAAAGCCTCAACGTCTCAGATGTTTTGCCGTACGTGTTGTAAAGCCTGTCTGTGAATTCATTGCGGGTATCGCTGTTTATAAAAACTATAAATGCCTTTTTGCCTCGGATTACCCTTATTCTACGAATTCCTTTTGCCTTTGAAAATATGAATATAGGAATCTGGACGCCTTTTGAGGTCATTATCAGGTCGGCTTCGGCGCTCTGTTCTATATCAGTGAAGAGTATAGCGTGCTCCACTAGAAAGTCCCTCATTTTCCTGAACACCGCCAGATATTCAACGTCGTGGTTTGAGGCGGATTCCCAACGCGCGGGCATGTAGTACTCATCGATGTATACCAACTTGCCTTCGGCGCTTAATTTGTACAGCACCTCGTTGGTATTCTGCAGCGTGACAGATACAGGGGTATTTCCAACCCTTATGTTTGAGCTTATGCCAAGCTTCAGCTCTTCTGGGGTAAGCGGCATGTACTTCCAATGGTAATTGTAGTTTATTGTATCAAACAGGTTTACTATCTGGTCAGGAGTTACCGATACATCGCTCTTTTGCGTCGGAGGGAGGGACTGGATGTCTATGAAGTACTCTTCGCGGTTTGGGGCTCTCAGCACCAGGTTCAGCAGAAGTATCACTGCGGCCGCTATTCCGAATTCGATGTAGATTGAGGGTATGCCAGGTGGACTCGAGTAGAACTCCGATATGGTGTAGTTCCTGTTAAGTATATGTATGACTATGTTTTGCTGTCCGTAGCCCACTACCGCATCCTTTGGAAGGGTGTAATTTATAATCCCATTGTTTATGGTGCCCGATACCTTGTATGCACCGTTTACGCTAGCCGTGAATGGCTTATTTGAGATAGCTTGGTAGTTGCTTAGGACATTGAAAAGGAAGGTCAGGTTCTTGAAGTTGGCGTACGTCGGAGTTATATTGAGATTTGGCACATAGAATAGCGTGCTACCATAATTCCTGTTGTTTATGTCCACTAGCGAAGCCAGATAGTAGTGGCCGGTGGGAAGATTTCCAAAGGAGAGGTGTTTAATCACTGACAAGGAGGTATTGAAAAAGCTCAGCGGAAATGCGTATACATATGCAAGGCTCCTGTTTACCACATTTATGCTGAATGACTTGCTTGACGATTTTGCAGCGACCGTTATTTCTATAGGCACGGCAGTGCCATACCCTATTTGCGATGGAACCCCAAGCGTTCCGTTGACTTCGTATCGCAGGGTGAATGGAAACTCTACATACTGCGAATGCGCCGAATTTGATGCGTTGACTCGTATCAGAGAGTATGAGCTGTTTATTATGTTTGGCGCATAAGCCGAGTTGTTTAGGGTCATCTGGGTGGTGAACAGGGTCGCGTTGCCAAAGGTCTTTTCAGTTGTGCCGTTTATGTTGTAGTTTCCCAATGCCGTTAGGTTCATCCAAAACCTTGATGCTATTATTTTTGAGAGGTCGCTTGCCGCCTGAGTGGAGTTTTGCCAGATTAGGGAGGGATAGTTGCTTAGCGCTATAAGCGTTTTGCTGGTTGTAATGTTGGTATAGGAAATGGCATTGTCTGCAGCATATTTATTGCCGTATACGAATGCAAATGTCGGATTTTTGAAGTACAGGCTGGCATTGGTGACGTTTGTGTGGGGGTACGTGACAAGCTTGCTTGCGGACAAGGCGCTGAGAGTCGAATTCGGTGTCACGTATATGTTTCCGTTCTCAATCATGCTGGAGAAGTTGCGGCCCACGTATATTATGTAGTCGCCTCGGTCCAGGAGCTGGATGAGGGTTATGTTGCTTGTGCCGTAAGGCAGCGTAAGCCCAGTATCCGGAAGCAGTGTCGCAGGAATCAGGCCCGTGGAAAGAATTATGAGAGAGTTGTTTTCAGTGGTGTTAAGGTCGTTTATGCTTATGTTCTCAAAGCTGGTAGAGTTGCGGATAAGGCCGTATCTTGCCAGTGCACTTTGCAGGGAGGAGTACAGGCCGGCATAGCCCAGACATCCATAGCATGACTCCCCCGGATTTACAAGGTATATGTGGAATATCGGGTTCTGAGCGTATGTGTCCAGAGTTAGGTTGGCATGAGTCACGTTGTACGCTTGATAGTTGAATAGGGCATACTCTACCAAACTGCGGGAGGAGTCGTATGTGGCTACGCCCTTTACCCTTATGGCGCCATATACCGATATCGTCCCATTTATTTTAGATACGGGATGCAACATGCCCAGCGCGTTTGTTATTTCCAGATAAATGACTAAAAGAAAGATCAGTATTGCTATGGTTATCACGGCCCCGAGCACAACAAGCTTTTTTTTGGATACCATGCCAATCAGTCATATGTTTTGCTTCTTGAGCACGTACTTGTCTATGAGTTTCTGGACCGCCTTTGACAGGGCATTCGTGTTCCCCTTTGTGCTTTTTAATATCCTGTAGCTCTTTACGTATGAGAACTTTTTGTTTATGACTACTTCGTATTTCATGTCAGCGCCTAGCCCCTTACCTCAAGATAGCCCATCGAGACCATCTTGTCAAGTATTTCTTCAACTCTCGGTGCCGTTATGTTGTAGGTTTTTGAGAACAGGTCTATGTCTATGGTGTTGTTGTGAACCTCCACCCAGTCCTCAATTATTGACATCAGTGACTCGTCGGAGTACTTCTGAAGCTTGCCGAGGCTGTCCTTCAGGCTCTTGTTCTCGTCATTCAGCTGAGAAGCCTGTATTGTAAGGTTCCTGTTTGATGCGGTGAGCTCGATATTGAGGCGCTTCAGGGCTCTATATTCGTCAAGCATAGAGTCGTATTTGTTGAAGAGGGTGCTGTAGTTTTGTGATATGCCTGACAAAAGCTTGTCCAGAGTCGAATCTACGTGCTGCATTAACTCGGCGGAATTTACCACATAGTCTTCTGAGGTTATAGACAGCACCGATGCGGCCCCGCGCAGTACTGCCGCCCTGCGCATAGCTTCGCTCGTGTCCGGAGGTATGGAATACACTACCTCAACTGCTGCGCCGGAGAACTTGAGGAGGTAGAAAAGGTATGGCTGTTTGCGTATGTTTCTGCTCTCGACCATTCCGACGACAATGGAGTCGCCATCCATCCCCACCGAATAAAAAGGCATCTTGGAGAGCTTTGACTTCATTGAATCAAAGCTTGAAACGAGCTTTCCTTCAAAGCTGAACTTCTCCATTTTTGGCACTGAAAGCTTTTCGTCGGATATGTTTTCTCCTGCCACAAACACCACTTGCCATTAAGATAGTAAATCTAATGTATTTATTGCTTGCGCTTGGCGCAACGCAGACGAAATTGCTCCTGCACCGCCTTAGATTCGCTGCGCGCCGCTTTTTACTGCAGAAACATCGAGCTCAGGCGTATAGTTCAGCAGTGATAAGAGGTACAGAACCAGTATCATTGCAAGGCCGGTAGTAACCGCCTGAATAGTCTGGCTTATCAGTAAAAGCAGTATAAGAAACAGAACGCCCAACGCGACATACAGTGCCTGCCTTCGCATGTAGCTTTTCCTGTACTTCTTGTATTTTTCGTAGCACTCTTTGCAGACCACTATGCGGTTCTTTTTCTCTGTCTTGAAGACGTTTTTCTTTATGAATCTTATGGTTTTTATTACCCTATCCTCCCTTATAGGAATGCCGTCCTTTTCCATGGCGCACACTATGCAGTAGCTTTTTTTCTGCTGCGTTTTTTGCTTTGTTTGTTTCATTTTTCCACCAGATTAATCCTTGCAACCTTGCCGTATGTCTCTTCTATCTTTTCCTCGTCAAGCGTGTTGAATACCTCTGAGATACTAGTATCGCCGACACCTATCCTGCGGAGTATATTTGATATGTCCTTGTTGCGTATGCCAAGCTTTCCAAGCATTCCGACGAATGAAACCGCGTCTACGTGCATGTGCATTTTGTCGAGCTTGCCAAGAAAGACCTCGACACTTCCATCGCTTACTCCGAGTGACGTAATCATCTTTTTAAGCTCTATCTTGCTTACAACAAATGTGTTTTGCATAAAATGCGCCGCGTGCCTATTTTTGATTCGTATACATGAATATCCGGGTTATGACGGTGTCGTTAATGCCTATCCCTCTGAGGAGGCTTGTTACGCTTTCGCGGCTTACGCCTTCTCCGGCAAGTATCTTGACGAATACCCTCACGTCGATGCCTGCTGATTCGGCGCCGAGCTTTTGAAGCACTCTGAATATGACATCGGAGCCGACTCCGCTCTCTATCAGCTTTGAGCTTATGCTTATCTTGTCAAAAGAGTACTCCTTCGGCACAGTGGGATCATCAAGATCCTTCTGCTCGAGCACATCTGAAATGAAGATGGAGTACGTGTCCAGGGGCAGTTCGCCGACTATCTTTTCTACGAGAAAGACGTTTGGGAATCGGACTCCTGTGTTGAAGGCCATGTCCACTGCAGCCTGCCCGACGCCAAGCTTGCTTATCTCTCCGCGTATGAAGTCGGAGAAGTTAAGGGAGCCCTGCAGGTAGTTCATGAACCTCTCGAAGCGTATCCTTAGCATGAAGGTCGTGCCGACGTTTGAAAATATGGCCTCGTTTACGTCCGTCGGATTTTGCGACGCCACTATGAGGCCGAACTGGTATTTTCTGCCCTCCCTGATTATAGTCACAGCGTCGCTCCGTTCGTCGCTAGCTACCTTCCATGCCTCGTCCAGCACGACGAACGTCTTTATTCCTGCAGAGGAGGACCAGCCTTCCATGCGCATCTTTTCCTTGAGAGTTTGCAGTATGAAAAGTGCCGCCATGGCCCTGAAGCGCTCATCGGGAAGGCTCGACAGGTCAAGGTCCACAAGGCCAGATGACGCCAGACTGCCTATATTTATTGTGCTTTTGTTAGCAAAATAATCCTCGCCCTCCCTGGAAAACTGCCTGAGCCTGTATATGGTATTCTCGAGCTCTGCGGGATACTGATAGGTGCCTTCCTGCAACTTTTCATCCAGGAGCCTTGCGACGTCCTTTAGTGTTGGTGCCTCCTTGTCGGGCGGAGGCGCGGAGGACAGTATGAAACCCGCGTTAACGTAAGCCTGCTCTATCGCCTCCGAGGTAAGCCTTCTCTGTTCGGGATAGTCCCCTATGTCGGTGAGTATGTCAAGCGAGTTCATTATCTGCTTTGTACGGTCTATCGGTTTCGCACCGGACAGATCCATCAGGTTTAGGTAGTCGCCCTTTGAAAAGGAGATGACAGTGCCTCCGCTTTGCTTGACCCAGGAGATGTACTCTCCGGCCCAGTCGACGATTATGGCGTTTGTGTTCCATACATAGCTTGCCCTGGTGAGAAATGTCTTGACAAAGAAGCTCTTCCCTGCCCCGGTTATTCCGACTATTGATATGTGCGGGTTGGTAAGCAGGGAGAACGTCCATGTAAAAGGGACCTTGAATATTTTAGATGTGCCTATGAATATTGAATTTGTCGGGTCATTAAGCAGGAATGGGTATGGAGGCTCCGGCGGGCGTGTTATGAAAAGCCTTTTGGCTATCTCATTGCTCATCAAGGTCTGTACGCGCACAAGTGTCATATGTAAACAACCACATTATAGTATAAAATGCTTTTCATCCCTGGGTGTCGAAAAGCTTCTGCATGTCCTCATTTTCGTATACAACATAATTCAGCCGGTATAAGGTATGTACTTCCCTGCCGGTCACCCTGCTTATTCCCAGGTCAAGGGAGCTGAAAAGAGTTTCAAGCTTGGCAATCTGGCCTGCAAGCGCATCTGCCGCGGCCTTGTCGCTGACGCCCACCGCGGTGGTCTCTATGTACATTATGCTGTTGAGGGGAAGCTCTCCTGAGGAGATCCTGTCTATTCTGGCCTGCTCTATGTTCATCTTTCTCTGAAGCTCTTGCAGCGTCATAGCATTGGGGCTTGCCGCCTGGGATTCCTTGGATATCTGGAACTCTATGAAGCCCCTATCGCCCTCAAGGTCTTCGCGGTATTTTTGGATGTCTTTGGGGTTTGAGATTATGCTGAACTTGAATGGAAAATCTATGTTGGTTATTATCCGTTCCCATTTTTCTGGAGCACCAGCCATTATCTGCTCATCAGAGCCCGCTATCCCTTCCTCTCGGAATACGTACTTGTATATGTTTGCGGTAAGGTATCCTGTCGCGTAGTACAGGCCGTTGATGTATTTTACGACTCTGTTCTGCTCTTTGGGGACTACGTTGTCTTTTGAAAGCGTTACGCTGATTCCAAGGATCTGCATCACTACCGGAAAGATAAGAAAGTCGGCATAGTTCAGCAGCATTATAACGAGCAACGTTGCTATTGATAGAACTGCGATTATCGGACCCAGGACGCCGAAGTTTGAGGTTCCTATGAGCAGCATGAACACTGAAATTAACGATACTGAAAGATACATCACAGTTTGCTCATCCATGCCATTACCTATATTCCTTCCCTGATGCTTTTCTGCCTTATCATCTCGTTTACCGTTTCTACCGGTATCATGCGCTCGGGCTCTATAAAGCCGAGTATTTCCTCTGTCGGGGAAACGTATGCTGTTACTCCTAGAATTGCGCTTATTCCCGCAGCGACCTCCTCAGCACGCTGATATGCTATGCTTGACGCTTCTTCTTCGTTGCCGCCCTCGGCGCTTACCATGGCGTATGATATAAGAGCCTCTGATTTTGAAGAGCTTATATTGTTGAGGAGATTGTGCCACATTGTGACCTCGCCCTTTGCCCTCTCGCTTTGCTTGCTCATTTTTGACTCTTCCGGAGACAGAGACCTGAGTTTTGATTCTGACTGCTCGAGCTTTTGCCTTACTTTAGTTATGTACTCGTCTTTGTTCACTATATAAAGCTGCGATGATATCTTGACTGTGTTCTTCGTCACTGTGAGCACCCTGCTGAAAAGCCTGGCGAGGTCGAGACGTTCCTGGTCTGACATTTCTGTTCCAGACCGGTACAAGGGAATGGTTATGAACGACGTGGCATGTATTCCGTTCTCGTCTTTCGTTATTATTGATGTGCCGCTGGGAGAGATTATGAACGGCTCTATATTGCTCAGCACTATGTTTTTATTCTTCATCTTCATTGCCGGTATGTACAGATACGTATAGTATTTTGTCGAGAAGGCTATGACAGCCATGAACAAAGCGAGAAGCGCCAGGAGGAAGGCTGCTATGTAATTATGTATAGTGTAGGTCAGCACCACTAAAACCATTGAGGCTCCTGCGAGGATTATGAAAAGAAGCATC
>VFSW01005691.1_pt1 | contig 18413 bp, 9 predicted proteins | sample 5358111 | NCBI WGS metagenome assembly VFSW01 (sample SAMN11554181, study PRJNA540505) | mine drainage metagenome | isolation source: sediment from site ElyBrook_90M | place: USA: Ely Copper Mine, Vershire, VT | collected 2017 | reverse complement strand
AATGGTAGTATGCCTGTTCTGATTACATCTTCTGGTAACCACTGTCCTCCGAGGCGAACGAGTTCCTCATTGCCGGACTGTTTGTCTTCCGATCGCTTTATCCAAAGCGGAACCCAATGTTTTTTCAGATTCTCCACAGCTCCGTTCCAGGTTCCTCCGTCTCTTCCGGAATGGATCACAATGGCGTGCTCGGCCAGACAATAGATGTATTTATTTCTGCCCATTGCGTTTCCCGCGTTAAAGGATGCTTCAGGGTAATAGGGAGAGATCAAAACAGCATTCTTTTGCTGGATTGCCGCACGATAGCGTTGAGAGGCAGACGCCCTCAAGAGGTTATCCGAAAGGACACCCACAACCGTTCCTTCTGCTTGCATAGCTCCCGTCATAGCAGTTTCGTCTATGCCACGCGCGCCTCCCGATACAACCGCTTTTCCGGATCGAGCCAAGCTCTTACCAAGGGCGAAAGCAAATTTCAGGTCTTCTTCCACCGCTTTTCGGGAACCGACGACTGCGACACCATCTGCGTTCAGCAGGTTTTTGTTACCGCAACCATAAAGCAATGGAGGTGCATTGCCCTTCAAGCGATCCTTCAGTCTAACCGGGTAGTCGGCATCCATTCGGCTCAGAACCCAGATGCCCGCCCGTTGCCACTTTTCGGTTGCAATACCCAGAGCGACCCCACGACCCAACAGGGCCAAAATTTTTTCGATAGGGCAGCGCGGGTCGTTCCAGTCGCTCAGATGCCCTGCCGGATCGCCTAAGAGCAGATCCCCGGGCTTGAGGTTCTTCTGTTGCAGCCAAAGGGCCAGCCGATTCCAGTCCGACGTAACCAAGGGCTGAATGTCGTCTTTTGTCATTCTGACAAGATGGGCCGTCAGGAGTAGTATGGTTTGTGTATCATTATTTATCACTTGCATGACTCATCCCCCTCCTGCCGTGGTCGCCAGGGCCATGGGATGGACTTGTCCGCAACCGGCACGCCGGAGCAACGCCCCAACCACGGTCAATGTCCAGCCGGAATCTACAATATCATCTATCAGTAGGACCGGTTCATCCGGTATTTTCCCATCGATTGTAAAAACGCCGTCCAGGTTTCGGCATTGATGGTATCGATTGTTCTGGAGCTTTTGCGGCTCATTGTTCCGTGTCTTTACGACTGCCCCGTAAAAGGGCAAGCCGAGCTTCCCCGCCACCTGTTTTGCGTATTCAGGCACCAAGGCAGTGTGATTTAAAGAGGGTACACAGGTAACCCATTTTGGGAAAGGGTCCGGTTTCCACCTCTCCAGAATCATGGAGCAAACAGCGTTTACCAGGTCTGTGCCAAAATGTCCCGCATGCTTTTCATCAGCCACCAGCTTACCCCAGCCAGCATCCTCCCACCGTGAAAGGATACGCCCCACTGACGAATCAAGATTCTCACGCTCAAGATAGCCATTGAACCCATAAACCGGAAACGTATCCTTCGGAAAGATCTTTTTTGGAAACAGCATCATCTCATTGCGCTTCAGAAAATCAATCGCCTCCTGAGCTTTTACATGGGAGAACGTTGTACTCAGGGTAGATCGGGGCTCGCAGTTTTCGCACTTTCCACAATCATTGCCATCTCGGTCATCCAGTTCCTGGCGCAGGAACTTCATGAGACAACCTTCGTGGTCAATGTATTTTTGGATCTGTTGCCATTCCTTGACTCGGCGGTCGGTTAGAAAAGCGATTCGCTCATGATCCATCTTGTAATCGACGGCTGTCCGATACCAGCGCGAATTGTCCCACAGAACGGGAGATGGGTTCTCCACTCGCAAGAATTTCAAGACCTGTTCGATCTGTGTCATCCGCAGGTTGACCTTGTCTTGCAATTGGTAGATGGACAGTCCATCCGATTCCTCAAGCACGTCTAGAATTTTCAAGACAAACTGTTCGGATGGAAAGGCTGATTTCCAGAAAAACTCATGTATCTCCTCATCCTCCCTGCCGGAGAGCATGATGCCTCGTGCATGCTTTATGGCTCTTCCAGCTCTGCCGACCTGCTGATAATAGGCAACGACTGAAGAGGGGGCCTGATAATGGATGACGAATCCGAGGTCCGGCTTATCGTACCCCATTCCCAAGGCTGTTGTCGCTACCAGAACTTTCAACTGGTTATTCAATAGTCTATCTTCCAGATGTCTTCGATATGTGTCTGAATCCGGGAAATTGGGATGCTTAACGTCAGAGTAATAGGCCGCTGCGTCGCTCCTATTCCTCGTTAGCCAGTCAGCTACCTGCTGTGTATCCCGCTTGGTAAGAGCGTAAATAATCCCTGTACCGGCCAGATTCGGCATTTGCTCAACCAGCCAAGCCAACCGCGCCGCTTTGTCTTTTAATCTGATATTCTGCAAGGACAGGCTTTCTCTTGCCAATGGTCCCCGTAGCGTTTGAATATCTCCCAACTGTTCACAGACATCCTGAACCACTCGTTCGTTTGCCGTAGCCGTTGTCCCAAGAACGGGAATATTTGGCGGAATTTGCCTTAGTATGTTGACGATTCTCCGATAGTCGGGACGGAAATCGTGCCCCCAATCAGAAATGCAATGCGCCTCATCAACGACCATCAAGCCAATCTGTTGGCCTACCGGTAAAAGAATTTGTTCTATGAACTGATCGTTGGCCAGCCTCTCCGGAGAAATAAGCATGACATCTACTTGATCACCCAAGATCTGTTCTTTTATAGCGCCCCATTCGTCCTTGTTCGTGGAATTGATCGTAACGGCACGAATACCGATACGTTCTGCCGCTTCAATTTGGTTCCGCATAAGGGCCAGCAGAGGAGAAATAATGATGGTCGGCCCGCGCCCTTGGTCCCGCAAGATGCGGGCGCTGATAAAGTAGACAACACTCTTGCCCCAACCTGTTCGCTGCACGAGAAGGATTTTTTGCCCATGATTGACAAGGTTACTTATGGTTTCCCACTGCCCTTCGCGGAACCTTGCCTCTTTGTTATTCAGCGCAACTCTAAGGAGATTTAGCGCTTTTTCTTCAGTCCAAGTGACTCCCATTGTTATGACTCCGAATCGTAAGATGCGATAAACAGTTCGAGATTGAACATCAATGGGTTGTTAGCGCGGTTCATGTTCTTCGACATCCCTCTTTTTGCTTGAGCATTGTTCATTCCCCCATTCTCGTTAGCGCCTGGTCGTACCACATGAGAAGCTTTGGATCTTCTTGGAGAACGTTTTCGGGAATTCGCTGGGCAACGGCGATGATGGTGCGGTAATCGCGGTTCTGCCAGCACAGTTTGAACCCGGCCCGGACTGCCTCCAATCGGATGATCTTCAGTCTCTTTCCCTTGGGGATGGATTGGACACCTGGGTCCATTCCCGAGAGAAATCCCACCTGCCCGGCGGTCTTGACCGGTTGGTATCCCTCCGGCAGGTACGTCCAGAACTCTTTGAGTAGGGCGCGCTCGCGCAGCTTTTCCAAGTCGCCGGCCTGGTTCGGGTCGGGGATGTACCAACGTCCCTTGGCCTGATTCATGAGGTGACTGTTTTGGGTTGCCAAACCTATCATCTCCTCGGTTGCCTCTCCGGTTTTGATCTCCTCCTGGATCTGTTTGCGCAGGGGTTCGCTCTGTTTCATCCAAGAGACGATTTGGGGTGGGATCGGTCCTTTTCCTTCGCAGGCGAGGAAATTCTGCTCCAAAAGCTCGGATAGTTCGAGTGGCTTTTCGTGTTTTTGCCAGCCGCCGATCTCCTTGAGGAACTGTGGGTGGAGTTCCTGGAAGGTCTGTGGTTTCCTCATGAGCTGCTGTTTGAGCCATTGGATGGCCGAGGATTCGTCGGTGACAAAGAGTTGGAGTTGCAGAACCTCTCGGACGGTCATTCGCTTCTTGTCGTACTCGGCCACCTGTGCAGGTAGAAAATACATGCCATCCCGCTCAGAGAGCCGTTGGGCAAGTCCGGTGTAAAACTCAGCTGCTGACATAGGAACGGTTACACCCCGCTGGACGTGGAAGGCAACCATACGATCAAAGAGTAAGTAATTCTGTCGCTCCGCGATGACCTCGGCTTGGCTATTTTGGGACACGAAAATTGGGAGTTGATTCAGATGGGTGCGGACGAAGTCCCAGACACCCCCTTCTCTTCCAGCCTCTAGTTTAAAGCGTTCTTCTAGGTCCCCGTTGGGTTTGTAGGCAGAGATGACCAGATCTTTGCTGACCACATTCGTTCCTACCCATTGTTGCATCGTGACCTGCTTTTTGTCCAGGACTCGCACGTCAGCGACAACGAAGCCTGCAATCTGAAGAGCTTCTTGAATGATGGTCCATATGGCATTTTCTGCGTTGTGGAACTCGACCGTGATCCATCGCCCAGGCTTCAAAATACGATAACACTCTTGAAAGCATCGCTGCATCAGGGCATGGTAATCATTTCTAGATTTGTCGATGGTTTCGTCGACAATAGCTTCTTGGGTAGCATTTGTTCTAATTCCAAGCCAGCTCTCCCAAATAAAATTAAGTTCTGAATACTGTATGTTTCTGCCAAAAGGTGGATCAGTGAAGATATAATCTACAGAATTGTTCGGAATGGTAAGCTGGGTGGATGAACTTGTGCTAATTATAGTGTTCCCCTCTTGAGCATATCCTAATTGCGAGAGACGTTTGATCTTTCCCTTCAGCGCATAACCAGGACGAACTTCTGAGATAAAGGGGGCAACGTAAAATACACCTTTCATGTATCTGTTGACTTGCGAGTAACTACTTTCGAAGTAACGATTTAGTTTTGTGAATCCAAGAGCCACCGATGTGAGCCAGAACAGAAGTTGATGACCTAAACGGCCGGTTTCCTTCGAGCACTCATGCCACAAGCGTGCGAAGGCAATCAAGTTACGTGATGCAAAGAAATGATGTGTGTGCGTAATTCCGCGTAAATGGTATGCATCCTTAGCTTTTCTCAGTCCATCTGGCATTTCGAGGGCCGGATAATGTGCATTCAAGGATAGTAACGTTTCATCACATTTCTTGGCAATTATTCGATCGTTTTCTTCAGGAATTTTTTCGTATTTATTTCCCCCATGCCGGTACTGGATGAAGATTGGCTCTTGCCTAACGCGCTTTGCAATGGTGTTAGTACCAATATCTTTATATGTCTCCATTTCGCGAGACATTTGTCGGATATCGCCAATACATTTGCAGTGCGGACAAGATACCTTGTCACGGCTTGTTCGGCGCCTTGTCTCAGGGTCTATGACAGCATCCCATAGAACTATGGACTGCCAGCAGTTTTCACATAAAAAAACGTCACTCCAGACCGTAAAATCAATTATTCCAGGTTGCTTATTTGATCCATGTGACGTTGAATAAGAGGCGGAAATTGAAGCCTCGACTCCGGAAAGAATGCGCTGCGCCTCCCGCACAAACTGGCTATCTGCGAAAGATGTGCTATACCCTCGTGCAATGAAGGTTGCAGCGGTGGACAATTCAACTAAGATACCCCTCCTTAGTCCGAGGCGGGAGAGTAGTTCTCCTGCTGAATTCTTGATAGTTCCATCCGCATCTACAGTGTAACCTAGTCCCTTGATTGCGGTTTGATCGCCACAAAGTTGCGCTGCCACGCCCGTCATTCCCGTTCCACAGAAACCGTCAAAAACCACATCCCCCGGTTCGGTGTAATGGAGTATGTATCGCATGATGGCCTTATGCGGCACCTTGGTATGGTAAGAATGTGCATTATAAATCGGGTCGTTCTTGCCCTCGCTCACATCTGCGGCGAACGGCTCGCGGCCGTATGGTTTGCTTGGATCGTAAGGCTTACCGTAATGCTTGATGAAATCTGTAATGAACGGGTTCGGACAGGCGGTATAATACGGTGGATCTGATAGGGCCAAAATGTCCTCGTCCGTGCCGATGGGGAATCCCTCAATCTTGCGAAACTCGGAGTCCCTCAGCTTCTCGCTCAGCTTCTCTATGAAGTATTTCCGCCGCTCCTGGTCAGTTGGAAAAATCATGCCGAGGCATTCCACTGGCTGACTGCCCTTCGTCTCTTGCTCATGTTGTCTAAATAAGTCGTCCATGTTTTCCATTCTTTAGCAACCGCCAACTAAGCGGAGAGTTCGCTTGACATATCCATGGAGTTCGTCTGTGGATATAATTTCCGCGTCGGCGTTTGGATTCTGTTTGTGGTGAAATTTCTTGGAATAATCGTTTATCGCTTCTATTTCGGGCAGATCTACCTTCGCGTGAGACAGCCCGTCAGTATCACCGGCGCTCCGTATCTTAGTGATGAAATCACCCAACCATTCTGTTGGTTGAAAGTGTCCAGGGAAGTGGGCTCGGAGCATTCCTTCGATAAATGGTCGAATGGCCCGCGCCACATCCAAAGGCGTGCCCTTGCGATTCCGATAAAAATCAAGCAATGAAGAATAGTCTTTTATATAGGTTGATTGAGTTTCAGCTTCGATGTCCCATTCTCCGATGATCGTGTTGTCGCCGGTACGGCATATTTGGAGGACTTTAATGTTATCGTGAGGATATCCCTCCCAGAGAAGTCTCAGGAAATGGGGATCATGTGACAAAATGATAACTTGCTGGGCATCGTCCGCCAGTTGACGGATCAATTGCTGCGTACATGTCCGCCGGAAACGATCTTGGCTCGTAAAGGGATCGTCAAGGGCCACAATTTTATTTCCGATTCCTTGATCTTGCTTTATTGTCGCAAGAAAGAATGCCAATGCAAGCGCACTTCGGTCACCTGAACTTAAGGTTGTTTTAAAGCAAGGGCTACCAAGCTGCGATCGCGCGTTACCAAGTTCAACCGCTTTATTATTGATCTGGATTTGATAATTACAGCTTGGTGTCCCACCCGTGTAGAGGTGACGGGAGTTTATAATTCTGAATCCAGTGTTGAACTGGTCCAGATATACGTTGATCGCTTTTTCGTAAGTTTGAAGGATCTGTCGGCAATACTGGTCGAGCTGTTCTTTGGCAGTGTTTTTTTGTCCTTCAAGGGCTGTTTTCGTGGCAAGCGCCTCTTGGTATTTTAAGCATGCATCAACAACCCCCAGCTCAAAGCGCTTCTTCCTTGCCTCTAATTCGACAAGTTCTTTTTTCAGCACGCCGATGTCTTTGCCTTGCCGGGCTGCAGACTTCTGCTCATTGATGAGCGTGTTGCAGGTGTCAATAGCGGTATTGTACGACTGGATCGATTCATCGAGAGTCTTTACCGCATCAAGTGCGGTTTGAAAATCGGCATCGATTGTAACCGATTCTGTCGGAGTCTGTTCTTTGCTCGCAGCTAATGCCAAAGCAAGGACGCGGAGGATTGCATATTTTGTCCGAGCATCATCAAAAGCAAAATCAGGCAAGGTTATGTCAGTGAACTGCTTCCAAAACTCAATGAGTGTCAAATTATCTGAGTGCGTCTGCTGAACGGCACTGAAAGCGGATTCTCCAATCAAACTTGAAACACGTTGACCGAGCTGCGCTACTTCCTGCTTTAGTGTTTTATAGGCGGTGTTGAAGTGCGTACGATAAGCGGCGATCAATTCGTTTCCTATGATGGCCTGTCCACAAAAGGGGCATTCGTCTTTTGTGACAAAGCCTAGCCCCTGGGACAACCACGTCTCGCCCTGTTTGTCCATGGTGTGAGCTTCGATTTGTCGTCGGACTCGCGCTTCGGCGTCGGCGGTTATATCGGCAATTTGCTTGGCAAGAATTGTTGAAAAATCGGTCGGGAATGATGGTAGTGTAATTTTATTAAGCAGACCCTTGGTTTGGATTTCTGATGCTTTTTCCAACATGCGCTGCCGATTGACTATCTCTGTGTTCTTTTTCTGAATAAGGCTATCAATATCTTTAACTGTCTGCCATGCCAGATATGATTCGAGTGTCACCCCGTCTGGTAGTGTCCTCGATACGGCTTCTTTCTTCGTTCTGATATCGCTGTTGGTGTCGCGTATCTTTCCGTCAAATTCTTCAATCTGTTCGGCAATTTGAACCACTCTTGCGCCCACGATGACGTGATAAAGATTCTTCTTGTGTTCATGATCCACATAGTCCCCGGCATAAACGTTATCGTGAACGAACGCAGAATCGAAGACCGCAATATCGGGATGCGTAGCAGACCATGCATTGTTCCCGAAGATGACGGTATTCCCACCAATTCGTATCTGCACGGCTGGCGGTTCAGTAGCACCGAGGGTCTTTCGCGCTGATATGAATTCGTGTTGACCAGTTTGAAGCGCGCGAAGAATTGCACAAAGGGTCGTCTTTCCAATCCCATTTTCAGCGAAAAGCAGGGTCAGTTTGCGAAAAGTCACATCTCCTCGAGGGATGCAATCACGAAACCGTCCGATGTTTTTGATGCTGATGAATTTTTCAAGCATGTTATTCACCTTGCCCAGATCTGTGGATGGGTTCCGCTATCCCCCAGTTGGTTCTTGGCCTAACCCCCTTATCCAGCGTGTTTGAATACCCCGGTTATAATCAAGTGTCTTCTTTTAGACTGTCGGTTTGTATCAGCGCTTTTACCTCCGTTCATAACCTCAGAAAGATGTCTGTGCTTTTGAGAAGTTCTACACACACGATCTACGCACATGTGTGTAGGCTTCAACGCACTCGTGTGTTGGCTACTCCTCTCGTTTGTAGACGGAATAGCGCATATTTCCGAATTGTTTAACTTTTCCTTGTTTTTCCAGTTTCTTGAGCAGGTGGTAGGCTTGAGGTAAGCTCAAGCGACAGAGTTCTGCAACTTCCGCTCGTTTGATGGCCCCGTGTTTATCGATATAGGCCAAAACCATCTGCTCCTGCTGGATGGGATCGAACCCGGCCTGACGGACGTAGGCGGCTTTCTGGCCGGAATGTTGATACACCTTGGCGCTCAGGGTGTAGGTGCGGCCCCGTCCGGTCCCATGTGCCTCTACCAGGCCGGCTTCCACCAGCTTTTCAAGCGCCATGCGTGTTGCCTGTTCGGATTTTTGTGTGTCTGTGGTTAAATCCGAAGTCGTGAGGCGGCGTTCATACCGGAGTCGAGAGAGGATGATGAGACTGTCGATCGGCATGGCAGTTCCGGTTTTCCCTTCGTGATCCAGGATCATCTCCAAGAAACCGGTATCGGCATCCGATTTGGGGAGCACAAGCACGACGGAGGCGGCATCGGACATGCCGTAATCGGGTACCGGCCGTCCATAACGCAACATGCCTTCATAAATCCGGTCGATGCCCCGACCGGTACGTTCGGCGAGCCCGATTCGTTTGACAATATCTGCCAGAAGAGGATTGCGGGAGCGCGGCGCCGCGACTAGAAGATTGTGAAGTGTGATCCCTTCGACGAAGCCACCCGGGCTGGATAGGGTCAGCCCGTCGTCATCGAGCCGGACATGAACCGCCCCCAGTCGCGCGTAATCTCGATGCACCAGTGCGTTGATAAAAGCCTCCCGGAAGGCCCGACGGTCGTAATTCGGGATAGGCACCCGGAAGAGTCCTACTTGGATCTCCCGTTCATCCACACGGACTTTGAAGAGTAGTTCAATTTCCTCAAAGGATTGCAATAGAGGTTTACGGAAGAATTCATTAACCCGCACGTCAGTGCCCTCCAAGACCTGAAAGGCGATTTCGTGGGCGGGTACGTGCTGTCGAAGCACCTCTTCGCGCCCCATGAGGAGCAGGCCGGCTACGGTGGGCCGGTGGACGCCTTCGACAGTCGTGACAAGGCCAAGCGCGCCGTCCAGTTCCTCGTCCGCCAGGGGAAGCAAAGACATGTCGCCGCCGTATCGGCGGATTGCTTCTCTAATCCTTTGACGCTCCAGGGGATTCAAGGCTTCGATGGTAAGCGATGGCAAGGGTACGGCTGACGGATCGGCCAATCCCAACGAAGACTGCCGTTGAATGAATTCATGGGGGTAGAAGGGTACTGCCTCGGGTTTGCCGGAAGCAAGCAACCTGCGACGCAACAACAGGCCATCGGTTGTCGAAACGATGCCCCTGGCCTTGGACACGTATACGCCAAGAATCTTCTTTTCTCCCGAGGTGAGGATTTCCGTCCCGACGGCCAGGGGTGGATTCGTCCGATTGGCTATCAATGCGGCCAGGCCGGCGGCATCTTCATGATTCGGTTGGAGCCCCGTTACGGCGCCGTCCTCCTCGACACCGATCCGGAGCACTCCTCCTTCGGTGTTGGCCAAGGCCACGACTGCCGCCACGAGATCGCGATCCGGAAGGCCCTTGGCATCGCTCTTGAACTCGACGGTAAGCGTTTCGCCCTGGGCAAGAAGCGTCCTCAATTCCCGTTTATCCGTGTCCATTATGGTTTTACTCCAAAATAATCCGTATCTTGCCGGATTCTTTGCCCTTGATGACTCCGTCCAGGTACTCCTCAAAACGTTTTTTCATCTCCGCCGGCGTGGTCGGCGAGCCGCCCGAAAGCAATGCGTCGCGAAGGTCCGTGATCTTGACCGGGACCAAGGTTAAGTCTGTCAATGCCTCTTTGACGGCGTTGAGGAAATCCTGATCGATCTTGTCGGGGAGTGTTCGGGATTCGAGGAATGCCTCAACGATCTTTCTTTGATGTGGTGTAAGAACTTTCCTTATCCGTTCTTTGGTCGTTGGGTCTTCGAGATTAGTCAAAAGAGTTTGCGTCCAACTCTCGGCCATCTTGTCGAGCTCGCTGTCCAGATCCTCGATCACGGAAGCCGCCGTGACCGCAGCCTGTTCCGTGCCTGGCCTGAAATTACAATGCGGGCAGACGGGGGTCGCATCCAAGTCCTGTTCGGTGAGTGCAAAGCAGCTCTTCACTTCCCCGAGCCGATTTTGAAACTCCAGAAGATGCTGACGAGGCATCAGGTCGATGGTGGAGAGTTTCTGCAGGTCCTTGAGTCGTTCATCACTCATGAGCCGTGCCTTGCGCTTATCTTCCTTCACACCCAGGCGCGCCTTGGCGTGCATGGAGAGATAAGCCGCCAAGAAGGCTTTCTTGAGATCGCCGAGTTTTCGTTGGGTCTGCTGTCGGAATGTACCGGCGTTGCGCTTTTCCGGATCGACAATCCGGGCCAGGGTATCGTCCTTCACCGTCTTCATTTTGTCGATCCAGTCGTGGCCGGTGGGTAGGATCGCCTCGGCCGTGGAGAGGTACGCGGCCATCGTCCCAAGGTCCACTACCAATTCTTCCAACGATTTGATCTCGGCCAGGGAAGCAAGCCCGTCCCGATGTCCGGTCACTTCCGAAGCGTCGTAGCGAAAGTTCTTGAGCCTGCCCGTCGTGGTGTAGGCCTGCAGGGATTCGAGAAAGGTCTTGGTTTCATCCAATTTGGCGCTCAGCTTCCGTACCTCATCTTCAGCCAGGAGGCTGCGGCCCCAGAAGAACAGTCCCGCCTTCAGGGTCTGCTGGGCAAACACAATCCTCTCTATGAGCCGCAAGACCGTCGTTTGTATCTTGGTGACGACACCGTCTGCTTTCTCACCGCCCATGGCGATGACCTGCGCTTCTCCCGGAGTGAGGGCAACGCCTTTGGCGCAGTAAGGTAGGAGCAACTCTATCAGGGCTGTAATACCGGGGAGGTTCCAGTCCTTGGGGCGTTCGACGTGCTTGAATTGTGCGAGTTCGTCGATGGCGGTTCAGGCCAGTTGCGGAAGCCCCGTGGCGTCGAACTTCTTACCCGGTATGGAAACAACGACTTCGCCAGCGTAGATCAGCGCGGCCAGAACAACCACGGCCCATTCTGGTTCGATGCGATATCCTTTGTCCGCTCCAAGATACTCCACGCCTTTGTCATCTTGAATCAGTTCAGATCGGTTGACCACTTGACCTTGCCCCTTCTTCTTGGCAATGTCGAGGATGTGGTTGGCATATTTAGATCGGTAGGGATCGAGCCTCTCGCTGTCGAGCAACGCCAGGGCGTCGAGTACCGCGGTGGCCTGTTTGGTGCGGGTCTGGCCGGCGATGGCGCGTAGAGCGTCTTGCGCGGCTGACGCGCGGTAGTCTTTGGTAATGTATACCGAGAAGAAGGGGTACTCGGGTGCCTGCTCCTGGAAGTGGGCACTGAGGCAGATGCCCGCGATGGTGTTTACCAGATCGCGGAAATTGATGCGTTCGCGGTCACCGATGCCTGAAATGGCGCGGATGGACTTACCCGCGGCCCACTCGGTCAACAATTTGGTACGCCCCTGGTAGGTAACCTCGAAGGCCGTGGCCATGTTCTTCTGGAGCCATTGCACGAGGTCTCGTAAAAAATTGGATGACTTTGATTCGTAGGGCCTTTGGCGTGTCCCGACGCGGTGGAGGCGAGGTCCAGGGCAGCGGCGTAGTTTCGAAGCGAGATGCGGAAATCCTCACCCGGGTCTTTCAGGCGCAGGAACAGCTCATCCGGCTTCTTTTCATCCTTGAAGTGCGGTGCGTCGAAGGGTTGGATGAAATAGAGGTAGAAGTCCCGGGGCGGCACGGCGGTGGATCGCTCGTTTGGTGCACCAAAGAAGAGATAACCCTGGCGCGCGGCCTTTCGGTCAAGCCATTCTAATTGGTGCTCCCAGATCCTGTATCCCGTCACACAGGTCGGACTGTCAATGACTTCCATAACGCGCTTCAATGCTTCGTAGTAGTAGCGGTCGAGCTGCGCGCCGTCGAGGGTTTCGGCCCGCTTCTCGATCAGGGCGTCGAAGTCGTCCGTTTTCTTGAGGTCAAGGTAGTATTGGCGGTTGTCATAATTGGCGGAGATGAACTGCCCGCTTACCGTCTTATGGATCTCCCGCAGGACGGTTTCTACCTGGGAGAGCAGATCGTCGGCCGGTACGCCCCCCAGTTCCTCTATGCCCGGCTGGAAGAGGCAAAGACCGTCGCGCAGTTCCTCTGCTGTTGCGCCGAGGGTGGCGTAGATATCACCCGTCGTGAGTCGATGGATCGACAAGGCATGAATGAGCCTCAGGGCCATAGGTTTGTAAATGGGGCGTGTGAAAGCCTGTTCAATGCGGGATTCAAGGACCTGGCTGCAGTCGATGACCGCCTTGATGTCCGGAACCGCCCGGAACGACGGGTTTTCTCGCAATATTGTCCAGTAATCGTCATAGGCGATGATTCCCGGCCGGTCGACCGGAACGTCTTGGGCGATCAGCTTTTTCATGGCCAGGGACAAAGTTTTAAGCACCTCCCGCTTTTCCACCGCGGTTATCCGTTCAAAGGTGTCGATGTAGTCCGGATGCACGGGGAAGAGGCGCACGAATTCATCCATGCGCTCGTTCATATGGCCGTAAAACTTGGCGAAGGGGGTCAGATACTCCCGGATTTTGACCTGTTGCTCTGCGGTCTTTTTGAGCAGTCGTTCGGCCACGACGAACTTGACGTCCCTACGGGCGATGAGGATTTGCTCAAAACGGTCCTTTACGCGACGGACGCTGTCGGCGACAAATGAAAAACGGGGGCTGTCGAAAATGGCTTCCTGGACGCCGGCGATGAAGCGAAATTTGAGGTCCTTGCAGACCTCGCCTATTTCCCGGAGGAAGTTGAGATCAAGGATCAGTTCCTGGTCCTTACGGGTGCGCAGGTAGTCGAGCAGTTCGTCAACAACCAAGAGCAGGCCATGGTCGGGATACTTTTGACCGAATGCCGTCATCATGTCTTCGAAGGCCCGTTTGTTGTTCGGCACCTTGTCCGCCGGCGGAAAGGAATAGGATACCCCCATTTCAGCCAGATGCTCTTCCATCTCCGCCACGAGGATATCGTGCAGGGACATGGTGGTGGCGCCGATCTCGCTTCGGACCACCTTGAACCGGCCGCTGATCCTATGTGCCGCATTGGCCACGTTTTTGTCATTCAGTTGCGCCGCTAAATCACTATTTTCGGCCAGAGCAGAGATCACGGACAACAAGTGAGACTTACCCGTGCCGTAGTTGCCTACGACGAGTAGACCCTTGTTATCCATGGGTTGGTCAAACTGAAGTTGAGGAACGACCAAGTTGACCAGCTTCTCGGCCATTTCCTCGGAGATCACGTAGGTCTGCACAAGCTGTCGGGCGGTGGCGGCTTGGTCGGCATCCCGCAATTGAACAACGGACTCGATAGGTTCAAACTGGATCAAATCCTTATATTCAAGACGCCCCATTTTCGACGTTCCGCCCGTTGGCGGCTTTGAGGTATGTTTTTATTTAACGTCCTGATGATTTGTCATCGTGTTTGTCTCCCTGCTTTTCCGTTCATCGTCATGGTGCGATGGCCTCCGGCGTTACGACCAGGTAGTCCTGTAAAGGATATCGTCTGTATTCGGTGTGCCCCGGTGCAGCGCAAATCAGGTGATCCCCTTCGATGGAGCCGTTCCATGCGGCGACCACTGTCCTGTTTCGCGAAATTCCCTGCAGGAGACGTAAAGGTCCTGTTTAAGGGTGATGTCGAAGAGGATTTCGATATTGTCCAGTAGGGTCACTTCAGCTACCGATGCGGCGACGATATTCGCGAGGCGAAGGGGTAACTGGAGGGAACGCTGACGAGAGGTTAAGTCGAGCAGTTGCCGGGATAGTTCGAGATTGACGTTGACCAATGGTGCTGCACTTCTCTCATGTACGGTTCGAAGCGCGGCGGTCTTGCCTGCTCCGGCTGGGGCAACCAAGATGACGAGGCGGTGGTAGAGATCGGCAGCCTGGTCAATTTTGCGTATGAGTCTATCTGCGAGCGGCTCCGCCATTAATGAGCTCCCCTGAACCTGAACCGGGCTCGTTCTCCCGCGTTGCTTCCAACCAACGATCAATGGCTCCTTTTCGGAAACGCCAGTGCCGACCGATCTTCTGGGATGGGATTTTGCCTTCTCGAACGAGCTTGTAGAGGGTTGACTTCGGTATCTTCAGATAAATGGCCAACTCTTCGATGGTCAAGACATCGCCATGCGTGATATCCATCGGGTAAACCCCTCAAGTGTCAAAGCAACTGGTTTGCGATATGTCGTAAGAAGGTTAAGGTAAGTAACAGTTAGTGATAGCTATTGTCAATAACTTTTCAAATGTACCGCGAAGAATTTGGCTCTATCATCACTGACTTAATTGAACCGCGAAAAAGAATGGAGTTTAAACCGTATTCAATACGCTCACCCTTATGGGCAGGGTGAAGGCTTGTATTTGTAATATTTTAGCGTGATTAGTGAAAAAATGAGGTACGCCGGGACTTGACACCGCCCACAAAGCGGTGAAAACACAAATCCAAGAAACCAATGGATCCCGTTTGTGCCTGTAATTATGCCTCCAACTATCGCCTATCCACTCCGCTTGCGTAATTGGGTTGCCCAGATAGCGATGAGTGCTGTAATCAAGATAGCGACAGCATTAACAACAAACAGTGTTAGCGGAGCGCCCCAGAGGCTGGCCCCGGTCCCGGTGATGAGGTTACCGAAAGGCAGGGTGCTGATGGCGAATGCCCGGACTCCGGAGACCCGCCCGCGCATCTCCGCCGAGGACCACAGCAGGAGCAGGGATTGGATCAGGGCCATGGATACACCCTGAGCCACACCGGCAACAATCAGCAGCCCGATGGAGAGAGTGAACAGGCGGGTCGCTGCAAGAACCATCAGTAATGCCGGCCAGATTACACTAATCACGATAAGGATGCGCCCTTTGTTCAGGGTGCGGGGCAGCGCACCGGTAGCGAGTGAGCCGAGGGTAGCCCCCAGCCCGACGGCCGCCAGCAACTCACCGAAACCGCTGGCTCCCGTGTTGAAGATATCACGGGCAAACAGAGGGATCAGGGTGTACCGGTAGGGAAGAATCAGGAGATTAGCCAGGGCCGCCAGAAAGATAAGCGCCAGAAGGGCTTTGTCGTTCTTGATATAGCGGAGACCGGCAACGAGGTTCTGCCACACAGAATCATTGTTCTTCGCCCTTTCTGGAACGGGAACTTTCATCGGGAGGATCATGAAAAAGGAAGCCAGATAACCGGTGGCCATCAGGGCAAAACAGCCACCGCCTCCGATAATTCCAAGCAAATTTCCTCCCAGTAGCGGCCCGAAAATGGTAGTGACGCCTGTGGAAACCATGAGTAAGGATACAGCGCTGACCACGTGGCTGCTTTTAACGATATCCGAAGCGGTGGCGTACAGGGTTGAAAAATTCAAAGTAAAACCGACGCTCCCGACAAGAGTGAAAACGAAGAGATGCCAGGCTTCGAGCCGCAAAGTATAGGATAGTCCCATCATGATCAGTGAGGCGGCAGCCATGGCAGACTGCGCTATGATCAGGATATGACGCCGATCATGGCGGTCGGAAATTGCACCGCAGAATGGTCCGAGAAACATGGCAATGAAACGGCAGGTTCCCAGCAAACCAACGAGAAAAGGAGAATGGGTTAGTTCCAGGACCAGCCAGGAAACAATGACAATCTCGATCCAGATCCCGGTGTAGATACCCAGCGTACAGCCCCAGAGAAGACGGTAGTCGCGATATCGCCAGGCAGCCAGCAAACCTTGCCGTTCAGTGGCAATTACCATTGATTCAGCAGTTGTCCTTTCTTGATCATCCGGCAAGGCAGGGTGTTTTTCAATGCCGCGCTACCGCACCGTTTCGAGGCGGATGTAGAAGATGGTCCCCCGGCCGGGGATCGACTTCACCCGGATCCTCCCACCGTGACTCCGGACGATGCGCTGGCAGACGGCGAGTCCCAGGCCGACCCCCCGCTCCTTCGTGGTGAAGAAAGGGATGAAGATCTGCTTGAGCGTCTCGCGGCGGATCCCCTCTCCCGTGTCCCGGATGGAGACGCCCACCGCGTCGCCGGTATCGCTTTTGATCCGGGAGGTCCTGACCGTCAGCGCGCCGCCCTTCGGCATCGCCTCGATGGCGTTGATGGCAATGTTCAGGATGACCTGATGGATCTGCTCCTGGTCCATCGTGACGAGCGGCAGATGGGGATGGAGTTCCAGATGGATCTCGATCCCGGCCGAGATGCTGTTCGCTTCGATGACGGCCATTGCTTTTTCGACGACCGCGTTTATCGATCGGGGCCGCAAATCCGGCGTGTACGGCCGGGCGTAGTCGAGGAACTGGGAGACCACGCGGTTGAGGCGATTCACCTCTTCGGTGATCACGTCGAGAAGGTTCCGCTGCTCGGCGCTTTCCGCCTCCGAGCGGAGGACCTGGGCGGCTCCCTTGATGGAGCCGAGGGGGTTCCGGATTTCGTGGGCAAGGACGGGGGCCATCTTTTCCAGCAGCAGCGCCTTTTCCTGTTCGAGCTTCTCGTCGAGGTCGAAGGGCGACGTGAAGACGTCCTTGATATCGGGGTAGATCCGGGTGAGCAGCCGCTTGAGGAGGACCTGGAACGGTCCGATGGCGATGATGATGAGGAAGGAGACCATGAAGACGAGGGTGAACGGCGGCGCGGGGCCTTTGCCGAAGAAACCGATGATGAGGTAGAAGAAAACGGTGGTGAAGAGGGTCACGATCAAGATCACAAGGGCGCGGCCCATGAGGTCGTGGAGTTCCGTCAGATGGGGATGGGTGATCATGATCAGGATGAAGTAGAGCATACCGGCCAGGATCAGGTTGAACAGCGGCGGAAAGCTCGCCGTTGCGATTGCCGCCGTGGAGGCGATGATGAGGTAGACGAGCCGCTTCTTTTCCACGCCGGCCGCCTTCCGCTTTGCATGGACGATGAGGGAGAGGTAACACATCAGCAGGACCCCGTCCGCATAAAAATACATCATCAGATCCAGAGGTTCCCATCGTCCGAGGGGAGTGAAGAGGAGCACGGCGAGCCCTGCGCTGAAGAGAGTCGCGCTGCGGATGTCGCTCTTCCTGATCAGGGTTTGTTCGGGGTAGAGGGTATGACTGAACCGGATCACGAGCGGGGGGATGGCCAGGAGCCCGAGCCGTTCGACGAGCAGCCATGCGCTGTGGTGGGAGAACTGGCCGAACAGCACGCCTCCGCGGTGGAAGGCGATGGCCAGGCAGAGGGCGGCGAAGGAGAGGTGCAGCGGATCGTGTTTCTTGGTGATCATCAGGGCCACGGATATCGTGATGCATACCGCCATCAGCATGAAGATTTCCATCGCCTGTAATCCCCTTCTGGTCCCCGGATTTTTTAACGCGTAAACATGGCATCCCGCAGTTTTTCTCTGCCATACCGTACTATCGGGCGGGAAGTCAAGGCGGGTCGCAAGGATGCCTCAAGGGAGGCTACATGTGGCTGACTTTGAGGCGGTATAGGGGGCGCTGCGGTGCGTAGCCTGCTTCGCACCCCTCCCCGATTTTACGCACCCGAAGGGTACGGGCCCACCGCTCCCCGCTGCCTCCTTGGTGGGGCGTTCATGTCTAACCATGCGTCGGGGCGATGTTATCTCGGAGAGGGCAGGAGCATCACCCGGATGGCATGATTGCTGCTCATGGGTTCTTGATTGGGCGGCAACGGGAATAAACCGAGGCCGCTTTCGAGCAATGGGAGGAATCACGGTTGGCAAACGAGGCACCGGATATAACCAGTGCAGCG
>VFSW01005690.1_pt1 | contig 18413 bp, 7 predicted proteins | sample 5358111 | NCBI WGS metagenome assembly VFSW01 (sample SAMN11554181, study PRJNA540505) | mine drainage metagenome | isolation source: sediment from site ElyBrook_90M | place: USA: Ely Copper Mine, Vershire, VT | collected 2017 | reverse complement strand
CGATGGCGCCCATGGCTGATCGGGCTGGCCATCGCCATCATTGTCGCCGTTCCCCTCGCCGTATACGTCGTCAATGCCGCGTGGCCCTTTCGCTACCGCAAAATTCATCCGCTCCTCGAAAACGTGTTTGCCAGCCAGGTCCAGGTTTCCACTTACCACCGCACCTACTGGCCCAACCCGGGATTTGTCGCCGAAGGCCTCACCCTGCGCCGTAAATCCGCCCCTGGCCAGCCCCCTATCGGATATGCGCAGCGCATGGTTGTCCAAAGCCGCTGGCGTGATTTTCTTCTCCTGCGCCAGCGCGTGCAGCGCGTAGAGATTACCGGTCTCCACGTCATTCTTCCCCCCATCGGCAGCCGCGCCCTGCACGAAGAGTTCCCGCCCGGCAGCAGTTCCGACTTCGATGGCCCCGAAACTGCTATCGAGCAAATGGTCATTCGCAACGCCGTGCTCGACATTCTTGGCGACAGCGGCGGCCGCTTGTCCTTCCCCATCCGCCAGCTTGTTTTCAGCGGGGTTCTCAAAGGCCAGCCAGCAGCCTACTCCGTCGACATGCAAAATGCGATACCAAGGGGCCAGATACAGGCCACTGGCAGCTTCGGTCCGCTTAATCCCCATGACATTGGCGCCACGCCGGTCACCGGCAATTTCACCCTCTCGTCTTTGAATTTGAGCGACGGCGGCGAGATCGGCGGCTCTCTCGTTGCCACCGGACACTTCCGCGGACCGCTCGACGCTCTTGAAGCCGAAGCCTCCACGCACACGCCCGACTTCGCCGTCAGCCACGGCAAGGCGACCCCTGTCGATGCGTCCATCCGGTGCACTGTGCATGCCCTTAACGGCGATATTGAAATGCATACCGTTGAGGCTCGACTCGAAAAGACCGTGATCCACGCGTCCGGCACCATCGCCGGCAGCCCCAAAGCTACCAATCTTGATATTGAAGTGAGCAACGGTCGCGCCCAGGACGTCTTGCGCCCGTTCGTGAGCGACGAGGTGCCCATCACCGGCGACCTCTGGGTCCGCAGCCACGCCTACCTGGCTCCCGCGGGCAACGGTGCCGGCTTCTTCCAGCGCCTTCACGTCACGGGAATGTTTACTGCTCCCGCAGAGCGTCTTACCGACCGCAAAACCGAGCAAAACCTCACTGATTTCAGCCTCCGCGCGCAGGACGAAAAGGCACCCGATCCTGCCAAGGGTGCGCCTCCGGCCAGATCGAATGCTAAGTCTGACAGCCCCGCCGATGTCGTCTCGGCCATCAAAGGCCCTGCCGAGATCCGCAATGGTGTTGTCTCCAGCTCACGACTCACCTTCCAGATTCCGGGCGCCCAGGCCCTTCTCACCGGGATCTTTGCTTTTCACACCAGGACCGTTCATCTCACCGGTCAGCTCCGCATGCAGTCCGACATCTCCCACACGGCTACCGGTTTCAAGTCCTTCCTGCTCAAGCCCCTCATCCCATTCTTCCGCAAGAAACACGCCGGAGCGGTGATTCCCATCGCCGTAACGGGAGGCCCGGGTCACTACCAGGTTACGCAGGACCTCACCCACTCGAAGTAGTCCCGGGACTACCGGCCTTCGGCCCGCAACCGCTTCATCCGGTAGAACACGGTCAGCAGGGTCACCGTCCCGCAACTCAGCAGACTGGCCGCCATCCCCAGCATCAGCGAAGCATCGTGCTGGTACACCCCGTGTACGATCCCGATCGCCTGCAGCACGCTGAACCCGCCAAAAGTTATCAGCGAAATCCCCTCGTCTGTCTTCTTGCGCCACACCGCTACCACCTGCGGCACAAACAGCAACGCGTTGCACAACAGCCCCAGCCCAAAAATCACCGCTACCGCTTCTTTCATTCCGGCTTTCCCTCGTCTTTCCCAAGCTAAACATGGGAGTGCTACCCGGACGAGACACCGCAGCGGCAATTCTCCGTTGGCCTCGATCCCTAAGCAAAATTTATCCGATAACTCCGATTTGCCTGCAACGTGACGCGAATGCCGCCGTCAGATTGAATCAAAGATGGCACCTCACCTCCACTGGCGATACTGCGAATATTCTGTCCAGCCGGTGCGCGTAAGCGATATTCCCCTGCGAAATCAGGTCGGATGTTGGCATCGACGGCCTTTCCGCTCTCCCAGCGCAGATCGACTTCAACAGAACCACGTGCCCTCAAGCCCTTGATTTCGCCCGTCGGCCACGCGGAAGGTAGCGCTGGCAACAGGTCAATGACCCCGGTGTGGCTCTGCATCAGCATCTCGGCAATCGCTGCGGTCGCACCGAAGTTTCCGTCAATCTGGAAGATCGATGTCTTCCCCGCCGGATGCGTATCGAACAGATTCAGGTTGGTACTGTGCTGCATCAGCATGCTCAGAGATTCCCATGCCTTATTGCCATCTGCCAGGCGCGCCCAGAATCCAATGGCCCAGGCGCGGCTCCATCCTGTGTAAGCGCCTCCGTGGGCCAGCCGCCGTTCCAGCGAAATTCGCGCCGCTTTCGCCAGTTCCGGCGTGCCGCGTGGCGTGATCTCATTGCCCGGATACAGCGGATACAGATGCGACATGTGTCGCTGCCCCGGCGTGCTCTCAGCAAAATCGACCGACCATTCCTGCAATTGACCGTATCTGCCAACCTGATATGGAATCAGCCGGGCGCGCGCTGCATCGAGCTTGGCGGCGAAATCTCCATCTATTCCCAGTTCCTTGGATGAGTCGATGCAGTTGGTGAACAGTTCACGGATGAGCGCCATATCCATCGTGCAGCCCGCACTGGTCATGGCGGGCTTGCCATCCGGGGCCATGAAATCGTTCTCGGTCGATTCGGATGGGCAGGTTGTCAGACGTCCGTTTCCATCGTCGATGAGCCACGCCAGGCAGAACTCGGCGGAGCCTTTCATCAAAGGATAGGCGCGCGTACGCAGAAATTCACGGTCGCGCGTGAACCGATAGTGTTCGAAGAGATGCGCGCAAAGCCACGGCCCACTCATGGCCCAATTGGCCCAGGTCGGCGAGCCGACGCCCATTCCCACAGGGTTTGCGGCGCGCCAGATGTCGATATTGTGGTGCGTCACCCAGCCCGGCAAGCCATAAGTCTCCTGCGCCGCCCGGGTGCCGGTGTGGCTGAGATCTCCGATCAGTGTCAACAATGGCTCAGTGCAATCGCTCAGGTTGCATGTCTCCGCGAGCCAATAGTTCATCTGCACATTGATGTTTGCTGTCCAGTTACTGCTCCACGGTGGCTGCACTTGATAGTTCCAGATGCCTTGCAGGTTCGCCGCCTGCGTGCCCGGACGCGAGCTGCTAATGAGCAGGTAGCGGCCGTAGTGGAAATACAACGCGAGCAGCGAAGGATCGGGAGCGGTGGCGAAGTTCGCCAGACGCTGGTCTGTCGGTTGTGACGCTGACAGCGGCGATGCCGCTGCACTCGTCCCTAACTTGAGCGATACGCGGTCGAAGAGCTTTCGGTAATCCGCCACATGCCGCTCACGCAAGGCGGAGAAGTCACGCACTAGCGCAGCATCGAGTTGCTGACTTGCCTGTTCACTTACTTGAGATTGAGGTGCATCGGGTTTCTGATCAAATCCGCGGTAACCGGTTGCTGCGGTCAGCACAATCGTTAAGGCCGTCGCGTCCCGGATGACCAGTCTTTCCCCGTTCGCGGAGATCCGACCGCCTTCCACATCCGCTTGCAACATGGAGGCGTAATACATGCCTTCCCCAGGCACGTCAGAAAGTACGACCGGCTTCTCACTGCCGGGATGACCGGCCCCGGCAACATGTCTTGCAGCCTTGCCAGTCAACAGCAAGCGCTTAGCAGTCACCGCCTTTACCGATTTCGCAAGCGGTCCGTCCATCCATACCGTCGCGTTCAACTGCCCCGGTTTGCTGGCAGAGATTCGCAGCACGATCGCCTGATCGGGGGCTGATGAAAATGCAGTGCGTTCAAATTGGACATCATCCACCTCGTAGCGTGTCACCGCCAGGGCCGATGCAAGGTCCAGCTCGCGGCGATACTGGGTCACCTGGCCAGAGTGAGCGCAATCCACATGCAGGCTGCCAATGGGCTGATATGCCTCGGCAAACAGACCTTGCATCTTCTGGCAGAGTTGATCGGCAAGGTGATAATCCTCTTGCTCCAGCACTGCCTTGCGCACCGCTGACAGGTAGTTCTTCGCGTCGAGATTGTTGCCGTCAACCGGAAAGCCCGACCAGAGTGTGTCGTCATTCAATTGCAGCGTTTCTTTTGCCGGATCGGTCGGAACAGGACCCGCTGCATGATCGGACTTAGCGGGATCGATCTGCTCGATAGCCCCGCCACCGAAGACCATCGCTCCCAGACGTCCGTTGCCGATAGGCAGCGCGTCAACCCACTGCGATGCAGGCTTTGTGTACCAGAGCTTCAGCTCGCTGGATTCGATTGGCGGAGGCGCGGCTAATCCAACTCGCCTCGTCAACGCGAGAGAGCCGGCAACAGTGGAAGCATTGACGAGAAAACGGCGGCGTGTGGATCGACCCATGGGTATGTACTTTCCTGATGCGAACGGATCAAGCAGCACGAGATCGCTGCACATCGGAATTGTATCGAATGCCGCACTGCGCGATACGCAAATGAAAAGCTCTTGCGTCCGGTGTCTCTCTATGGAGACCACTTCCGACTAATGGGAGGCTTTCGTGCCGTCGATTGCCGGAAGAGGGAGCGCATCTTTCCGCAAGCATTGTCGCACTCTCTACGGATCACGTAATTTACCTGGCCACGGTCTTCGGCTTTTCCGTGGCTATGATGCCATCACCCTCACGAATGGTGAGAATCTGGTTGGCCTTCACCTGGGTGAATCTCTCCACCTTCTGAGTGGTTGGCCATTTGATTTCGATCGCATCAATCGTCTCCACGGTTCCAAGTCCGAAATGAAGCCGCAAATCGTTCTGCGACATCACGCTTGTTCCGCTGCAAACCTCGTTCATCTGGATATGCTTTCCGGTAATGACGCGGGCACGCGCCCCGATTGCGGTCCGGTTGCATTTGGTGCCCACCAGCTTCAGCTTGATCCAGTTCTGCTTGTTGCCCCCGACATTGTGCAGCAGCGACGGCAGTTCGTTCATGTTCAGAATCAGCATATCCATGCCGCCGTCGTTGTCATAGTCTCCAAAGGCGGCGCCACGGCTCGAGAACCGCGCCGTAATGCCCGGTCCCATCTCCGCCGAAACGTCCTTGAAGTGGCCATTCCCCAGGTTCTTGTAAACCAATCGCGGATTCTTGAACGTTTCCCCGAACTTGAAATTATCAATCTCGGGATACACATGGCCGTTGACTTGAACAATGTCCGCCCAACCGTCATTGTCGTAATCGATGAAGCCGCAACCCCACGCCACGTAGGTATTGTTGATGCCCACACCTGAATTAAATGACAGATCACTGAAGGTACCGTCGCCGTTGTTGTGGTAAAGATTGCAGGTGTCATCGGCGAAATTCGTTTTGAAGATGTCTAACCAGCCGTCGCAATCATAATCCGCAACGGCCAGGCCCATGCCCGCCTGTTCATGTCCATCATCTTTGTAGGCGCACCCGGCCATCACCGCGATATCTGTAAACGTTCCCTCGTGGTTGTTCTGGAACAGGATGCTGGGCTCCGAGTCGACTGCAACATAAATATCCGGCCATCCGTCGTTATCGAAGTCATAAGAAACTGAAGAAATCGAATAACGCAGCCCCGGCTTCAGAATGCCCGCCTTCGCCGAAACATCGGTGAAAGTCCCGTCGCCATTGTTGTGATAAAGAATGTTCGTGTCGCCTGGCAGCCCGCGCGGACCGCACATCGTGGGAACGCCTTTCCACTGACAGAAGCTTGCTTCGCTCATCGACGGCGGCCTGTCGGGATCGAGCTTTACAAAATTGCATACGAATAGATCGAGGTGTCCGTCACGATCGTAATCCAGAAAGGAGCAGCCTGTTCCCCAGCGCCCATGGCTCTGCGCAAGGCCTGCCTTCGTCGTTACGTCTGTGAACGTCCCATTTCCATTGTTATGAAACAGAATGTTATGCCCCCAGAAAGTGCAAAACAGATCATCCCATCCGTCATTGTCATAGTCTCCGACACAGACACCGGTCTGCCAGCCGCTGCGGCCCAGGCCCGACTTCTCGGTTACGTCTGTAAACGTACCGTCGTGATTGTTCTTGAACAGGTGCGTTGTCGGCTCCTTACCCGCGGGCCAATGTGCATCCAATCGACTGCCATTCGTCAGGTAGATATCGAGCCAGCCATCATTGTCGTAATCGAAGAACGCAATGCCGCTGCCTTTGGTCTCTATAATGAGCCGCTTCGTATCCACGCCGCCCCAGACGTTAGGCACGTGTAGTCCGGCCTTTTCAGCCACATCGATGAACTGTACTGCTGACATCTGCGACTCGGTTGATACGGAAGCCTGCACCTGCGAGCGGCCTCCCAATTTCCACATCGGGGTCATGAGCGTATCGAGCATCGAACTGCTGAGTACAAAGAGTGAAGACCCTAAAAAGCGGCGCCGAGGAGTGATCATAAGTTCCCGCCATTATATGAACTGGCGATCACATATGTGAATAACGCCTGCGATACCTGCTTGTTGAGCCGAAAAGCCACATTGGTGTTCATTTGGCTTTTACCTTGGGAAAGAGATGCGGAACGATCCCCTCTCCCTCTTTCACTGCGATAATCGCGTCAATGGGCACGCTCGTCAGCTTGTCCACTTTTCCGCTCGGCCACGTAATAACCAGCGATTCGATCTTCGCGCGCTTTCCCAAGCCGAAATGAATTCGGGGATCACTCGCCGACATGTAACTGGTGCCGCCCTTCGCTTCATCCACCTGGATTGTCTTCTCCGCCGTCAGTTTCAGCAAAGCCCCAATGCCGTCCCGGTTCGACTTCGTGCCGATCAGCAATACTTCTAGCCAGTGGTTTGCCGATCCATCATTGCGCATCAGTTCAGGATAGTCTCCCCGGCAATTCACGGCCATACCGACCTGTCCATCATTGAAGAAATCGGACGTGGCGAGTCCGCGTCCCACGACAGGACGATTGAAATCCGCGCCAAGTGCATCCGACGATTTCTCAAACTTTCCGTGCCCGAGGTTGTGGAACATCAGCAACGGCTCTGCGTACGTGACAACACTGTGGTAAAGCGAAACGTTATCGACCATCGCGCCATTGGCTTGAACAATGTCCGGCCAGCCGTCATTGTCGTAATCAATAAACTTCGCGGCGACCCCGCTCAGCAACATTGCCTTATTGCCGATGCCGGAACTGTAAGTGACATCTGTGAATGTCGCGTCGCTATTGTTGTGATACAGCCGACTCAATTCGAAGTCGAGATGCGTAACATACACATCGAGCACTCCATCGCCGTCTACATCAGCCGCATCGATCCCCATTCCCGCCTCGAAGCGGCCGTCTTCGCTCGCCGCAAGTCCGGAGATGAGAGACACATCGGTAAAGGTTCCATCGTGATTGTTCAAAAACAAGAAGTTTGGCCAGGTGTCATTGGCGACCACAATGTCGGGCCAACCATCGCCATTGAAATCGGCAAGCACCAGCCCCATGCCCTTCGATTCAGCGGTGCCGACGCCTGACTTCTCGCTCACATCGGTAAATGTGCCGTCACGGTTGTTGTGATAAAGCTTGGTCTTCTGTCCTTTGTAGTTTCCTGGATTGCAATACGATCGATACCCTGGCGCGCGTTCACCGCACCATAAATTATCCTTTGGCGTCCAATCCAGATAGTTCGTGACGACCAGGTCGAGCCAGCCATCCTTGTCGTAATCAAACCACCCTGCGCTCGTCGACCATCCGCCCTCATCCGCCACACCGGCCTTTGCCGTCACGTCAGTGAATGTGCCATTACCGTTGTTGCGGTAGAGAATTGCACGCCCGTATCCAGTGACATATAGATCGGGAAAGCCATCGTTGTCGAAGTCTCCCACTGCAACGCCTTGGCCATAATGTCCCTCTCCGCCTAATCCGGCTTTGGCGGTAACATCCGTAAAAGTCCCATCTCCATTGTTGTGATAGAGCGCCGATCGCAATGGGTGTGCCGGCTTGTACGCGTCCGTCTCCCCCGACTGGACCAGATAAAGATCCATCAGCCCGTCTTGGTCATAGTCGATCCAACCCACGCCCGTGCCCATCGTCTCGAGATAATATTTTTCGTCCGTCTGGGTAGAATCCTGCATGAAGGTGATGCCTGCAGCCTTGCGAATATCGGTGAAATGCACGCTCGCAGGAGCTTCCGCGGGCTTGGCCGCTTTTTGCGCAGACCCCACTGTCGCACCGGGCTGAACTGCAAGAAGTGAGACAAGGAAGGCTGCCGAGGTCTTGCGAAGCGAACAACTCATAGAGTCCGGTCCGCGAGAGCGAGCGCTAGTTGCAGCAGTTGCTCCTTGTTTGCCACTGTCATCGCTTCGGTTGGCACGGGCGGGGCAGTGGAGGCTCTCTCAAGCACCTGCTCGATGCGATCGATCTCCAGGCTGCTCTTCGCGCTGCTCTCCTTGAATCGAGATAACACCTCTTTAGCCTTATCGATCTTTCCAATCTGAAAGTAAAAGACGCCCAGTGTCGAGTAGCCGCCCGACCACTCAGGAAGCAGATCCACTGCCCGCTCCAACTGAGTTGCTGCCTTCGCCGTGTTATCCCCAAGTGCCGACGTCAATCCCAGCGCCCAGTAAAGTTTTCCCGACCCAGGGATGCGCGCCTGTCCCCTTGCGAGTGTCTGACGCGCCGCCTCAACATCATTCGAACGCAACTCAATCAGCGCCAGTGAGACATAGTTCTGATCGTTGTCGGGATTGCGCACAATCGCGTCCTTGAAGATCTCCGTGGCATGCGCCGTGTCGCCCAGATGTGCATAGATATCGCCAACCAGCGTCAGATACGCATCATCCTTGCGGCCCTGTTCCGAAACCTGCTCGGCTGTCTCCAGCGCCTGCTGGTAAAGCCGCTTGCTGAAATATGCATTTGCGAGATCGAACTTAACATCATCAGATGTTGGGTCCGCCTGCAGCGCGGACTGGAAATGGCTGATCGCTTCGTCAAACAACCGATACCGTGCCAGCAAAACCCCCGTACCGCTTAACGTTCTGACGTCTCCGGCGCTCAGTTTGTCCAACTTGGCGATCTCGTCCCGGGCGTCACTCACTTTGCCAGCCTTGAGATAAGCCTCCGCCAGCATGTAAAGATCCTTGGGTTGGTCAGGATGCTTTTTAATCTGGTCCGTTAAATCAGCCAAATCGAGTTCTTCGCGTGCACCCGGTGCAAGTTGCGAGCGATTGTCCAAGTAGTCGAATAGATTCTGATACGGAAGCGGCCCAGCCGAAGCGTTTTTTGACAGTGTTTTGAATACGTTCAGATCGCGATCGGCCGCATCATTCTGATGCAGACTTCTCTCTACCATCGCCAGTTTGTAATAGCCGTTCGCTGGATCGTGGCTCACCTTGACATATCGCCGCAACAAATCTGCGGCTTCGGGCAGCTTCTTCGCCGCGGTTCTCAGATTGGCTAATTCCAGCAACGCGTCCGGAAAGTTGGGATTCACGCGCAGTGCCTGCTGAAACTTCTCTTCGGCTAACCCCGCATCGCCTTGTCGGTCGGCAATGAATCCCAGATTGAAGAGGCAAAGGCTATTCTGCGCGTCGAGTTTCAGGCCCTTCTGAAAGTATTCCTTGGCCTCGTCAAACCTGCCCAGGTTTCTATACGACAGTCCCAGAAAGGCATACGAACGGGCCGAGTTCTCGATCGCCAGCAGTTTCTGGAATTGGTCGATCGCCTTCTGAACCTTGCCTGCCATGAAATAACTTTCGCCCAGCGCGGCCAGTAACTCCGGGCGCCGCGGATCGATTTGCAGCCCGGCCTCAAGCAGTGGAATCGCGTCCTCATAATAATCCTGGGACATGCTGACTTGAGCCATGAGGAAGATGATGTCAATGTTCTGTGGTGCAATCTTGCGCGCGCGCAGCAGCAGGTCGAGAGCGTCCAATGGCCGCGACTGGCTCGTGCAAGCCTGTGCCAGAAGGTACAGAGTTTCGGCAGAGTCCGGTTTCAACTTAAGCGCTCGATTGAGAGTAGCCTCTGCCTTGGGGTAATCGCCATTACGAAGAAGATCCTGCCCAAGGTTGTAGACGATTTCAAATGTTCCAGGCTGAAGCGCATCGGCTTTTTCAAGCTCCAACTGGGCGGCCTTGTACTGTTTCTCAGACGCAAGAAGTATGCCAAGAGAGAAATGAACCTGCACGTCGTTCTTGTTTTCCTCTGACAGTTGGCTCGCAACCCGCAATGCGTCTGGAGTGCGCCTGGATAAAAAATAGGCACGGATCAGGTTGAAACGTGAAGCCGTGGTCGCGGGCCTGATGCGCTCGAAGTGAACGGCCGCGCCCGCCGTATCCCCTCTACCCAGGAGAAGAACGCCGAGATTGTAATTTGCTTCTGCGTTTGCTGGCTCCGCGCGTAGCACCGCGTGATACTCTCGCTCTGCCGCATCAAAGTCTTTCTGCGCTGTGTAAAATCCCCCCAGGTTATTGTGCGTCTTCACGGAATTTGGATTCACGCGTAGCGCCTTCTCAAAGGATGCCAGCGCTCCCGCATAGTCCTGCTGATTTGTTTCGATGATGCCCAGCAGGTTATAGCCCTCCACGCTTGACGGATGCCGTTTCAGCTGGGCAAGCGCCTCAGTCCTGGCCTCGGCCAGTCGATGCTGCTCAACCAGAGACTCCACTTCCTTGAAGGCGTCGGACGACATCGAACCAGTTTGCTGTGCGGTACAACATGCGACAGTCGCCCAGTAAACACTCAGGACGATAACCTGAGACACCTTCGACCACGGCTTTATCTCTGTGCTCATACGGTGAGGTGAGGAGAAGTACTTGATCCTCTCTTTGCAATTAAACTTTCCGCTAAGGCGGTCATTGTAGCATTTCCATTGCTTGCTTCGCGCCCGCATTGTCGGGCTGAATCGCCAACAGCCTCCCCAGCACTTCCTTTGCTTTTTCCTTTTCGCTTCGCAGTGCGTACAGCCGCGCAAGATTGAGATACGACTGGTCAAAGCTCGGCGAAACTTTGATCCCCGTTTTGAACTGCTCTTCCGCCTTGGCGTAGTCCTGCTCTCTCACAAACAGAACGCCAAGATTGTTAAGCGCCTCCGCGTAGTCCGGCCGAAGCTGGATCGCTCTCCGCAAAAAGTCGGATGCCGGCCCCATCAGGTTTTGCTGGGCATTGAGCATTCCCAAGCTGTAGCTGATCTCCGGGTCGTCTGGCTGCAGAGCCAGTGCGCGCGTAAGACACTCGCCTGCATTCGCGAAATCCCTTTGCCTGCGATAAACATTCCCCAGGTTCAAATATGCGATGGCGTAGTTCGGTCGCAGCGCGAGCGACTTCTTCAGATTCCTTACAGCCTCATCGAGTTGACCGGCCTGGGCCGCCATCATCCCCAGGTTGTTCCACGCTTCGGGATAATCCGGTCGAATTTTCAATGTCTGCTCAAGATCGCGGCGCGCTTCCTCAAATCTGTTTCTCTTTAGGTTGAGAGTCCCCAGATTGTAATAGGCATCGGCATTCCCCGGCTTATCGGTAATCACCTGTTGAAACGATGCGGCCGCCTGATCAAGATAGCCATGCTGGTACATCGCCACACCATACGTGAAATCGTTGCGGGTGAATGCTTCCTGAACCAGAAATCCCGGAAACGGCAGGGCTCTTGATTGTCGCGCATTTGCATCTGCCGGTACTGAGCGCAGATCAAGCAGCACACGCCCGAACTCGACTCGCCCCTGAAATACCTTGATGATCATGCCTTCACGATCCAGCAAGAGCGAGAATGGAATCGGCATGTCTCGGCGGCGATCAAACATGTGGCGATAAACAAGGTTGTAAATTCCAGCGATCTGTTCTGTCGCAAGCAAAGTCGGAAACCCAAGACGCTCGCGTAAAGCGAACTCCCGTGCATCGTCCGTCTTGCCCGGACCATCGACGTTGACTGCAATAGTCTTCACCTGGCCAGAAGCGGCTGCCATCGGTCGTCGCAGCGATTTCAGCTGATCGAGACTAGCCTGAGCGCTCATCGACCAGAACACAAGAAGCACGAAGCTACCGCGTAAGGACGCAAGTGTCTGCACACTCCCCGTGAGGTCTGGCAGCGAAAACTCCGGAGCTTTCAGCGGTTGAATCAACCACGTCTCAACCTGCGCAGGCAGTTTGTCTCCCGAAGGCGGCGGAGTGCCCTGCGCCACTGCGCGCTTCTCGGCGGCGAACGGTTTGGCCAAGACTGAGTTAGAGCCTTCCTCGATCTCAATGCGACGATTGACCGGCACACCATCGAATACCTGCTCGCCTCCCGACGGCCAGCGAACCGTAGCCTTAGCGGGTCCCCCGGCTCTCCCAACGCCGAATAGAACTTCCTTTGAATGTTGCGACAGAAAGCCTGAGCCTGCCTGAAGGTACTTGGTCTGCCGCTTGCCGTCGGACTCTACTGTGATCGCCGCACCTATGGCATCGCGATTGCTTTTATGACCCCGCAAACGGAAAATTATTGAGCCGCCGATATCCTCCATCTCATTTTGTAGAACCCGTATTTGGGGCGCGTTCCGATTCTTGACAACGATCTCCAGCCTTCCGTCATGGTTGATATCCGCGAACGCAAAGGCACGGCTGTCCTCCAGCAAGTCCAGACCGACTGCCCCCGAAACCTCGGTAAGCGTGCCATCGCGATTGTTCGCGAACACCACGTTACGCGCAAAGCCGTGCCACGTATTGTCCGAACGGACGAGCTCGTTGATAGCGTTCCACCCGCGTTCATAGGCCAGCGAAGGCGTTGTATCCTCAGGAGACTTCGCAACCACCTGCCGCCAGAAGAACCCTGCCACATCAGGACCGTGGGGCCCGGAAAGATATCCGTTCGCCACGTAAAGATCAGAAAAGCCGTCGTGGTCGAAATCCCAAAAGTCCGAGGACCAGGACCATCGTCCCATCTCGACCGCGGCCTGCGCGCCCACGTTCTCAAACGTTCCGTCTCCCCTGTTGCGATAGAGTGCGTTGCCCCGCGCATGGCGCTGATATAGTTCGCGAATGTTCTCAGGCGCGGCCGCGTGGAATTGTTTCTGCTGCGACACGCGCTGTCCCGCCGCTTCCCACATGCTCGGAACATAGATGTCCTGCCGTCCGTCATTGTCATAATCGGCCCAGCAGCAGCTCATGCCGGCTCCCACACTCTCCACGTGGGCTTCCTTCGATACCACCTTGAATGTACCGTCGCCGTTATTCCGGTAGAGTTGCGAACTGCCGAAGTCATTCGCGACAAAAAGGTCAGGAAGTCCGTTGGAATTGGAGTCGCCCCACGCGCAGGCGAAGCTGTATCGGTCGTTATCCGTATTCAGTCCCGCAGCTTCTGTCGTCTCGACAAAAGTCCCATCGCCTTCATTGTGGAACAGGCAATTGGGCGGCCCGTTGCGCGCGTCGTAATAGGGAATCGGGTAGTGATACTGATCGAGCCCCAGATAGTACATGTACATGCAGAAGTAGACATCCAGACGCCCGTCGCGATCATAGTCAGCTATAGCCGCGTGAGTGAACGACCCCTGCGGCGGCTTAGCGAACTTGAACGCATCCCGCTGCAGATGAAACGAGCCATCACCCTTGTTCACAAAAAGCAACGGGCCTGTCCCGCAGACCACCAGCAGGTCTTGCTGGCCGACGTTACGAAAGTCCGCGAACAGCGCGCACGCGGTGCCATCCAGCACACCTACGCCGGCCTTCTCTGTCACATCGTCAAAAGTGCCGTCGCCGCGATTGCGATAAAGCCGATTGGGCAATCCGGCCGGCTGGCAAACGTACAAGTCGTCAAAACCATCGTTGTCGTAGTCGCCGGCGGCCACGCCATTATTTCCATAGACATCGACGCCTGCGGCGCCATCGAGCACCGTGCGCCAGTAGTCTGCACCATGCAGCAACTGTTCGCCATACGAGGCATTGCCGCCTAGCGCCTGCTGTGTCACATCCACAAACGCCGGTCCTCTAACCGCCGCGACTGTCTCTTCTCCGGCCTGCCAGCTGCGCGCCTTCCACGGTGCACCGGCCTCCCGAAACCACTCGGTTCGCCACGTTCCTACACGCTCTTCGCGCGTGCCTACCTTGCGTGCACCCACAAAGTCATAACGGATCTCAGCGTGCACTGTGAGCGGCGAGCTGGATATCTGGTCAATCGAGAAGATTTCAAATTCGGCCGTTTCGACCTTGGAGATTTCCGCCAGCCACGCGCCAAGAGACTTGAGAAAGCCTGCGCCGTCCACTTTCTTTCCTTGCGCGAACCTCCGCTTGATCACCTCAACTCCAAAGTCTGAGCGGATGACTGATTCTTTTGCGCCATCCAGAGAGTCAGCCTCAAAGGAGGGGGCAAGAGAGTCCGCAAGGACAGATTGGTCCTGCGCCGAGGCCTTTATCGCTCGTCCCCATTCGTTGAGAATGGCTTCGATTTCGACCGCATATTTTTCCGTTACATACTCATCCGATCCCGGAGCCACCAGGCCGAGCACAGAGGCAAGAGGCGACGGGGAGGGATAGTGCGGCGTCAGCCGGACATCGGAGAATGGAAAGTCGGATCCGCGGCTCTCATCGGGCTGCGTCGATGCTTGAAAGGGAAGTCCAAACAGCGGTGCGCAGCGAAGTAAAAGGGGGGCGACCCCGATGTTCCTCAGCATTGCCCGCCGGGAAATTGACGGCACTTCATCGTTGGCGGGCCACGTCATTCGGGAGCGTTCCGGTATCGGCGAGATGCTCGCAATCATAACATTCCCATTGAGAGGTCAGGATGTCTCTCTTCGAGTCGCTTCTTCGCCTTTTGAAATGAAATATCTTGCCTCAGCATTTCCTTTTCAGATGCGGTGGATTAGGTCGGGAAGGCAAATGGAACCACGATTTCCACCGCAGTTCCAGTCAGTTCCATCTTTCGTGGCAATTCCGATATACAATTGCAAGTTGTTTAAAAACAGTTAGATAAGCACCTCATCACCGGCCCGGTCACGGTCAGGTTGTGGCGGGTGGAACCACGCCTCCACCTTTTGATTGACAAATATTGCGCGAATGATCTAGCCTTCGTCGCACCCTGATGAAACCGTTTACACCCAGTGGTTTTCTTTCTGGAATCAGTGGCGATTGAAGTTCCCCCGGAGAGGGGCGTTTCCGACGTAAAGAAGAAAGATCGGAGGACTATTCGGATGGGCCTTGAACGCAAAGGGATTGCTTGGCTAAGGACGTGCACCTACCTAACCATCACATGCATCTGCTTCCTCCTCGTCCCATGCCGTAGCATGTACGGCCAGGTCGACGAAGGATCCATCACGGGAACAATTCAGGATTCCACCGGCGCGGTAGTGCCTAATGCACTGGTGACACTGCTGAATACCGACCAGGGAATTACGGTCGAAACCAAATCGAACTCGACAGGCGGCTATACGTTTTCGCCGGTCAAGCCCGGCAACTATTCGATGACCGTGACCGCCCAGGGCTTTTCTAAGACCAGCCAGAAAAACGTGGTTGTGGCTGTAGGAACCCCTCTCACCGTAAACATCCAGCTCAAGCTCGGTGCTGCGACTGAAACTGTCGAAGTCAACACCGCCCCGCCATTGCTGCAGACCGAGGAAGCGTCAGTCGGCCAGGTGATCGGCGAGCAGGAAGTCAACAACCTCCCGCTCAACGGCCGTAACTTTACCTTCCTTGCACAACTCGGCGCCGGCATGCAGACGCCCCAGGCCGACACCCGCGGCAACGCCGCGTCCGGTGCATTCTCGGCCAACGGCCTCCGTCCCGCGCAGAACAACTACCTCCTCGACGGCATCGACAACAACTCCAACGCGGTCGACTTCCTGAACGGAACCAATTACGTCATCCTTCCTCCGCTTGACGCGATTCAGGAGTTCAAGGTGCAGACCGCCGATTTCAGCGCAGAACTTGGCCGCTCGGCCGGCGCTGTTCTCAACGCCACCATCAAGTCAGGAACCAACAGCCTTCACGGCGCAGTCTGGGAGTTCTTCCGCAACGACAAACTCGACGCTGCGGACTTCTTCGAGAACAACACGGGCATCAAGAAAGGCGAGTTGCGCCAGAACCAGTTTGGCGGCTCAGTCGGCGGCCCCATCATCAAGAACAAGGCCTTCTTCTTCGGTGATTATGAAGGGCTCCGCCGCGTGCAGGGAACAGCGGAGAATGGAAACGTCCCCACCGCCAACATGCGAAGCAGCAACTACCAGAACCTTGCTGACATCCTCGCCATCAACGACGGGACCACGCGGTCTGACGCTCTCGGCCGCAGCATTCAAAAGGGAACGATCCTTGACCCGGCGACTACACGATTTGTCGCCGCAGGGGCGGTAGATCCGGTTTCCGGGTTAACCAATACGTCCGGAAACGACGCTTACGTTCGCGATCCGTTTGGTTGCCCCGCAAGCAGTACCAACGTGACTGTGGCTTCCTGCCCAGGTCTGAATCAACTTCCCGCCGGCCGCATCGATCAGAATGCCGTCAAAGTATTGAATCTCTTTCCCGCACCCAATTCGGGCATTCAGACTTACGGAATCAGCCCGAATCTATTCGAGCACCGCAACAGCTTCGATGTGCGCGGGGACTACAACGGAACGGACAAGGACCAGATCTTCGTCCGGTTCAGCTATTCCGATGATCCGATTTTTATCCCGGGCATCTTCGGCGGCATCGCTGACGGCGGAAGCTTCGATCAGGGATTGCAGACGGCTAAGTCCGACCAGGCGGTCGCGGGCTACACACACGTCTTTACGCCCAGCACCATCAACCAGGTTCGTGCAGGCTTCGCGCACCTCCACACTACCCGGTACGGACCCGAAGCCACTGTGAACGGGATCCCCGGCCAGTTCGGCATTCCCAACAATGGAGGAATTCCTCAAGGCCAGGAAAACGGCGGTCTTCCCGCCTTCAGCATCGGCAACCTGGCCCAGCTCGGCAGCAACTCGTTCCTTCCATCAGATGAAGTTAGCCAGACCATCCAGGTCACGGATGACTTTACCAAGATTTATGGCAAGCACAGCTTCAAGATGGGAATCGAATATCAGAACGTGAAGTTCTCCACCTTGCAGCCTGCCTGGTCGCACGGCCAGTTCAACTACGGCGGAGGCTTCACCGATATCCCCAACCTGGGAGAGACCACCGGCGGCATCGCACAGATGGTTCTGCCCCCCCAGGCTGCGCCGTCAACCATCAACGGAAATCAGAATCCCAACGGATTTAGCTGGTCCGGCGGTTCCGACCAGGTGTACTCGTCAAACATCAACAAAACCTACGACCAGAAGGTTTACTTTGCCACTTTCTTCCAGGACGCCTGGAAAGTTAATGCCAAGCTAACCCTCACCCTCGGCGTCCGTTGGGATTACTTTGGCCCCATCAACGAGACCAACGGTGGCCAGGCTAACTTTGTTCCGTTCCCGGTCAACGGGTCGCCCATCGGTGCTCCGACATTCATCATGCCGGCCACCGGTAAGGACAACCGGACTCTGTCTCACACGTCCGATTGCCTCACCGTACTGGCCAGTTGCACCGGATTTCTCGATCTACTCTCTAAGGACGGCATTGCCCTGTTGGAGACGAACCGCTGGGGTCAGGGATTGCTCCAGACGCAAAAGACCAACATCGCTCCACGCATTGGCTTCGCCTATCAGGTCGATCCGAAACTGGTGGTGCGCGGTGGTGTAGGCCTCTTCTACAACTCGTTTGAGAACCAGGGATATGGCCCCAACATTGGCGAAAACTACCCGTTCGTATTCAACGTGACACCCAATCCGCAGGCGTCTCCGAATTTCCACGGTCCTTCGGGGGGCGTTGTGCCTACCAGTTACAACACGTCCTACGCCAGTTGCCCATCGGCGGCGGGAGATCCCGCTCATGGCGCTGGAGTCGCCAACTTTGAATCCGGCTTCTCCTGCATCAGCCTCAATCCCTCAACCTTCAATGCGCAGAGCTTGGGTCTCCAAGGCCTGCAGTTCAACTACGGCACCCCACGAACCTACAGCGCAAACCTTACGCTGCAGTACTCCATCACCCGCGCCCTGTCGGCTCAGGCATCTTACGTCTTCACGCAGGGCGGCAATCTGCAGGGCGGCGTCGGTTACCAGAACGTCACCCAGATTCTTCCCAACAATGTCAGCAGTACCAAGTCCGGTTGCAAAACGTCGAATCATGACTACGCTACCTTTACCGAGGACAGTTGCGTGCCCTTCCCTGACTTTGGTGGCGGCAGTTATCAGGCGACCTACGGCGACAGCACCTATCACGCGTTGCAGACCAAGCTGGAACAACAGTTCTCCAACGGGCTGACCTTCCTGCTGGCATACCCCTGGTCGCAGTCCATGTCCTACGCAGGCGACCTCCTCAATGGCGGCACCACGGG
>VFSW01005689.1_pt1 | contig 18413 bp, 26 predicted proteins | sample 5358111 | NCBI WGS metagenome assembly VFSW01 (sample SAMN11554181, study PRJNA540505) | mine drainage metagenome | isolation source: sediment from site ElyBrook_90M | place: USA: Ely Copper Mine, Vershire, VT | collected 2017 | reverse complement strand
CACACTGATCGCAATTCTTGTATCGGAAGCGCAAATCTATGATACTTTTGTCCGAGAAACTTTAACGGTAGGCTATAAGACTATGGAAATGTTGCCGCCGCCAATGCCACCCATCCTAATCATCTCTTCTTTTGGCTTCAGCGCGAATCCGAGAGCCAGACCTACTGAATATGGAATTACAGTTATATCAGCGCCAGAATCCACATACATCTTCTGCGTGATTTCGTTTCCTTGGTGGCTCACCTTGACATCGACAAGTGGCCTGGAAATGTATGGAAGGATGTTTGCCTTCTGCTTGATGAAAGGAAACTCCACATCCATCAAATCACAATATGAGTGTTTCTTCCTCTGGCACCTTCATAAGAATTATCTCTTCTTTAGGGTGCTTTTTTCTTGCATCATCTAGCACTGTTTTTGCATTGCTTCCGCTGCCTACTACTGTGCCATTGATTAGGGCAACATACTTTCCTTCATATTTGGTCATGTCCATGACTGCGGTTGACTTTTCCATAATCGTTCCCTCAATAGTATATTGGGTTGTTGTAAGATAAATACCTTTTGGTGATGCTGTTCTCAGTTCATCGCCGTCAGACCTTCCAGCCCAAGGATTACGTTGCCCAGACCATACGAAGTAAGGGAATGTCTCTGTTATTCATCTCCTAATTGCACGTTTAACTTCCTCCGTTGGCGCAGCCGCTCGGCTTGGCTCGGCTTGGGCTAGCTTGACTCCAACCACCACCGGCGCAACACCGTCTGGCGAGCCGTCGCCAATGAGGTCGAACCGCCTGCCGCCGACCCGGGCGCGGTCGCCCGAGCAGACGCCGAGGGACAACGGGTTCTTTCCTGACCAGACAAGAACTGTCTCTTCGAACTCCCCGCTTCCTGGCTTAAGCTCTCCTTTACCACCAACAGTATATAAGCCGCTTTTATCTGTTCCTACGCCTTCAAGGTAGAAGAACTTTCCCTTCAGCTGCTCTTTAATTTCGGGGTTCTGCATCAACCAGACAAGCGCCTCCTGATAAGTGAGCGGTCTCATGCTATGGTCCGCCAGTATCTTCATTGACTGAGCATCGTTTCCAGTCAGATTCACTCCGTCCTGCTGAATTATCTGCGGTATTACCGCGCTTACAACTTGCTCCTGCGTTTTCGTTTTGAACTCCATATTATTCACCATTTTTCTCTTGTTTCCTTACGATATGTATTGTGGATTTTCTCCTTTATAAGCCCCCCCCCTAACGGTTAGACGGGCGTCTAATTTTGTCATGCCACTGGTTCGCGGTACGATCCTTTATACGCCTTTGCATTTTGGGAATCCGAATGGAAATATGCCAATGGAACCGGATTTCCTAGACGTCAACTACGACGTTTATTGACACTGGACCCTTTTTCCGGCTTACTATCAGGGCGTGCGGGGTTACTGCCTTTACCGAGAGCAGCGAGTAGTTCTCCTTGGTGTCCTTGAATATGAGTCTTCCCTTCAGCCCTATCCTTCCTGACGCTTTGCCGTGCTTCAGCGAAGTTATCCTGAATTCCGTTGCGTTAAGCCGCATCGAGTCTACCTTTGAGAGTATATCCTGCAGCACAAACCATACAAGATCCCGTTCGCTTGTTGCAGATTCCGCTATCCTTATTGACTTCTCCCTTGATGCGTCCTTCCCTGTTCTTTTCAGGTCAAGCATTATGTTCAGCAGGGCGAGGGATGCATTCTCAAGCGCCTCCTTGAAGTCCCTCCCGTACGCCCTGAACTCCATGTCCGCTGTATGCGGCAGGTACCTGAATCTGCGCATAGATTGCTTTTGCAGCCAAATCTATATATATGTGCCAATGCATATACTTCTGTCCTGTGACGACAAGAGTAACTACTGACAAGTGATGACGTCCATATCGACCGAGGACATTACATTCTGGTGCAATCAATGAAGATGGGTAGAACCTGGGGTGTTGCATTATTCACCGCATTCTTGGTTGCGGTGATAATATGCTCCATCCTCATAACGCAGGGATACATAAGCGACACTGACGCCTCAACGTATGTAATAGTGCCTATGCTGATGCTGCCGGTATTCGCAGTGTTCATGCTGAAGGAAAAAGACCTTGTGCCTGAGGTCGGCCCGAACAGCGTTGTGTTAGGCATAATACTCTTCTCGCTGTTCATAGTGCTTGAGCTTGACTCGCTTGGATACCTCGGCGCTGCGTTCTTCGCATACAGGATAGACATGCTGCTTGTGCCGATTGCTATTGCAGCGCTTGCATCCCTCATATTCGGCATAAGGAACCTCAGGAGGTTTGCATGGATATCGGTTTATGCGCTGTTCGCATCGCCCGTGCTTCTTGCGCCCATAATAAACCTGAACCTTGGCTTTGCCTCGGCAAACTCGTTTGCCATATTCCAGATTCTCAAGCCTGCGTTTGCAGGGCTCTCGTTCGTCAATCCAATAACCATATACCTTAACGGGCACGGGGTGGAGATAGGCAACACGTGCATAGGCATAGGCGCGATCATCGGCCTTGCCATGTTCCTGCTTCCTGTCGCATACTTCATGGACGGCAGGCCGCGCAGCAGGTTTCTGTGGGTGCTGGGCGCTGTGCTCCTGATGGTTTTCCTGAACTTCCTAAGGATGCTCTTCATAACCCTGGCATGGTTCTCATACGGGCCGAGCAGCAGCATACTTGACATACACTCGTTTGTAGGGCAGCTCATCTTCTATGCGGTGATAATAGCCATGCTACTGCTGCACGGCAGGTTCGGACTAGAGTATCCAAAGATAGAGATTAAGGGGAGCAAAGCGGCATTCAGCAGCGGCGCAGTGGTCATTGCCGTGGCGTTATCTGCGCTTTACCTGCTGCTGTCACTGAGCTACCTGAATGCGCAGCAGGCAACGTTTGCCTCGGTCTCGCACAATCCGGTATTTGACAAGAGCGCCATAGTCGCGCTGTACGGCACGTACATAGCGTACAACGGAACTACCATAAGCGCTCTGGGCGCAGGGAACCGGAGCGTAGCGATAACGCTGCAGAATGCGGCTGCCGGAGGCATGCCGATACTTGTGATATTTGCAGGAAGTAATGCAGACTACGAGAGTGCAGCCGTGCTTGACTATTCAACAGCATGGAAGGAGTATGCAAATGGCGGCAACGTAGGATACCTTTACTACGTGCCTGGGCAGAGCCCTTCGGTAATCTACCGCTCGCGTGTGCTTTACAGCAGCGGAGGGCGCAGCTACATAATAGACATGTTTGTCGTAGCTCCTGAGTACAATTCTGCCGGAGTGCAGTCATGCCAGAGCCGGTACGACAGGTTCTACAGCTTCTTTGCAGACGCCGTGCAACTGGATCCCAGCACGCTGAACTCCAGCCTTGACAGCCAATACTGTCAATTGACGAGGATACTGAAATGAAGACACGGTTTGAGTATTCCGCAGGCGCATTCGTCTACAGGATGGAGGGCGGGAGGATAATGTTGCTTGTGCTGAGGAAGCAGAACGGCGAGTATGACCTTCCAAAGGGCCACATAGAGGAGGGCGAGCATTCCGAGGGAGCAGCGAAGCGCGAGATAAAGGAGGAGACGGGATTGGACGTTGGATTCGTACCTTTCTTCCACAGGGACACGAAATACTTTTTCTATAAGGACCAGCAGAGGATAGCAAAGGGGGTGAGATTCTTCCTTGCAAATGTAACTGCAGGCAAGGTAAGGATATCACATGAACACAGGGGATACGAATGGCTTACTCCTGAAAGGACCGCAGAGAGGCTGGGATACAAGGATCTCGTGCCACTGATACCGCAGGTTGCTGAGTACATAAGGAGATTCGAGGCCATGGAGAGGATAAACAGGGATTATTCTGCGCTTCCAAGGACGGTAAGGGGCTGGGATCTGAGCAGGAGGTTTGTGCCTGGCGAGGGAAGGCTTGATGCCAATATAATGCTGGTAGGCCAGGCTCCGGGCGCAAATGAGGACGAGACCGGAAGGCCGTTCGTGGGCAGGAGCGGAAAGCTCCTTGATTCTGTGCTGAGGCGTGCGCATATAAGAAGGGAGGATGCATACATTCTCAGCGCTGTGCAGTTCTTCCCGCCGAAGAACAGGCTGCCAGCGCCGAAGGAGGTAAGTCTCTGCAGGCCCTTCTTCGAGAGACAGCTGGAACTGATAAAACCGAGGTATGTTGTGCTGCTCGGCAACCTTGCGTCCGCCTCTGTGCTCGGAATAGGACAGGTGGAGAAGAACCATGGCCGCATAATATCCAGGGACGGGATAAAATACCTTATAACGTTCCATCCTGCAGCAGCGCTCAGGTTCAGGGACAAGATAGCGCTGATGGACAGGGATTTTGATAGGCTCGGCGCAGAGATGAAGAAGGATTAAATATTGTTGCTGGCAGTTAATACCGATGGGCTCGTAGCTCAGTCTGGTTAGAGCGCTTCTCTGATAAGGAAGAGGTCGTGAGTTCAAATCTCATCGGGCCCATTTCAGATAGGTCGGACTGAAGGTATTAAGAATATTGACAGGCATATTATATTGAAAGGCGTAAACATGGTTACAGCAAAAATGGAAATGGAGACAAGGGAAATAGCCTTGGAGGTTCCTAAAACAGTGAAGGACAAGGACATCAGACTTCTAGTAAAAAGGTTTTTTGCGTTTGACATTAAGAAATACTACGGAAAGGACAAAAATTTCCCCATGGTTAGAGTTAAATGGTTGGCGTCTGCTTAGATACAGATATACTTGTCAACATAATAAGGGGCAGGCAGCCATTAAATTCAATTTATAGTATACTGCCTTTTGGAGTAAGTACCACGTCAATAACGCTTCTGGAATTATATTATGGCGCGTATAAATCTGGCAAAGCGGACGATGTTGTTCTTATTGATTCGTTAAGCAAAAACATACCAGTCATCGGCATTCTTGAAGATGATGTCAAACTTGCAGGAAAGATAATGGCAGAGTTAGACAAAGCAGGTACGCGCGTAGATTTTAGAGATGTAGTGATAGGGTCAATATGCATTAATAGAGGCCTTTCGGTTCTTACGAAAAACCTAAAGCACTTCGAGCGCATGCGTAAATTTGGCCTTTCAATAAGTATTCCATAAATTGGCAACGTTAAATGATATTATTAAGATGTTGGAATTGTTTTCCAGCCTCCTTAAGTGTGAATGCAGGGTAAATCTTTATCAAAAGTAGAGGAGAACTGAACTTATATTTAAAATGGCATCAGGATCAATAGCAAAAATGCAACAGTTTCGATTTGAAGTGGATTTGGCATGGAAAAAATTACTCCTGGGCGCGTATCACGGATGCATGGCTTGACAATAGAGATGTTGAATAAGGCTGTTGCAAGGTCAAGGAAGTCTATGGTGACTGTAATGAAGGTGGTAAGTGCGGCTGGGGGCAACGGGAGAAGAAGCTTTAGGGTTGCTAGGAATGGCGTGGGAATGCTGCTCTCCAATGGCCGCAGGTTCTACCAGTTCGAGTTCAGCGTGAACGACAGATGGAGGCGCTATTCAGTGCTGTTTGCCGGGAAGATTGACGGGAGCTTCAATCCTGTTTACAGCAACAGGGATTCGCTGCTCCTGAGGCTTGACTCTGGATGCGAGACTGGCCAGGTAGCAGGCGACATGACGTGCGACTGCAGGGAGCAGCTTGCGAAGTCGATGAAGATGATAGCGGAAAACGGGGAGGGAATGGTGATAAGGATGCCGCTGCAGGAAGGCAAGGGGACTGGACTCAGGAGCAAGCTTGCAGCTCACCTGCTCGAGAACGAGCTTGGGATAAGCAACGTGGAGGCTGCGTACCTGCTGTCGAAAGGGAAGGGGATAGACGTGAGGGATTACTTCGGTGCGGTGGCTGTGCTGAAGTTTCTTAACGTGGGAACTGGGACAAGGATACGCCTGCTTACAAACAATCCGCGGAAGCTCAGGGAGCTTCGCGAGAACGGGTACAGGATAGAGCGTGTGCCGCTCAGGATAAAGCCGAACAGGTTAACCTCCGTTCATCTGAAGGCAAAGCAGGAGTATCTGGGGCATATCGGACTTATTTGATGAGGCTAAGTTTCTGGAGATCTGACTTAAGCTCTGATTTTTCCTCTTCAGTAAGAGGCAGTATAGGCTCCCTCACGTGCCCGCCGGCCATGCCCATCAGCTCTCCCCAGTACTTAACCATCTGCACAGGCAGCGCGCCGCCTGTCCTCGCCGCAAGCCTGGACCACCACTTCCTAGATAGCATCTTTGCAGGCTTTACCTTTTTGTACAGCTCCTTTGCCTCAGCTGCCTTGCCTCCGGTGGCAAGATTTATGAAATCGACGTAGTTGTGCGAATCCTTGGTGTCGAATCTCCAGTCGCTTGTATTAGCGAACATTGCCTGCTGGTGGAAGCCGTAATACTCCTCGAAAAAGAAGATCTCCTCGTCAGGCACGCTCACCACGGCCTTTCCGCCTGCCTGCAGGTGCGTGTCTATTCCGAGCTGCGTGTTGAAGCTAGCCTCCTTTATAGCTATGAGATTCTTTATGTCTGCAAGCCTTGAAAGCCCATTTGCCGTCATCACTATCCCGAACTGCGGCGAGTTGTAGAAGGCTATGCCTATGTTCACCCTGTCAGCTACCTTTGACACGAAATTTATGACCTGCTCCTCTGTCTTTGTCATTATGTACGGCGCCGCGAGTATTACGAAGTCGTAGCCAAGCACCTCCGCCCTGTTCGACCTGTTTATTACGTCCTTGATCGACGTCCCGGTTACCTGGAATGCGGTTTTAGCCCTTCCCTTGACGAATTCTGGTGCTATCTCTAGGAGCCTCAGCCTTTCCTCTGGCGTAAGGCTCCAGAACTCGCCCATGTTCCACGAGAATCCCATGCCCTTTGTCCCAAGTTTCAGCACGTGCTCAACGTTGCCGCGCAGCCCCTCCTCGTCTATCTCGTCACCTGCAGTGAATGGCGTCATCATTGTGGTCCACTGCCCCTTCAGGTTCTCCCTAGCCCATTCCTTTGCTTCCGCTTTATTGTAATCCATGTCCCTACCTCACTATGCCGACCTTGAGCATGCCCTCGTACGGCATCTCTCCGTCTATTGTGTGCCCCTTCCTCTTTGCCCACGCATATATGTCCATCTTTGTAGGTATGTCCTGCACTATTACTGTGACCCTCGATGCTTTGCCGCCGCTCATCGCCTTCTCAAGCTCCGCTATAAGACCCGTGCAACTCTTCCTCCTTCCGTCTATCTCAATGCCGATGCCCTGTGACATGCGTACAACCAGTTATTTCTCAGCTATGCTGCTCTCCTTCTGCGAGTAGATGTCTATCTTTCCCTGCAGCCTCATGGTCAGCTCGTTCTTCAGGTTGGCCACAGCTGTGCCGGATACCTTGCCACCCTCCCTGTCGCTGTTGGTGCATGCTGCGCCCCTTACCCCGACTATGTCAGGGTTTATCCTTGCCAGCACGTCAAGGTTGCTTATTTTCAGCGACCCTGACAGCGCAGTGGACATGCCTGCCTCCTTCGCCTCTTCCACAAGCGCCTTGAGCTTTGCCTCGCCAAGGAAGTCGAAGAGGTTCCTTCCATCCTTTGTGAGCGTGTCTATCAGTATGCCGTCGCTTGCGCTCTCCTTTGCAAGCCTCACTATCACCGTCGGATCTATGCCGTCGTACAGGTGGCTGTCAGCAAAGGTTGCTGCTATGAGCTTTGTGCTAGTTCCTTTAAGCGCGTTTTTGCACTCCTTGAGTATCTTGAGCGCTGTGTCATAGTCTGACTGGAGGAACCCCACTTTTACCGAAGTTGCGTTCAGCGATGCTGCGCCGTATACTGCAAGCGACACGGTGCCCGGCTGATTAGGCGATACCCCAAGGGTTACGCTTACGTGTATGTCCCTTGGCACCTGCTCACGCACCTCCTTTATCACCGGCGGATAGTTTGATCCCACGAGTACCTCCTTAAGGTTCTTTACGTCAACTATGTCCGCCCCTCCCTTCACCGCCTCGAGCGCCTCCTCGACATCCTGCGTGCTTACCATCAACATCATTCTATCACAACAGCACTATCCACTAAAAAAATAAAAAGAGTGGCTTTCCTAGGATATACTGAGGTTCTTCCATTCCTCAATGTACCGCTTTGCCTCGGCGACCGGATCCTTAGCATCAAGTATCGATGATATAAGCGCAACGCCGTCTGCGCCATTCTCCTTTATTGCCCTAAGGTGCCCCAGCTTTATCCCGCCGATTGCATATATCGGTATGGACGTACTTCTCCTTATCCTCTTCAGTTCTTCCAGCCCGGTTATTACCGCGTCAGGCTTTGTCTCTGTCGGGAATATGGAGCCTACGCCAAGGTATGACGCACCGCTACGCTCTGCGATTACTGCTTCTCCCACGTTTGTCGCCGATACGCCTATTATGCCGCCCTTGAATGCCTTTCTTGCCTCGGCTATGCCAGTATCGCTCTGGCCTATGTGCAGCCCGTCTGCGCCAGCCGCTACAGCTACATCGACTCTGTCGTTGACTATGAACATTGCTCCGTAATCCCTGCACAATGCCTTTATTCTCAGTGCCACCCTTATCTGCACCACTGTAGGAGCCCTCTTCTCACGGTACTGTATTGCCCCAATACCGGCATCGAGAAATACCTTTGCGCTCTCTTCTTGCGTCATGCCGAAGTCCCGCGAGGTTATGCCGTATATGCCGCCCTTTAATTGAATAATATCACCTGAAATGCTCGTATCCATAATCTGTTATCCTGATTGCCCTGGCGCCCTTTATTAACCTATTTCCGCCCTTCGTCACAATGCCTATCTTCGCGATCCTGATTCCCCTCTTTTTTGCAAGCGCGGTCATTTTCCCAAATCTGCCGGCGGGCACAGTGAAGATAAGCTCATACTCTCCGCCAAAATTAAGTGCCATCTCCTCTATCGGTATTCCAAGCAGCTTCGATGCCTTCAGTGCGGCTGCATTGACCGGCACTTCGGATAGGTTTATGTCGAATCCGCACATGTTTATCCTGGACAACTGCCGTATCGCCGAATAGACGCCATCGGACAGGTCCATTGCAGCTGTTGCTCCATTCTCGGATATGAATCTTCCCTCGCGTATCCTTGGCTCAACGTCAAGAAGCATATCCGCACCGTCTGCGTTTCCCCTCCTTTTCCACAAGTAGTATCCTGCGGCGTTTTTTCCAAGGGATCCCGTAACGCAGAGGAATTCGCCAGGTTTCATCCCCTTTCTCCTAAGCATCCTGTCCTTCTCCACTTCGCCAATCGCAATACCTGCAAGGTTTAGCTCCCTCCCTTCCTTCATGTCCCCGCCGGCCATCCTTGCACCGTACCTTCTCAGGCATTTTGAGATGCCGCGCTCTATTCCCTCAAGATAGGACAGATGCGTATTCCTTGGTAGCGTAAGCGCTGCCATGAAGTATCTGGGCGTTCCGCCCATTGCAGCTATGTCGCTGAGATTCGAGGCCGCAAAGAAATAGCCTATGCGTTCAGGACTCACGTTTCCCGGGATATGCGATGGCTTTGATATTGAATCAGTCTTGATGAGGAGATACTTGCCTCCGGCAGGGATGTGGAAGCAGTCGTCGTCAGGCCATCCGTACCCATACATCCTGCGGATCCTGCCTATAAGGTCTCTCTCGCCAATTCCTCCAAGAGTTTTTTCTGCCGTCAAATCGCCTACAATTCTGTGTATTTCTTGTTTGACCCCTTAGACTTGCGTATCGGATACTTGATTGCGCTCTTCCTGAGCTTTGCGCTTATTGCAGAGGAGAGGTCTATATCGTATCCCTGTGCCAGCGCAAGTGCCATTGTGCACACGTCGGCAAGTTCATCCTTTATCTCTGTAAGCTTCTTCCTGTCGCTGAACATCGCCTCGACCTCCTCTGGCGACTTGAAGCGGAATATGTCGAGGAGCTCCGACGACTCGGTGGTTATCCCTATTGCAAGATCCTTGGCGTTGTGGAACTGCTTCCAGTCCCTGTCGTCCCTGAACTTCTTTACCTTGTCCTTCAGCGACTGTACCGTAGTATTGGAATCCATTTTTCTCTCCATGAACCGATTAACTTCAAAGATATTAAAATGTTGGGTAGCAAAATTGTTCTTTGATTGACGATGCCATACCGTGCCCTTTTAAATATCTGAAAAACCACAATATAATAGTGAGGTTATGCTGGAGAAAAGCAGGTTTGCTTCGCTTGCGGATCCGAGTGAACTTGAGGTGCTGAGGCATGTCGACCCTAAGAAAGGGAAGCATATCTGGGATAGCGAACTTCTTGAACTTAACGGCATACGTACGCCGCCTACTGAACAGCAACTTAAAGCGGCAATAGAGTTGACCAGGATAGATGAGACAACGGCTTTTGACAGGTATTTCGAGGGACTGCTGAGGGACGCAACTGCGTTTAGGGAAATAGTGTCGGACGCAAACAGGGGAGAATTCTGGGAGAGGCTCGGATTCTACTTCAATTCTGCCGAGCATTATGCAATTGCGGCTGAGGCCGCGGAGATACGCGGCGCAAAGAAATGGGCAGTCAAACTGATAGCAAAGGCGGAGGAGGCATACGATCTATGGAAACTGCTGGAAAAGGAGGATCCACTAATGCTTGGAGATGAGATAGCCCTGATTAAGAAGAGGATATCGCAGTAAACGTTGCTGACTCTGGTGGGTATAGATTATTCGGTTAGCTGCTCTGCTTACAAAAAACTAGTGGAAGGATTATGTGCTTACTGCGTCTGCCATCGGCCTTGATGCTGCCTTCAGTTCTGCCTCCTTGGTTGCCAGTGCCTTTGCGAGATCCCCCTCATCCGCTAATCTCGTTCCGAGCACGATTGCGGAATGGATCCTGTCTTTGATGTCTGTGAAGTTCGCAGTATGATACGGATATCCTCCATTTTCTGGCAGCCTGCCCAGATTAGAATCCAGCACCTTAAGTTCCCTCTCGAGGATCCTGCGCGTTGCCTCTGGCACGTTAGTGTCGTTTACCTTTGCCTCAATAGCCTTTACAGCCCGAAGTTCGTCCGGAGTCAGGGTTGCCAGTAGCATAGACCTGACTCCCAGAAACGCCGGTTTCAGTTCCATTACCATATTCACGCCTTTTGGCTATTAAGTAGCCCGACATTTGCTTATAAAAGTTTTCTGCAAATATCAGAGCGGCCTTATCAGCCTTGTAATTAATATGTGCGCCTTTTCTGATACTTAAATCTTTGGAATTTGGGCAATGTTTGCACATAGTGTTGTTATTTTGATCTTGGGTCAAAAAAGCCATTTAATAAATGTTTTAGTGAAAATATCTGTAATTCCTGATTGCATGCAGTATTCACTTCACGACGGCGAGACGCTTGTAAGGGCTGCGCGCAGCTCAATAGAGCTGTTCCTTAATTCCCCAAGGTTCGAGAACACCATGATAGAGAGGCACATCGAAAGGTTTACTGAGCACCGCGGCGTTTTCGTTACAATAGAGCACTATCCCACAATGTCGCTCAGGGGATGCATCGGATTTCCGAGGCCGATGGGGCCGCTGAAGGAGCTTGTAGTGGAGGCGGCGATAGCTGCCGCAACAGAGGATCCGAGGTTCGTGCCGCTATCGCACCATGAGCTTAAGGAATCCGTAATAGAGGTGAGCGTGCTGCACCAGCCTGAGCTCGTATCTGAGACCACAGTCAGGGGAAGGATTAATGCGGTAAAGGTCGGAAGGGATGGCCTGATAATACACTACGGCTTCAAGAGCGGGCTTCTTCTCCCTGTAGTGCCTGTCGAGGAAAAGTGGGGCAAGGAAGAGTTCCTCAGGGGCGTATGCGCAAAGGCAGGACTGAATGAGGATTCGTGGAAAAAGCCGGACATCAGCCTGTACAAGTTCACTGCGCAGGTGTTCAAGGAGTCTGAACCTGAAGGGAGCGTAAAGGAGATACCGATAGGTTAGGGATAGGCAGAGGCGCTGGCATGAGGACAATAATGCTTATTGATATGGACTATTTCTACGTTGCGTGCGAGGAGCTTAGGCATCCTGAGATAAAGGATGTGCCGGCAGTTGTGGGCATGGACCCTAAGGAAGGGAAGGGGAGGGGCGTGGTAATGACGTGCAACTACAAGGCAAGGGAGTTCGGCCTGAGGAGCGGCATGCCCATATCCACAGCCTACAGGCTGAAGCCAGACGCAGTGTACCTGGATCTGGACTATGATTACTACGACGGCATATCGGCAAGGATAATGGATATTATAAGGGAGTTTGCGGGCAGGTTCGAGCAGGTGAGCGTGGATGAGGCGTTCATAGACGTATCCGAAAGATTAGGAATGTCTGATCCGGAGAAGTATGCGCGACGGATAAAGGACGCCATACTGGAAAGGGTTGGGATGAAGTGCTCGATAGGCATAGGGCCGAACAAGCTTATAGCGAAGATGGCATGCGAGAAGGCGAAGCCAGACGGCATAATGGAGGTGGGGGAGAAGGATGTGCATGGCTTCCTCAATGGAATGAAGATAACGGATCTTTACGGAGTTGGTGCGAAGACTTCTGAGAGGCTGGAGAGGCTCGGATACAAGACGGTCGATGACCTGTCAAGGGCGAACAGGGCCAGGCTGGTCGGCGAGTTCGGGTCGTTCGGAGCTGAGCTCGTGGATTACGCGAACGGCATTGACGGGAGCGAAGTGGAGGAGAATTACGGAGTGAAGTCGGTTGGCAGGGAGTTCACCTTCGAATCGGATACGGATAATGAAGATGAGATTGCTGCAGCGATAGGCAAGCTCAGCAATCTTGTGAGTGCAGAGCTGAGCAGGGATCAGGAATGCTTCAGGACTGTCACGCTGAAGATACGGTACGGCGACTTTGCGGAGCACATACACAGCAGGAGCGTAAAGGTTACAAACGACCCTGATACGCTGGCAGAGACCGCAGTGTATCTGTACAGGGAGAACGCGGACAGACAGAAGAAGATAAGGAAGCTGGGGGTCAAGGCCTCGAATCTGACAAGCTACAAGGGCCAGAGAAGGATACTTTGATACTGCACGGAATGGATTTGATATCCTGCGCCACGCCCAAGCGAGCCTATTCTAGAGTTACGTGGTAGCCGCTGTCCCTGCGGACAGCAGCTATATCGAACAGTTCTTTCAATTCTTTTGCAATGACGTGGTCGCCTAGCCTTTTGGCCACATACAGTGCGTCAAACAGCTCTGCGATGTTGGGCCTTCCATTCTTTCCGTAGGTGTAGTCTGCCATCTTCTTGTACTCAGCTGCTCTTTCCTCTTTGCCCATGTCCAGCGCAGCCCTTTGGTTTACCTTCATTATTGAAACAAGACGGGTCACGTGGTCTTCAAACGACAGTTTTGCCATGATATCACAATTTTGTTTTTAGCGTTCAATGCTTCCGGTTTCCCGCATGTTTCTAAGCGCATCTGCGACCATTAACCGGAATTTCACGTTGCCGCTTCGCAGGGCGGTAGATACGGCAGACGGACCGCCCAATCCGGCTTCAATGTGCTGAGCAAGGGATTCCCTTGCATCTGCGGGATCGAACCGTAGCGCATCTTCAAGTGAGGTTTCGCCGCCATGTGCATTCGGTACGTGGGCTTGCTCGACAACAACCACTGACGCAGCACCTTCCAGCCTGCCGACGCCGCCGACGCCCACGCGCCTGCAGCCCAAGCCAGATCTCCTGACGTCAACCCACAGATAATTAGAACCTTTGGAGAAATATGCCAGCTCTTCATTTGGAACTTTCTTTAGGGCTTCATTATAATCGTCTGATACAAACTGGAACCTGCCTTTTCCCTGCGTTCCTGCAGGCATTATCCTGTAGTATCCGGTTTCCCTTTCTGTGCCCTCGATCTCAGTCCAGAATGATACAAAGTCGTTTTCCTTGTATGCCGAAGTGCCCTCCATTTTTCTAATGAATTCCGGATCGGTAAGCAGCTGGTGAAGCCTTTCCTCGGTAAGAACCAGAGTGCCTCCCCGCTTTCTGGCTTCGGCTGCAGAATTGGCCTGATCATTTTTCTGCTCAACTACGTTAGGCAATGCAACGACTTCGACTCCTTTTGACTGTATTCTCGTTCTAAGCGGCATAAAATGCGCATTATCTATTGTACCAAGCCTGATATATATAACTTCGCCTATTTGCCAATATAACAGGGTTTGTTGTGGATTTTGGCACTATTTATAAAGGGCTTGAATTCAATCAGGTTGCCGTCTTGAGCAGCTCGTTGAGCGCAGCATGCAGCTCCGCATATCCGTCTGAACCGGTAAGATGCCCGCCCTTTGGTATCACTATTATCTTTGATCCGAGGCCTTCCCTGAATATATCCGAATCACTGAGTGGTATGTAAGGATCGTTTTCGGAGAATATGGAGACGAACATTTTCGAGTGCACCCTTGCCTTTTGAAGGTCGATCCTGCTGTTGACCCATGGTGTAAGTACGGCTTTCGTATCCCCTATCATGGCCTCCTTCCTTATTGTTACGAAGCCTGCGACAAACAGTGTCCCTCCAACAATTATCTCACCTTCCAGAGATTCGAGGAACCGGAGTATTGCCTGGCATCCGAGGCTGTGGCCCACAAGATATGTGTCATCATCAGGGTTTGCCACTAGATCTCTCAGGAGTCCCACCCATGCCCCTATCTTTGGATTTTCTGTGTCAGGCATCTGCGGCGCATGCACTTCAAATCCCCTTCCCTCAAGCTGTGCCTTCAGCCATGGTGTCCAGTTGGATTTGGGGCTGCCGCCCCATCCGTGTATTATGAATACGCGCTTCACTGCAACCCCTGCGCTATTTCTTCTCCTTTGCCTCCAGGTTCTCAAGGTATGCCCTTGCAGAGAGGGCAGCTTTTACTCCGCTTCCGGTGGCTGTTGCTGCCTGCCTGAATACCCTGTCTGCAACGTCCCCTGCAACGAACACCCCTTCCACTTCAGTGAATATCTCGTCCCTTGTAACGAGGTATCCAAGCTCGTCAAGCTTGAGCTGGCCATTGAAGATGTCTGTGTTTGGGTGGTAGCCTATTGCTACGAATACGCCGTCTATCTTCATCTCTGTTACCTCGTTGGTCATCAGGTTCTTCAGCTTCACGCCCGTGACAACCTTGTCGCCCAGAACTTCCTCGACTGCAGAGTTCCATATTACCTTTATCTTCGGATTGGAAAGCGCCCTGTCCTGCATTATCTTGCTTGCCCTGAACGCGTCCCTCCTGTGCACTATTGTCACGTGGTTTGCAAATCGCGTAAGGAACGATGAGTCCTCCATTGCAGTATCGCCGCCCCCAACTACTATGACATCCTTGTTTTTATAAAAAGCGCCATCGCAACTTGCACAGTTTGACACCCCCCTGCCTACGAACTTCTGCTCGGAGTCTACGCCCATCCACTTTGCGTTTGCACCTGTGGCTATTATTATCGAGTCTGCTTCGTAATCCTTTCCACCTGCACTGACCTTGAACGGCCTTCTGCTTAGGTCAACTGCGGTGGCGTTCTCGTATACGAACCGTGCGCCGAACTTCTTTGCCTGCGCAAGCATCTTCTCTATGAGCTCTGGACCATCCACGCCATCAGGGAATCCAGGATAGTTCTCTACAAGTGTTGTGAGTATGAGCTGGCCTCCGGCCGCTATGCCCCCTATGACAAGCGGATTGAAGAGCTCCCTTGACGCGTATATTGCAGCTGCGAGTCCTGCAGGCCCGGCGCCGAGTATTATGAGTTTTTTAGCCATTCTACCACTATTTGTATTGTAATCATATTATTGGCAGAATAAGTATTTAAGTCTTTGATTGCATTCCATTTACTGGCGACTGGATGGGTATACAGGTAGGTACGCATAGCATATCCCTAGATTCGCGAGATCCGGGAGCAAGCCTACATTTCGTCTCGCATGCTCATTCCGACCACACCGGCGGAGTGAAGAAGGACAACCTCATACTCTGCAGTGCGGCTACGAAAGACCTTGTCGAGACGCGCATAAGCTACAGTATCAAGACTGCGGATCTGCCTGAAAACGTGTCGCTGCTCAATTCAGGGCACATGCTAGGGTCTAGACAGCTGTATGCCGAGACCGACGGCGGGTCTGTTGTATATACCGGGGACTACCAGATGCAGAGATCGCCGGTCGCAGAGAAGATAGAGGTACGGCACGCTGATACGCTGATAATAGACTCCACATATCCATTCCCAAACGTAACGTTCGATGATAATGCTGAGGTAATAACAGCGATACAGCACTACATAAGATCCAGGATGGACACAGGGAGCGTGATGTTCGGAGCATACGCCATGGGAAAGTCGCAGGAACTGATAAGGATATGCAACGAGATGGGCGTGCAGCCGCTCGTGGACAACAGCATAGCGAGGATAAACGAGGTATACTCAAGGCACGGGGTAAGGCTTGATTACAGAACGAGGGACCTTGAATGCGGAATAACAGAGGAGGATTTCAGGTCGCCGGTATGGATAGTGAGCATGGGAAAAATGGGTAAGGTTTCTGGGCTTGTCGCATCGATGAACATGCGGATTTTCACGGCAGTTGCAACAGGCTTCGCAAAGACGCAGAGGTTCAACACTGACGTGCAGTTCGCGCTAAGCGACCATGCGGACTTCGGACAGGCTCTCGAGTACATAGCGCAGTGCGGCCCGAAACGCATCTATACCCGGGGGCAGGGGCGCGACATATTTGCGCGCAACCTGCAGGCATGCGGATACAATGCGCAGGTTCTGCCCGGGAATTCGGAAATGAGCAATCTGCTTCTCAACTATGTCTAGACGATCCGATGCTAAGCAATGGTCTGATTGTGGCTTTTGCCTCAATGATGTTCCTCTCCTCTGACGTAGTCATCGCAAAGCACCTTACTAAGAGGCTTGGCAAGTTCAGGTATTCTGTGGGCATACTCGGCATTGGCGTAGTGCCTATGCTGCTTTACCTTGCTGCCGTAGGGCTTCACGGATACGGAACTGAGATAGTCGCATTATCGCTGATTGGCGGCGCATTCCTGGGGAGCGGATATGCGCTCTACTACAAGGCTCTTGAGACGCAGCAGGTCACAAACGTCTCTTCGCTTGGCGAGATACAGCCCGCTCTCCTCCTCGTGTTCGGGATCTTCATACTCGGGGAGCCGGTAAACGCGGTTGAGGTTGCAGGGATAGCCGCAGTGTTCATAGGCTCGTTCCTGGTGCTCAGGACGCATGGCATTGAGATAAACAGGCAGATGGTGCCTGTGATCATAGCCAACGTCATGTGGGTGGTATACTGGATATTCATGAATTATGCTATAACGCTCTACGGGGGCAACGCACTGCCCCTACTCATAGCCAGGGGCCTGGGGTTCGCGCTTGTGCTCGTTTATTCCCTAGCAACCAACAGCATTGAGGGCAGCAGGACCCATCCGCTGCAGAAGGGCAGATTATTGGTCCTTATAATGCTGCTAGCAAGCGGGGTGCTTGATAGCTTCATGAACATATCGTTCGGATTCGTGGTGCAGGCAGGGCTGGTGGCGGTAGGCAGCGCGATACTGGCTTCAAGCCCGATAGTGGTCGCAGTGCTGGGCAGGATATTCTACAGGGACAGGATAACGCGGCTGCAGAAGATAGGGCTTCTGGCAGCGGTACTCGGCGCGGTTGCGATAAGTATAGGATGAAGGTAAGGATAAATGGGGCGGCAATGCCGCCCCGGACTGTTTTCTAGGTGATGCCAGCACTCCGCTGGCACTATAATTACGCACCTTTGATATATAAATGTTTCTTTGACTATATGACCTTGTAGTAAAGTATATATACTTTACCTGAGTAAAGACACTGAAGAAAGCGTTGCCTACGCTATACAAACCGGCGGACTTATTCTAGGTGAATGAATGGGAGTTAGTATAAAGTATGTGGGAGATAGGAGGCGCATGGCGGTGTTGAGAAGGGCTATCTGGAGCATCATTGAAAGCGAGATGCCAGGAGAGTTCGATATCGAGGCCGCAAGCGACGCAGTATCGCAGTTGTGCAGGGCTGTGAGTACTGTGGCAGAGGATATGAAGAATGTCAGCGAATTCAACAGGATCGGGTACAGCAAAAGGCACTGGTATGTACTCGAGCTGAACATATCCGACAGCAGCATTGCAATGCAGAACACATTAGAGGGGGCGAACCAGTGCGCCCCACACTTCCCATCAGCACTCCGCTGCTTTTTTTAACCTGCATCACCAATCTACGTATCTGGAAAGCCTGGCCATTATTGCCCTGTGCGGCAATATGACTGGCCGATGTTTGTGGTATAGATGCACGAAGATATGCCTACGTGGATGATATGCGATGATATCCTGACCCGTCTCAAGGACGAGCTTATACTGGAAGCTGTAGATATACTGCACGGGGAGATGGAGGCCGGGCGCATAGACATAAGCGGTTACGTATCGCTGCTTCCTGACAAGCCTGACGAGCTCCAGAAGGACATGTACATAATAGGGAATCTTGTTGAGAGGGAGGGAGAGATAATGG